>JACCDO010695733.1_pt1 | contig 13399 bp, 15 predicted proteins | sample 7446101 | NCBI WGS metagenome assembly JACCDO01 (sample SAMN15323440, study PRJNA562643) | freshwater metagenome | isolation source: river surface water | place: USA:Blue River Watershed | collected 2017-08-16
GAGGGCAAGGGTAATGGTCAAAAAACAGTCATATTGAATCTAAAGGACATTTCAGATGCTCTGGACCGTCCTTTAGAAATTCTGGTAAAATACTTTGGCATTGAGTTGTGTAGCCAGAGTCGACATGAGTCGGAATCAGACCGTGTAATAATTAATGGAAATCATACACAGGCTCAGCTACAAACAGTGGTAAATACATTCATTGACATGTATGTGTTGTGCCCAAATTGTGGTCTGCCTGAAACCGTAATGACTCTGAAAAAAGAAGTCGTGGGACACAAGTGCAAGAGCTGCGGTGCTAAAGAGGCGGTTTCTGGCGATCATAAACTGAATAAATATATTCTGAAACTTTACGGCAAGTAGAGTGAAAAATCATAAAAAAGTAATACTTAGGATGTAGGTTTTTTAGCGACGATTACGTTTAATGAGAAAAGTATAATTATGCATTGTAAATAAGGGGATGCGTCCGAATCTTGAATCTTTACGTAGTATTGCACATCGGATGATGGAACAGTTTGGTGTCCAATTTTCAGGTTGCCAAATTTTTCAACAAATGCATCCTTTTCATACGATTCGCCAATTGTATGGGGATTGTGTGGTTTGTCTGGTGCGATTACATTCAACCACTCTTCTTGTAGACAAAGTATACACTAACTATACATCAATTGTTCTTCGTCCTTTTTTTAAACCAGGTTATCCATGGGCTCCACCACCCTTTTTAGAAATTGTGGATGGAACAGAGACCTCTAGTAAATGGGAATTACAAGTGGCTCAACTTATTATAAAATCTACCAAACCAGTGTTAGTCGTGTTAGAATCTGTTGTATTTCCTGAGGATGCCGCACTACATAGGAAACGAATTTGTCGCATTTTGGCTCATCTTTTGGAAATTTCTAATTAACCCAGGATGTAGTTTACACCATTTTTCATTTAAAACGCCGGTTCTGTAGCCCAACGGGCAATAGATTTAGCGTACAAAATGAAAAACGGTTAACTAACCTTCTGCCATTTAAAATGGCAGAAGGTGTATATGCATCTAAAATTATTATCATACTCAAACATATGAAAATGTGTGCGTACACTCTCAAGGTAACATGTAAGGTTGCACCAGAATATGTAAAATTTTATGAAAATGAACTTCTTCAGAATTTTTCAGAAAAGGAAGGAATTTATAAACATATTGAAACAAATGAAGAACCGTGTTCTTGTACAACAGACGAATCTTGCGAATGTTATTATATTCCGAAATATCGTGAACTATCTAAAAAATATCGCGATTTAGTGGATTTGTGGATGCCGTTAAAGTTAACAAATGAGCGCATTCATCAAGAGCTGAAAGGAGATGAACTTCTTCTGAAATTTTCTGAATGTTGGCGTGATTATTCTTATTATCGTAATCTGGAAAAAAATTTGGAAGAGTGTTTACGCGAAATTATAGTTCCCACAACAACTGAAATCTTTACTTGCGTTCTGAAAGAAAGTGATGGTTGGGGCGATCCAATTATAAAAAGAACGCAATTTACAGATATGCAACTCAGGAATCGGTATTTTCGCCTTTCTGAACAGATTAAATCCCTGCATCATGTTTGGAAGGATGGGGAAATTGTGGAAACTCGTGTGGTATATAAACGGTCTATTCCGGCAAAATTAAAACTGGATTTGGAACGTGCGTATTATTAGGCTTCCCAAAAAATGAAGTATTAAAGGACTATTACATGACTAAAGTATGGAGTTTCACGGAATAGGAGGACCGCCTGTTGGGCATTTGGAGCCCTGGTCAGACGAATGGAAACGTATAGAGAAAGATCGCACAGTCTTCAGAACGCCAGAAAGTAAAGGACTCCAACATTCTAAAAATTGTATTCAGAAAGAGGAGCGCTGGGATGACTTTAAGAAAGTCACAAATCCCTACGAGTATATTTTCCTGTCCTGGAATCGCCGAACTTCCCGTTCGGTATGCTCAAGACAACCGCTATCCCGTTCCTATTTCAAAATGATTGAACTTTGGAACGTCGCCGGTGTGGAGGAATGTATACGGCAACTAATCCAGAAAGATGGAAAGTTTGTAACCGCCCATGCAGCCGAGGGTCCAGGGGGATTTATTGAGGCTTGTTGGAAAAAGGCGCAGGAAAAACAGTGGCTCGTCGCAAATTCGTTTGCCATCACCCTACGGTCTGATGCAAAGAATATTCCTGGCTGGAGAAAAGCGGTGCGATTTCTCCAAGAACGACCGCAAATCCAAATTAGCGAAGGGGCTGACGGGACAGGAAATATTCTTTTGTTGGAAAATCAGGAATATTTCCTACAGACTGTGAAAACCAACTATCCGGCGGGTGTTCATATGTATACTGCGGATGGCGGGTTTGATTTTAGTTCCGATTATAATGCCCAAGAAGACGTAATCTTTCCTCTTCTCCTCGCGGAAGTTCTCATTGGGTTACAAGTTCTATGTCAGGGCGGCGTAATGATTATCAAATGCTTTGATACCACGGAACGCCCTACACTTGACCTACTCTGGCTTATGACTCGTTGTTTTCGTGAGTGGTCTATTGTAAAACCGCATACATCCAGGTCAGGAAATGCCGAGCGCTATTTCGTAGGAAAAGGACATGTAGGAAATGTGGGGGATATCGTGGAAATTCTGAAAACCGTTCAGGCTAAACAGACATGGACAAATCCACTTCTTCAGTGGCCTGAGGCTGATCCAGCGTACAAACCGTGGCTAGATGGAATGTTTGCTTTTCAGGAAAAAGTGGAACATCAGGAATACGAAATCATTCAGGCAACCCTACAACTCATCCATTCGTTTGACTTTGCAAAAATTCGCGCTCTCATTCGTGAAAATATTCTACGTTCCATACAAGGGTGTGAAAAATACGGGGAACCAATTTCGTCTATTTGGTATGTGGAACGTGAGAAAAATATTACAAAAGAGACACAGGATTTACTACAGATTCTGGCACCGGAAAAACAACAGGCGAGCCAATATCATTCTTGGTACATTCGAATGTCATCGACTGTAACAAATACACTTTCATTTGAGGGATTTCGTGGTGGCGGTTCAAGTACCGCTCCTACAGAAACGAACCCGTTTATGAGGATTTAGGGGGGAGGTGCATTTTTGAGTTGGGGTTTCACAAATCGGTCAACAAGTACACCACCCACATGCACGGATGCGTTGTGTTGGCTTACATTGCCTGCTTCCATTTTTTCAAGTTGTTGAATCATCATTTCCAGGATGTCACGAGGATAGGTGCGCGTAAGAAGCATCTCAAAAATTTTGGGAAATTCTTTCTGGTAATCACTGAATTTGGCACTCACTTGTGCAGGAGTTTCCTCTCGTAGAGCGGCTTCTACTTCTTCTACCATACGACGTACTTTTGTGGATCTGGTTTCTGTGGGGGTTTCCATTTTTCTATATACAGGAACAAATCCAAGATTTAAACCGCACACCATAAAAAATGGCTTATACTCGGAGACATCGGAAGCACCGCAAACCCAGTCGCAGAAGTCATCGTAAGATGAAACGAAATACCAGAAGGCACCGAGGAGGTGCAGCGGCACTTTCTGATGCGTTCCCCATAACAACCTGGGGTTCTCAGTGGAATTCCCTGCCCGGGTCAACTTTATGGGGACCTGGCCAGGAAGCACCTCCTCCGTTAGCCAATGGAGGTCTTTATTCTGCTCCTCAGTCAACCGGTGAATGGGCCTCTAGACCTATGCCTGCCACACAATATGCGTTCGCAGTGGAAGCCGCAAAGACAGCAGGAAACAATGAGGTCTTTTTCCAACAACGCCCTATTACTCAGCCTGGTACTACCTGGTCTCCGTTTGTGGGTGAAACGATTTCCTCCGACCATTGGTCTGCTCGTTTACCCAAAGGAGTTTAGACACCTAGAATAGAAATGGCTCAATCTTTTGCTGTAGATGCAAGTATACCCGTGAGTAAGGATGTCAGCCGAAATGATCCGGCACATCCTTCCAATGTTGTGAAAGGATTGTTGGAAGTTCAGAATCAGGCGGTTGCCGATACAAAGTATGACGCGTTTCCTCCAAAACGCATTTACGAGTCTTTCGCAACACAGTACAATATTAATACCTACCTAATTGTAATTGTTACGGCACTCTTTATTTTGTATGGTGTCTATGTATCCACTTTGTCTCCAGGTAGAAACTCGAAACAAAGTTTTCAGTTTTTCTTTTTTGTGCTCATCGTAATGGGTGGATTCCTGTTTGCAACACGGTTTATTCGCACTTAATCACATTTTATTCTACCAAAAATAGCACAGGCGATTCGTTTTCCTGAATGGCCCGTGGTTTTACTGTCTTCGTGTGGACCTTTGCCTAAGTCATCCTCGTCTGCATGAACAATCAAGGTTCGTCCCCACAAATCTGCCGGTTCTATACCTTTGAGCCGATACGTGCGTCGGAAGACACGGCGTTTTCGGGTAATCGCTACATTTCCTAAATCTCCTGTATGGCGATGTTTGGATTTCAGACCTCCATGATTTGTAGGGTTTCCTACATGCCAATGTGCACAGGCACCTTGACATCCTTCGCCTCGTAGGTCACCTGCAACATGAATATGGAATCCATGTTTGCCTGCTGGGAGCTTGGTAAATTTCACGCGCAGAAGTACATCTGCGTTCTCACGTTCTGCGATAGCCTCACCTACCACAGAACGGGATTTGAATACGGCAACTGCCATTCTATCTTTCTATTTATATAGTTAGAAAATGGTTCATACACGAAAACAAAAACGTGCAAAAAAACGTACACGCAAACATGGTGGTGGAATTCGAGAAATTCTAACAGAAATACGCGAATTGATTCAAAACCCTAATTCTAGATATATGTGGAAAGATAATGATTCATACGAAAACTTGAAAGAAACATTTATGTCATTTAATATGAATACAATAGATCCAGGTGAGTTTGATGAAAAAACGTATTCGGATTTGTTACAAGAAATGCAGGGTCTGCAATGGTCTCATTTAACGGATGAACAAAAGAGTGAATTGCGTGCATTAATTTTATATGAACAAGGCCCCACACGAAATATTGTACGTAACTCATACGGAAATCCTATGAATAGCGTAACTATTGAGCAAAGAATCCGTGATATTCTTGAACGACAGGAACCTCTTTTGGAAGAATTAATTGTATGGCGGGGTCACGCAGGAGGTCCTAAACAAATTATGCCTATTTCCTGGTTTTCCACATCAAAAACAGAAGAGGTAGCAAAAAGATATAAAGGTGGAGAAAAATGTTGTATGTTTAAAATACATGTACAACCAGGTGTAAAAGTATTGGATTTATATAAGATATATAAAGAATATGGTATTGAAAATCCTGCACAAGAAAGTAAGCGTTTGAGGTCTTTACTACAGAGAAGAGATACGCCTTTGTTTTTGAACTATGGTATGTATGGTGAGATTATTGTTGACGAGGGTGGTACATTCTATAAAGATAAGGAACGTACTGAAAAGGGATTTAAACCTACAAATAGCAAAAAGACAGCATTTGAAACATACTATTTTCCAAAGGCGAGTAACTATACGCCAAGAGAGGGTATATGGAATGAACGCTTATTTGGCCATTTAGGAAACGACTAGACTATTAAATTTAGTTGTTTGTATACTAATACTCATTATTCCATATCCAGTTTTTGGAAACCCCAGTCAAATGTTCGTTTAATTTTTGCCGCTGACATGGGAATCCGGTACAGACGGAAATCAAACATGGCTCCCCTAAATCGTTCATCACGGTCATTGTATTGCGAGGTGTCTGTTTCCCAATTGGATCTGCCAATGTAGTTTTTGGTCGTGTAAGATGTGAGAGCCATGTGTCCATCAGGTTCTTCAAACATCTTCTTGCCATTGATGTAGACTTGCCAGACAGGTCTGAGAGGATCCAGGTCTGTTGTGGTTAGGGCAATGTGTACCCATTTTTTCAGAGGAATGGCATCCTGAACAAGAATACGCATTTTGCGTTGTGCAGCATCCCAGATTTCAAACAGGAGATTTGCAGTAGGTGGCAGAGCGTCATTTCCTGGCAGTTCATCTTCTGGGAAGGCGGAATCAATGGGTTCAGGTCCAGGACAATTCCAGAATTCAATGTTGGCTTCTCCACTCTGATTCAGGAAGGTTAATGGGTGAACTTCAGAAGGCGCTTTGGCCTGGCAAACTAAATTGTTGGCAGAAGGACGTGCAGAAAGACGACCGAATGCTGCAGCATCCGCAGTACTATTGCCACGACCCATAATTCCCAGAAAAATATTCTCTTTTCCTGCACCGTTTCCGAAATCAAAAATACGAGCATTGTTGGTAAATTCATCAAAGTAAACCCACACACTGATGGCTCTCAGTTCACGGAGTTGCACAATGGACTCCAGTTCCATGCGATCGTTCTCGCCGAGTTTCAGGAACTGGTCAGCGACAGCAGGAGTTTCCGAAGATGTTGCAGGAAGCCGGTTCATGGACAGACCTTTTGTTTTCTCTTTTCGGGGTGTTTCATCAATCTTCATCTCACCTGCAATTTGGAGCCGTGTGTTCTCCGCATAATCTAACATGTCGTCGAACCAGCGATACCAGACCATGATTCCCTCAAAAAACCAGAGGAGGTCAGCAATATGGGGAGGTGGGTCAGTATCTTGGATTTCAGTATCTTGTCGGAATCGTGTAAGACCAGCGAGAACGGCTCTAGCTTCCCAAGCATCTTTTGGCGCCTGTGCCACTTTTACAATGCGTGCATAATCGTCTCGTTTGTCCCCATTTACATCACGGAAATAGTCATCGCGGGAGAATTTGAATCCTGAACGGGCTGAATTTGTGCGATATGTCAGGGAATCTAGGCCTTCTTGACCAGCGAGTGCACACGCCAGAATACGGGATTCGGGGTCACCTTCTTTTTCTACTACACGACAGAAATCGGCCTTGTATCCGAGTTTCTGAACGTCCACGTATCCCTCAAAATAGCGTGGATTTCTTATCCATCCATCTTCTTCTCTCACTTGTCCTGGAACCACGTCGTATCGTTTGGGAAAATAGCGATTAAAAAACTCGGGAATTTGTTTCTGACCATCTGTAAATCCTTCTGCTATCATACGTCCTCGTAACCATTCATAGGCTATAATGGCTACCAGTAGAACTAGACCGGCATACAATAACCATATCCACTCCATGAAGGAAGTACTCTACTTCAGGCTATAGTTTAAGACTCCCTAACCCAACGCCGACGCCAAAGTCCTAAAACCCGCGTTTCAAACATGAGCATCCATTCAGTATCGTCGTCTTCAAAGGGAGTATCGGTGCCACGGGTAATCAGAAATCCTGCGGGTTTACAGAGTCTACCGTCATAACAATCAATGTCTACTCCGCCTTTGTTGGACACCTTCAGAGTCTTTCCAAACAGAGTTGCACAGAACTGAAGTAGTTCAGAATGGCCTGTATAAAGTGCTTCTGAAACAGTGAATTCCTTTGGCATTTCCTGAATCAAACAATACCAGACCCAATGTGCGTTGGGGAAACGTTGAAGTTGCGGTTCCCGTAAAATCATACACCTATGACATTCTTTTTCCAGGTCTACGCCTCTTTCATGCGCCGTAATTATATCCTGAAGTGTCCACATTCTGATGTACCTGGATAAATAAGGTTTAGGTTTTACAAATGTTACTAATTACTGACCGAAGTGTCTGAACACTTGTTTGGAACTCAGCGGGATTTCTGCGTTCCCAGTTTCCCCCTGCACGAAAATGGAAAAAGGTGGAATCGTAGAGTTCACTGAAGAATTTGTCGTTTGCGGAATTGCGGGGATCCGTCATACAGAAAGAGAGCCATTCTGAACTCACGGAATCAAAGGGAAATTGTTCTAAGCCCCAAGACCCAGAGGACAAATGAGGAATTTCATACACTTCCGCAGGGTTTATGCCTTTCAGAAATTCATACATTCCGCCACCCACATCTGTCCAGACACCGGCAACATCATTGCATCGCCAATCCATTGTAGGAATCAGAGGTTCAGGAATTCGTGAAAAATCAAACATATAGAGTCCATTCCAAAAATAACGGAGCCATTCCCTTTGCTGAGGTACAATAGCAACCGAATATTCGGAATAAATATTCGCTGTAATAGGCCGCATTACAAACATATCGGAATCCAAGCAGAGGTATCGGCTTTTTTCAGGAGTTCGTCTCTGAAATTCCAACATATTCTGAAGTGCATGATAACATCGGGTCGCAGGACATTGAATCTGCTGATGATGGGCGTTTTGTAGGGGTACACAGGGAATATTCAGTTTGGAACAGGTATCCTGAATTCGTCTGCGTATTCCAGCATCCCCAAAGTTGGAAAAATCGGCAAATTCTTTGGCGTCGTTAAAAACGGTAAATGTCCAATTCCCTTTCACACAGGCTTTCAGAGTCTGAAGTTGCAACTCAATCCATTCAGGATTATTGACAACAGCTGTCTGAATGTGTAGCATTTGCTTATATTACATCGTGCGGCATTTTAGACCGGCACGTAGAACGAAAAAATGCCACAACATTCATTCGTTTTTTTGTTTTTGGGATATTCACATGGTCACAGTTGTCCATCCCACCTTGGCTCGGCAGACAGGGCATGATGCAAGGGTTTTCGCCTTGGCATCGGAACACACGTGGCCGCAGGTTGGGACATGAAGAGTGGAACAGGTTTTCATGGAAGCCAGAGTAATGGGGCATTCCATGTCTGTCTGTTGGGCGTTTAGAGCAACAATCTTTGCAACATAGGGCACCAGAGGAGCAGGGGAAGATTTGTTTGAAACATGAGGACTAGATGAAAGTAGAAAATTCGTTGGATTGGACAGAAAGGCGGGAAGTGGTAGAGGCAGAGGTTGAAAGCTTCCACGCTCATATTCGCCAGAACTCGCTCGAGGCCTGGGCGGAGGAAAGGAAGTCCAAGGAGGAAGAACGGAGGAAGCCATTGGTTGAAAAGAAAAGAAAGGCAGGAAAACCAAAAGAAAGGAGTGCAAAAAGACCTGAATATAGCCAACATGTTTCAATTTTTTCCATCCTTAATTTCCTCCAAGAAAGCCAAAGGGTCAGTTTCATGTTTGAACAATTTCTGGGAAATTTCAGCCTGTGTGAAAACCCCATCAGGTATCTTCTGCAAATCCGATTCAGGAATTGGGGAACCATACCATTTTTTGTAAATTTCGTAAATATGTTCCTTTTGAAGATTGGTGAATTCAATCTCCATATCAATGCGCCCAGGGCGTCGCAAGGCAGGATCCAATTTATCTGGGTGATTCGTGGTCATAATAATTACACGGCCAGGACATTCCATGAGTCCATCAATCACTTCCAGAATGGCACCCAGTGTTAAATCCTCCTCTTCTTTTTTGTTTTTTTCCTTGGTTTTTTCATCCAATAAAGCGGTAGCAATCTGGCTCAGGACTTCCCCTGAAGAATCTGCAGAGGGAGATGAAGACGAAGATGGCTGTTGGGAACACCGAGGACAAATGTATTTATCCCAGCCATTGCAGTCAATTTCTTCAAACACGTAAATTCGTTTTTCTTGAGGAACAACCAAATTATCACTAAAGAATAATTCTTCCAGGCGTTTTTTGGTTCGAATTTGATTCATAGGGACTATAATCAAATGCATATTCAAATAATTTGCCACGGCTTTGATGCAACTTGTTTTTCCCGTGCCAGGAGTTCCATAGAAAAGTAAACCAAGTGTCTCAGGGAGACCAAGACATTTATACTTTTCACGATGAACAAATGTACTTAGACGTTTTATAAGCGCTTCTTTTCCCGTAAAGAAAAGATTGTCAAAGGATTTGGAAGACTGAAATGGCATATTCTGTACGGGAAAATACAGTTCTGTTGGACTGAATTCTGGAGTTTTAAATGCCGGTTTGTAAATGCGAAGTTCCTTATTGTGTAATAAATCGAGTTTCGTTGTATAGGTAACCAAAACACCATCCAGAAATTCAAACAAATGACTTAATTCCTTATTTGTCAGAAGGGTAAAGGTTATAGTGGACATTTCAATAAGCGCAGATTTAATGGTCGAGGATTTTTCACGACTTTCATTTCCAAGCATATTCCCTGTATCTTTTTCCACTGTAATCCTGCAACGAATGTTTGGAGTTAGTGAAATTGTAGTATCACTGGGAGGTAAAATGGGTGGTGCTTTTTCAGGGAAAAGTTCATTGTAGGGTAGGGGAAAACTGACTGCATTTGTAATCTGAATATCCTTACTTTTGAGACGTGTGTCTATATAATAAATGAGAGCCCATACATTAGCAGGTATTATACCATAGGTATAATTATCATTTACATTTGTGTATACTTTAGTCGTTAATTTATACTGGGATTTTTTGAACAGATTTGTAGTCAGATAGAATTGTTTCAGAGTTGACCAGTTCTGAACAAGAAGAAATCCTACTAAGAAAAGGGGAAGCCATGGATGATCCTTCCCAATCAGGAGAAAGAGAAAAGAGGAGGGATCTGAAAGTGAAAACATTGTAAAAAGCAATACACACGCTGTAGGTAATTCTGATGATTTGTTCAATTTTTATATACCAGCTTAATAGAATGCTATCGCGATTATTTTTGTTAGCGAATTTGTTAGGACTGGGTGGAGCCCAAACTCCATCACCATCGTATAAATGGGTGCATTGGACTTCAGCAACTGTCGCTGTTAATGGTATAGCCCATGGATATGTGGATTTAAGTTCAGGGGAACGCGTAAATGTCACCTATTTAGGCGAAATTCGGCAAGCCACACTGCATGGTGCCATCAGTGACCCATTTTCATCGCAAGGATGGTTTCTACCCCCAAAAACAACTGGATTTTATTTGCAGCCTTTTGAGGGCTGGTCTATGTATGGAGGAGGTACAAAAGCCTCTGTGCAGTTATCTAGGCCAGTAAAACGAATTGCGGTGGGACTGATTAGTGTAGGTCAGCCATCTGTTCAACAAACACTTCAATTTAACAGTGCGGTAAAACGCGGTCCCGTAAACTATAATTTTGGGGCATATGGATTATCCTTTCCAAACAATTACACTGTAACGGGAAATGAGGGAAATGGTGTAGTGATTACGGATGAAATGGCTCCGGATGCGGGACAGGGCATTGATGCACTCTTATGGACCCATGTTGGATACGAAGTGTATACTGTGCTAACTACCGGAATTATTGACGAACCTTTGCCTGTCACAGGTGGTAGTCAGTGTGCATCTGGACTTCTTACAGATTCCTGTTCTATCTCCGTACCGATTCTTACGATGGAACCTCCTTCGGGTCAGTTTACGTTTCTAAATATGACGGGAGCCGGTTCAACAGGATTAGGTCCTGTTGCTCATGCGTTTCCTCGGTCCCGTTTCTTCTCCTTCACGATTACTCAGGCTGTTATAACAGCACAAATTACGACGTGTTTGACGTCCACTGTAGTAGATACGTACTTGTATTTACTTTCTTCAGCACCACGGGGTTCCTTATCACCAAATCAATTGGGATTGCTGGCGTTTAATGACGACCAGGGCGAAAATACGCCTTGGGCTGGGGCATCAGCATGTACTGTAGGAACACAGGCAATTAAAAAGAGTCTCATACAAATCAATAACTTATCTGCGGGTACATATTGGATTATTGCATTACTTCGTGGACCTACGGATGGAGCTGTTGGTATCCAATGGACATTTACGTATGCTTCACCCACACCTTCATTTACTCCAAGTGTTTCTCCGAGCAGGTCGGCATCAACGTCAGTAACCGTATCGTTAACTCCAAGTGTAAGTGTTTCAGGTACCTTTACGGCGACAATAAGTCTATCAATGACAGGTACGCCCTCCTTTTCTTCTTCTGTTACACAATCAGGGACACCAACAATATCTCCTACATCTTCAGTCTCCTCTCTTCCAACTGGAACTTCCTCTATTTCGGTTTCGGTTTCAGTAACCATATCACCTACGATATCTCCTACATCTTCAGTCTCCTCTCTTCCAACTGGAACTTCCTCTGTTTCGGTTTCAGTAACTATAACACCTACGATATCTCCTACATCCTCATTTTCCTCTTTTCCAACTATAACACCATCAATATCTCCTACATCATCATTTTCCTCTTTTCCAACTATAACACCATCAATATCTCCTACATCATCAGTTTCCTCTTTTCCAACTGAAACTTCCTCTGTTTCAGTTTCAGTAACCATAACACCATCAATATCTCCTGCTTTTTCAGGAACACTATCTCCAAATTCCCCCGCCTTTTCTGGAAAATCCACTAACTCAATCACAACGTCCTCAGTTCTTATTCCATCTATAATGGGTTCAATACTTGTTGTTATTCTGGTGACAATTGGAATATTATGCAAGTGCAATCAATGTTGTTTTATTTGTTGTCTCCGTAAGAAAAGAAAAGAAAGTAAAGTTTGCAAAGAATGTAAGAAAAAATTGGATGAGGATGGTATATGTAGGGAGTGTAGAAAAAACATATATAGTAGTTTATAAAAGTTCTAAGCGTCTAGAGAATGCATAACTGCGTCAATAGTGGTGTCTGAAAATTCATCAGGAGTAATAATCACACTGGGATAAATACCTGTCATGACTTCCATGGTCTTACAGGGTTTTGTGTCCTTGCGCAGCAGATACTTCAGATTGTCCAGATAGAATCGCAGTTCAGAGAATGTCATGGTCTTTGCGACAGGAAGTGCCTTCAGATCAATAGTTTCTCCATTCTTAATATAATCTTTATTTCGTAGATCTATTACTTTACCATTTCTAGTAAAGTAAAGAACCTCGTACGTTTTCTCGTTGTTCAGGTAGATTGCTACGTAAGGAGTCATTGTAAGAGTTATGCTAAACTATTCGCTCAATACAAAAGTCTCAATTTTTGGGCAATTTTTCTATAACTGCATACCAATTTCCGAGTTCATACACACATGTTTGCATTCGGACGTCACCAGAAACAGCGGAAATTTCTTTTTCCAATTCTCCTTCAGAATACAAATGATAAAATCGTAGTGTATTCTGAAATGGCACCATTTCATCCTGACTGACAAACTTTCGTTTAGAGGTTATCGGTTGTTCAAAGGCCCACACATAGATTAGAGCCGTGCCTCCTGGTTTCAGAATTCGCATGATTTCCTGAATGGCTAAACAACGTTCTTCTGCAGACCGAAGATGATGAATGACCGCAATACAAATTGCGTGGTCAAAGGTTTCATCAGGAAACGGAATGGCGGTTACCGAACCCTGAACCGCCTTCAAACCTCGGCCTTCGCAAATGGCGAGAAATTTCTCACAGATATCCATCCCTGTCATGACCAAATCACGACGATATAGCATATTTTTACCATTTCCACAGCCTATATCGGCAACTGAAACACCGGCAGGCAGCGCATCCA
>JACCDO010256494.1_pt1 | contig 13398 bp, 9 predicted proteins | sample 7446101 | NCBI WGS metagenome assembly JACCDO01 (sample SAMN15323440, study PRJNA562643) | freshwater metagenome | isolation source: river surface water | place: USA:Blue River Watershed | collected 2017-08-16
TACCAGCTTTAATTTATTTTGGTTTGAATAATGTTAATGCTAAAATTAGTTTTGTATCATTATTATGTTTGTATGGATATTCGCTAGCCATTTTTATACCCGCAACATTGATATGTCTGGTGCCATCTAATGCTGCATCTTGGTTAGTATTATTAGGCGCTGCGGCTGCATCAGGAGTATTTTTACTACGAAATTTAGCACGATTAATAGCCAATCACGTCCCCCAGTACTTGGCAGCAATATTAGTAGCCATTGCATCAATTCAATTGACATTTATGTTACTTTTGAAGTTATACTTCTTTTCGTCTGTATGATAAAATACTGTATATAATTTTGATTATTTTTTTTTACAATTACAATAAACTCTGCCTCGCTAGTGCCTCATAAGTTCTGCGGTCTAAGATATTACCTTCTGTATCTTCATACTCTTCATCTTTATCATGAATAAAATTCTCTGCATCAACGATATGCTTGATTTTACTATATAATGTGAGAGCGTCTTCAATTAACGTAATATCGTGAAAATGCTTCGTATTTGGAATGCCGAGGCATCGCATGCCATGTGCGTGACGCCATTCTTGAAAATGACGGTCAAAGTTCCTCCTACCTTGGTAAACCTGGTTGCCACAAATCTCACATTTAAATTCTTTACTTAAACCATGTAATTTCCACAACCAATAAGGCATTGGCTTGCCATCCCAACCAAGTGGAAGTTTCTTGGGGTTATATATAGGTTCATTGTCGTCTTTATCTTCCTCCATAACGTCGCCAATATCGGGTAAAATACCTTGCTCTTCCTCCAAGAGTTCTTGTTCAATTTCATCTCGTGTACGAGTATGTTTTTTCTCCATTCTTTTTCTAGTTGCAATCAAAATATCAGACAAAATATCTGTAATACAAATGATTTTATACTCAATCCAGGCAGTATTTCTTCGGTTATCAATATTATGACTATCACTCGAAACCGTTTTAGCCCTTAGCTTTGCCGGAAACTGGTCAGGATTGAGTCCCTTAATTGAGTATAACCTTTCCGCTCTTTCTTGTAAGTTACCTCCACACTTTAATCCTAAAGCCTCGAGACCTTCTTTCAATCTATCTAACCCTAATGCTTCTAATTCTTTCGCGCTATTAAATGAATTGAGCTTGATGGGATCCTTGTTACTGCTACTATTGACTAGTAACCAGCCCATAACCTTGCCTTCTTGCCATAAAGTATTAAATTTTTGTTCCCACTCACTTGTACTTTCACTCAGATTAATTAATGGTTGTGTGCGGTAGAAGAAATTCTCTAAATAATTCCATAATTCATTTATGTATTCTAAGTATTGTTTGCTACTTTTATATGACTCCATAATATAGAAGAAACTATTGAATTTTAACAAATATTGATCATAGTCAATCTTCTTTTCTTTCATAATGTTAGGAATATTGCAATATTTATTGTATAACAAATGAAGATCGAAATATTTCCCATAAACTTCTTCTCCACTAAATGGTACATCAACATCCTGCTCTTCTGGTTCATTATTCAATTTTATATTTGGATATTTGTCATGATAATCTTTTGTTTGACGCAGTTGATCGTAAAAGGAGTTTAACATTTCATTAGCATTTACAAATTTAATACTGGCCACGTCTTCGCTGAATGATTTATCTTTGTCTTCGTATGTAGAGTTAATCTTAATAGCCAATTCATTAATTTTCGTCATATATTTATCAATTTTGTGTTGTTGTTTGACTTTATTCAATTGACCCGAAGGTTTCGCGCTCAACTCATTAATAATGAGGCACTCGTAGCGCTCGATCAGTTCCTCGCCTGCGCGCAGCTGCTCCAACACTGACATTCGTGCAAATTATGGCGGTAGGAACTTACATACATAAATTTCGTCTTGGTTCTTTGGCCAGGGCCGCCTTCCTGTTCTTGTCCTAAGACTTTCATGCAATACCACCGGTTTTTGTAAAATAATTAAGGTTGCAACAGAGAATGGATGTAGGTGGCTCGTGAAGAGTCAACTAGCGCGTGAATAGCTTGTTTTGATTTATCTCGGTCATCAAGTCTACATTTACGGTGCAGTAGAAAACACTGTCGACGAATTTGAAATAAGTAAGCTAGCGATATGGGTGCAATCAAACAGCACATGCTAGCGTCTTACAACAACGAACATGTTCATTATTAAAAAGAAGAAGAAAAAGGTGTGGAGGATTGAACATAATATTAAGGAAGTGTTTCTACGTCGAAGGATTTTGTTTTTCTGCAATCTTAAATGTGCAATTGCGAGGGAGAATGCTCTCTTACAGCTGAAACCTATTAAGCCTGCAGTTGAGTGTCGCGAATTTGAGTAACATTTAAGTTCAAACTACACCATTTTCAAAATCTTAACAACTAAATTTTAGGACCGGTTTTTGGTTTGTAGATAAATATCGGTGACATCAGTGACATCATCATCGAAGTGACTCCACGATTCTTGTGACGGGAAACATGCTATTTTACGCATTTCTGTTAGCAATTTGCGTCAACAGCGCGGTGGTTGGGTTCCACTTGACGAGTAAATCAGTCAAAAAATCTACATTCGCTATGTCGAATTCATTTGATCCATTTGAGTTTAATGACAAGAAAGAAGTAGCCTTAAAGGTTGCGCCATTACTATCTTTATTGGCCATTCCTGAGATTGCGGATGCAAATGAATATGGAGTTCTAGCCGGCAGATCAGCTAGTATGTTACATCCAATCACCATGATAGCATTATTAGGTACGTCATTATACTCGGGTTATTTAGGATTACAATGGCGAAGATTACGTGGCTTAAGTGATAATATCAAAGAACTGCAAGGGAAAATGCCGATATTACTAACTACAGGAAAACCAGCTCAATATCCTATTCAAGATATGATTAATGAAATGAATAAACAATGGACTGCATTATCAGCAGATGATAAACAAATTGAATTAATACGAAAAGATTTAGACTCATTAAAAAATGCTTTAAATTTGGATGCTCAAATCTCCGAATTGCAATCTACACGTAAAGCATTGCAAGGTGAAAATTTAAAAGATAAACATTTCCAAAGTGGATCAATTCTACTTGGCGCAGGTATTCGCACTTATTCCCTTTGAAATCTTTCCTTTTATTTACTCTTTCGTTATTTCTCAGGCGTTACTGTGTCACTTCTTGGAGCATTTAACACATATATGCGAGCAGGTAAATTATTCCCAGGTCCTCATTTGTACGCTGGAATGGCTTGCACTATATTATGGGCTGTAGCTGCTGCGCTAGTGCCTGCAATGCAAAAGGGTAATGAGGGTGCGCGCGTTGCTCATATTGCACTTAATGGTATTAATGTTGCATTATTCTTCTGGCAACTTGTATCAGGTCTTGACATCATGATCAAAGTTTGGGAGAAAACTTCTTGGCCTTAGACGTCGTAACTATTCATATTGTATTTCACATAATCATAGTACTTTGAACTGCCTTTTCAATCAAAACATTGTCGCAGCACCTGCTTTGCCCGCATTCTATTATTGACATACATATATTCCATCCATTCATTCTTGTACCATCGATGATATGAAACCGGAAGTTCCGGAACCACGGAAATTTAGAAGAAAAAAGAAAATTCGAACGATGCCGATTCTATGGAATAAAAGGAATCGACAAATAAATAGATCCCTAACCGGTGTCGAGCAAGTAAAGACAAAAGCACGAGAATAAAATAAAGGAAGAAGTCGCGCAATAGAATAGCGCCGAAAAGAAGTATCAAATCAGCACAGAGAAATGGAAGTCATTTCGAACACAAGTTCTGAAATCGGGGAATTAGCCCGCCTAACGGACCAATTGGCGATCGCTGGCGAGTGGTATGATGATGAGAAAAGAGACTATCCTCCTATCTTCACTTCCAGAACTCTAAAATTGTTTCCAGAGATTAAACTCAATGAAAAAGGAGAAAAAATGTACTATTGGGATCAGCAAGGTGATGGTTACACTGAAATAGAGTGGAAAGAGAAATGGAGTCGCCAATTTCCTAATATTAAGCGACCTGATGGTTCAACACCTCAGGAGTCATTATTGCTCAGATCACAACAAACAACGAATAAAAAAGTTATAGAAAACGCATGGGCTGACTTAGGTGAAACGTCAATACCATATCCTCATCATTGGTCGAACAAAGTTAAATCTTTCATGGAAAAATTTAAATCTGATATGTATGGCAATGTGATATCCATAAATGCAGATAATAATGCATTGAGTAAATTTGATATTGATCATATATTCCCTTGGTCACGCGGAGGAAGATCTCGCAGATCAAATTTTGCTGCTGTGCAATGCGTAGCAAATAGGGTCATTAAAAATGATACTATATTACAACTACTAGATCCTGCAGAGATGCGTTGTGGTATACAAGTGGAACAATTTATTAACTTAATTGATTTTACAATAACTCAAGCAGATACAATTGGAGGTAACAATGGTAAAACTCGCAGTAATCGCAGTAATTTACAAGCAGAATTGTCAAAAGTCGAATCATGGTTACTGCATACACCATATAGAGGAATGTCTTGGTCTAATTTTCAAAAAATGGTAAATGGAACTACTAGTGGGAAAGAACTATACAGATTTTTTATTAAAAGAGACATTGATATACTAAACGCACATTTGAGCCTTCTTGGGCCGATTGAGAGTGAAGATAAAGATGCTAACGATACGAATAAGAAAGATAGCGACTCTGCATTCACAAACTCTCAATTGCCGGTAAGTCAAAATGATCCAACACACTCTTGCATTGAATTATTCATGACACCTTCATCGCCTATTGAATGTTGTTAGTCATCAATCCACAGCGAGATTTGTGATTTGATGGAGATTAATCGGAATAGATCGCAATCATAATTTACTGCATAATTGTAATAAAATGTTAAATGTAACACACTCCCGGTACCATTAAGCCTAATCCCTTCGACGTTTCGAGGTTCTTGATCCAGTAGCACCTACTAGTAGTAAGTGGAATGCGTCCCATTTCTGTCCACGGTTGGGTTCTGTTGAAAGGCGGTGATGGCTGGTCACCGCGCTGGATGGCAATCGACAATGGCCTCGTCATTTGGTACCATAATGAATTGCAAATTAAACCTGCAGGTTTGGCATTTGTCATCGGAAATTATCAGACACTACACCAAGTTCTTCCTAATGGGGAAGAGATAGTCTCGTTTACCATACAGAATGCATCGGGAAGAGAGACGCTTGAAATGGGAGTTACAAAGGATGAAAGTATAATATGGTCGGTAGCGATCGAAAATCATGCCAAATTTACGTTAACAAGACCTATAGTTTCTCAAGATTTAACAGAGATTGATGGACTATTACAATTTGATAATGATGATGCAGATAAAAAATCTACTAGTGCTGAGGTGGAGATTCAGTTAAAGAACAATAGACGTAGTAGTATTAAAATATTACCAAAGGACGATGTTCCAGCGATTGCCTCGGAATTAGTGAAGAGCAATGATTTAAACCCATCAGTTCAACCAAAAATTGAGTTAGTATTACTAAGAGCTCAAGTGGAAATATTTCATGCTATTGAAGAGAGGCTGAGAAAACAAATAACATATATGAAACGACGTGTTACAGATACTATCTTTGCTGAACAACGTGCATTAGCTGCGGAAACACATGCTGCTACTTTAGCCAGTAGTTTAGAACGAATACAGAATTTGATGGTAGGTGTCAAACAGCGTGTGAGTCGGTTGCATGAAGAGAATAAATTGAATGATGAAGTAATTGAAAATCTTAAACTGCAGTTAATACAGTCTACACACAAGGCTCAAAAACGAATTGATGCCATTCTTGAAAATCAAGATGCTGCATATAATAGTGCAAGTGAATCAAGAAGTAATAGTCCTTGTCGATCACCGGATAGTAATGCCGGAAAGAATGAAGAAGTCAAATCAATAGCCTCATATATCGCTCAAATTAAAGATGTAAGACGACAGAAAGCAAGATTACATACACAAGTCGCCAAATTCGAGGCAGAGAATAAAAGGTTGAAAATTGAACTGCGCACATTATCTAGTCATAATGGTGCTAATAGAAGGAATAAAGCTGTATATTCTGACGACGAAACTGAGGATAGTGATCACGCTAAGATAATATCTTTAGAAGAAAAAGTATTATCACTTAAAAACAAATTACATAATTCGGAAGTTACATGTGTAATTTTGCAAAAAAGATGCGAAGGATTTACCGTCAATCTCAAAGCGTCAACTAAAGCATTGAAGCAAGCGGAAGAGGATTTGTTAAAATGTCGTCAACAGCTAAAACAGACTATTGAATCATCAGCATCGCATATTGTTGATGGTTTATACGCAGAAAATAATATACTACGAGAGCAAGCAATGAAGATGCGCAGCGAAATATTGCGGTTACAAAATGAATTGAATGAAGTGAGCAATTCAGCTATAGTAACAGTTGAATCGATTTTGAACAACGTGCAACACGATAATCCTGTAGTAAACCAAGTGATAGAATTGCTTAAAAGGAACAAGTTGCGCAACGACGCTGCCCTTTATGACGTAAGTTCACCACAAGAGTGCAAAGATGACGATGAAGTATCTTTTCTCTCTAATAATAATAATAATAAAAGTAATGATGAGTCCATTGATTCCATTAGACGATCACCAAGTGTAAATTCATCGCCCACAGCCATGCTCAAAAACCTTGTAGCTAGCGATAGTGGACAGAAACTCAGTTCACAGGAGGATCATCTCAATCCATTTCTAATGGGGGATTTATCTAATTTCATATTATCGAATGTGGTCGAAAATAGATTGCTTCGTGCGATATATGGCCGCTACGTCTTCGATGCTGCTGGTAACGGGATGAATTTAATGAAATTTGGTCGCTTTACTAGAGAGTTTGGTCTCGTGGGTGTTGAGTCAAATCAAATTGTGGCGGGAGTGGTTGATATAATCTTTGATAAAGCTTATAAGATTATTCCTGAAGGAGAAGAAGTTCTTCCAGCCCCTCCGAGAGCATTTGGTGTGCGCGCTGGTGCAGAGAATGCTTCCAAAACCGTTGTTAGAGCATTATTAGTAAAAGGTACTCATCAACACAAAGGTGGGTTGGCAGCCGCCCATGTTATATCACCTGGTCAATTTATATGGGGAATTAAAGAAATTGCATGTAAGATATACGCATCACTCATAGAAGAGCAATTAGGCGCTGCATTAGATTGTTTACCAAAAAAGCAAAGAATTATAGCAGAAAAAACAGTAATGGAAATAATGATCAAGAAAAAGATATTACCAGTAGCTACTAATCTAGGGTTGACCCCATTTTCTCTTATCTATTTAGAGCAATCGTTACATATGATATATGAAAATAATCTAGCAGTTGCATCGCTGGAACAGCACAGTGAATTAATGAATAATTTATTCGATCATTACTCTTCCAACATAATTATTGCGTCTCCAATCAAGAACGATGAAGATAATATGGGTCTATTGGGCAAAATTATGTCATACAAAGCGTTGTCACGCTTTGCGCATGACTTTAGTATCATTCCATATTTATTGAAGGAGCCAATATTGCATAAATCATTCCGGGAGATAAGCCTCTGGATGAGGGCGGATAGCAGTATACTTAATAGAACACTTCCAGTTGATATACTAGATATTCCTGACAAAATAAGGGATAAAGTATTGTCGGCCGATGTTCTGAGTACTACTGTGAACTCTGCATTGGTCAATGAAAAGAAACAATACTTGAATTTACAAGGATTCAAGATTCTCCTAGTAGCGACAGCGATACAGTCGTTCTCAGATCAATTACCATATCGTAGAATCACATCATTATTTGATTGGATTGCGCAATCTGGTGGCATGACATTGGTCAAAAGCTAGGTTTTCATGTGTATATTTATGTAATAATAATCAAAGAATATAACCAAGTAATTCAACATCTGACAATGTGTGGCATTGCAGTCTGCATAGTAATCGAAACACAGTAGCACTTATAAGAATAATGAGTCCTTTCTGATTAGGCATATTAATAATGCTTTGAAATGAAGTATACTGGATTGAAATGAGCAATAAACCAATAATGAGTAAAATAGTAGATCCATTATCGAAAATTTGCAATAAACTTGCGCATAATTTCAATAATTCCGGTAACGCAATCGATACGTATAATAATCGATGAAACTTGAATCGATAATACCACAAACTAACAAAAATAATTACCACAAATACAACATGTTCAAGTAAACACGTGATTAGTAAGAACATTAATTGGACTAATGGCGACCATTGTTTCATCCATGATGAACTTTCATAAAAAACAATAAATTTGATAGCAACATTCACTATTAAAACTAACAGAAATACTACAAATGAATGAGATGCAAATATGAAGTATTTTCGGTTGCGCAACAAATGTCGATACGCTTGTTTCCTATGTAAGATAATATCAAGTATAACTAAAATTAGCTCATATTCAATGTATTTATCGGCAACTTCGCCACAATTATTGCATCGAACTAATTTCAAGTTCTCTTTCCCACCAAACTCGATGTATAACTCCTCCACTCCATGGTCACACTCAATACACACATGTTCCATCACATGTCTATGGTCGATTTCAAGCTGCTTTCCAGGGTCCCGGAAATTTCCTTTTCGCTTTTCTACCTCTAGGGATTGACTCGGAGAGTGACTGACAGAGACACTGTAACAGAGTGACTTCAGAGTTTCTCTCGGTCCACAGTCTCGGAGGAGAAATTTGTCCCAATCACTCAGCGATTCGCTCCAAAATCGTTCCTAATCCCTCCTAATCCCAGGGATTAAATCCCTCGGAGACCAAAAAGTGACAAATTGACAATTTCACTGACAAAATCCTTGAAGTTCTTTCAGAAAATTTCTTGCAGAATCTTTCATTTGTTTGGTTTTATTTGATTAAAAATAAATACCTTCAACTTTATTAAATTTGTGATTGAATAAGTTGGAGTTATAGGTTTAAATGTCGATGATGAACATCACGCCAACTCGGTCATTGGATGAAATCATGGATTTAATTCCAGTGGGAAAGTACCATTATATGTTACTCATACTTGCCGGCTTGGCATTTGCGAGTGATGCCATGGAAGTTAATATTTTGTACTTTACATCTCATTGTGCTGCAATTGAATGGAACTTGACATCTGCTCAAGAAGCATCAATAATTTCTGTTGTCTTTGGTGGACAATTAATTGGTAATTTATTTTGGGGTATTATATCTGATATGAAAGGAAGACGAAGAACATTTTTAGCTGCCTTTTGGATAATTGCTATAGCAGGATTTTTATCTGGTCTTTCGCCTACATATGAAGTATTGTTAGTGCTTCGTTTTATTGTTGGTTTTGGAATAGGTGGATCACCAATACCATTTGATTTATTAGCAGAATTGTTACCAAGAACTATGCGTGGTAAGTTTCTTGTGTATATTGAATTTTGGTGGACATTTGGTAGTATGTTTGTAACTGGTTTAGCATGGCTTATACTTTCTAGTTCAGGATGGAGAGCACTAATATATGTTACAGCAGCTCCAGTTACATTATCTTGTATTATATCATATTTTTATTTACCTGAATCACCTCGTTGGTTATTAACAAAAGGTAAAGTAAAAGAGGCAGAAACAATATTAAAAAATATAGCAATTATTAATAATGTTAAATTGCCTCCATTTAAATTAAATATAAATGGTGGGTCACGAGAAAATCAAATAGATGTATATATTACAGAATCTGCTGGATGTATTGAAACGATTATGACCGAATGTGGTAGTATAATAGACATGGTTGGAAATAAAAAGTTTCAAAAGATTGTATGTCCATTAATGGTGGTATGGATGGTTTTTGGTTTTACCTATAATGGATTAATATTTTTTTCTGGTCGATTATATACTAGTGATGATGATAGTAATTCTTGTAATTTTGATTATTTTAGTATTTTTATTAATGCAGCGGGAGAAATATGTGGTGTAATTTTAGCAATATATTTGATTGATTATCAAGGGCGAACTAGATCACAATATATGTTATATACGGCCTCAGCAATTGCGGTATTATTTATTGGTGTCTCACAATCTAAAAATAGTGCATTAGTAATAGCAATAATTGCTCGGGTATTTATAATGGCTGCATCATGTTCTACGTGGGTGGCCACACCAGAATTATTGGTAACAGAAATTAGATCAACTGGACATGCCGTGTGTAATGCATTGGCTAGAGTATCAGCATTCGCTGCTCCCTACATGATTTTATCGAATCTAAATAATATAAAATGTGGTATAATCCTAGCGATATTTAATTTAATTGGTGCTATTGCAGCTTTTATGTTACCCGAAACAGTTGATCAATATCTAGATACGGTGTATCAAAGTGATCATCATTCTTCATTTTCTTCAATAAATAATTCAAGAATGGAAAAATCTGACGAAACCATTACATCACCTATCCTCCCAATCGACAGATAATCATAACAACAATGACCACGATAATAATACTGTATTATGTTTAATAATTGTAATTATAACAATATAAATATGTGTGAGTATATTTAAAAAAAATAGAAATGGAAGAATTAATTACGTAATAAATATTAAGAACAAAACTATACTTATTATTATAAAGTTTCATAATTTAAGCTTGGCCACATTGTACTTGTCTTGCACCACCTCTACCATCTTCATCTTCTTCATCATATTGACCTTGTCCTTCACCACTTGTACCAATTTGATTAACATCACTTTCAACCATAGATACATCTTCTTCTTCGCCATTGAGTGTAACATCTGGTGGACGTGGTAATAAACCTCTTAATTGTGATACAGTACTTACTGGTAATGTCTTAGGGAAGACAACAGTAAAATGAACAAATAAATGTCCTTTAGTAAATGGACTTCCTTGAAATGGCATACCTTCATTATCAATACGTTTTACTGAATTATTCTTGATTACTTGACCTGCAGCTGATTCAATTTTTAAAAGACGATTGTCAAGATGTGTAATAGTTTTAACAAAACCGCATAATGCTTCAGATAATGTGATCTCTAAAGAGTATACCAAATCTGATCCTTTACGTTTAAATCTATCATGTTCTTTCTCTTGAACTACTATAACTATATCACCTGGTTGAGTACCAGGGATTTCATCGGCTTCACCAGAATATTTAATTTTAGAACCATTTTTCATACCTTTTTCAATAAGTACTTCTAATCCTTTACGATCTTGATATATTTTAGCACCTTTACATGATTGGCATTTATCTTTTTCATCAATAATTTTGCAATCACCACGGCATGATGGACATACACTTTGCATTTGTTGAACCATACCAGGTCCAATTTGACGTAATTGAATTTTTACACCACGTCCACTACAATCAGAACAAGTTCTTTCAGCACCAGCTTTACCACCACGACCTTTACAATCAACACATGGCTTCTTTCTGGTTAATGCTAATTTTACGGTTCTGCCATTATATAAATCATCTAATGATACTTTTAATGGATGAACTTTATCTTCACCACGTTGTGGTCCACCACGACCACCTCTTCCACCTCTTCCACCACCAAAAAACATGGAAAATAAATCTTCACCACTTTCACCACCAGCACCACCTTGAAGTCCTTCTAAACCATATTGATCATATGTTTTCCTTTTTTCTGCATCAGTTAATATTTCATGAGCAGCACTTATTTCTTTAAACTATATATTAAATATAAATAAATATTAATTTAAGTTATAATAATTATATCAATATATATTATTATTATTATTATTATTATTATTATTATTATTATTATTAAAATACCTTCTCTGGATCACCACCTCTATCAGGATGGTGTTGTAAAGCTAACTTACGAAATGCTTTTTTAATTTCCGATTCTGATGCTGATTTTTCAACACCTAAACACTTGTACAATGCCTCGGTATCGACCTCTTCACGTTGATGTTGGTGACCAGGAAAGCCACCACGTCCACCACCACCAAACATGTGCTCAAACTCTGCTCCGCCGCCGCCGAAAAACATTTTTTTCTTTTGTGGTTTTCCTTCTTCTTCTTCTTCTTCCAGAAACAGCGCGTAATGCATTAGGGTTTCATGGTGAAAGACAAAAAATATATATACTTAATAATAATAATAATTAGTTTTTCCTTGACTGTGCGTTAATATTAACTTAACCATATGGATTATTATAGTATTAAATTATTATAGCATTATTATATTATAATTATATAATTATTATATTTACACAACATATTTTACATTATCATTTATATTAGCCATTTCTAATCCTAATAGATCTGCTTCTTTACACTCTTTACTATTATTATTATTATTATTATTATTATTATTATTTATATTATTATTATTATTATTTTTATTATTATTCTTTTCAAAATTTTCATTATCATCATTACTACGTGATGCTGCTATAAGAGGTACATTTTCTTCTTTATCTGCTTCTTTACGATCATCATTACTTATCCCGTTATTATTCTCTTTTTTACTACCACCTTTTTCATAAAAATTTGCAATCATGGAAGCTAATGCAAGTCCTAAACCAACAGTTTGAAATGCATTCATTGTATGATTGTATAATACAAAAGATAATAATAATGACAAAATTTTTCTAAATAAACCAATTAATGCACAATTTAATGCACCAAATTTAGAAATTGTTACAAATACAAACACTTGACCAAGTGCACCAGTAACACCTAATAATACTAGCATTATACCACCATCTGTTATTGTTTTAAAAAATTCTCCTAAACCATTTGTAGCAACTAATGTACAAAATGATAAAACTGCTTTACCTAATTGAATATTATACATTAAATCAAATGGTTCAACATGATCATTACCCATTAATTTATCTTCATATGCACCAGTAGCACCATCAAAACATAATGAAACTGTTAACATAAATGCACCAATTAATGTTGTATCTGATGTTCCACCTGGTTTTCTAGTTGAACTACCACCTCCCATAAATAATGCTACACCAGCTGTTATTATCATAACATTAACATATTTTCTTAATGGATATTTTTTTCCTAATATTGTACCAAATATCATTACTGGTACTGGTTTACATGATTTAAATAATACTTGTACAGGATATATTACATATCTCAAAGAACGTACAGATGTAAATGTAGAGGCTATTGATGTTAATGATAATATTAACATTTGATATTTTGATATTTCTGTTGGTTTTTCATTAAATACTCCTCTTGCAATATATGCTGTTATTGTATATATTGATGTTGTTACAAATAAAAATGAAATTTCATGTAAATGACGACCATTTGATGTTACATATTCTAATACTATACCATAAGCTGTTAATGTAGACATCATACCAAATA
>JACCDO010399144.1_pt1 | contig 13398 bp, 1 predicted proteins | sample 7446101 | NCBI WGS metagenome assembly JACCDO01 (sample SAMN15323440, study PRJNA562643) | freshwater metagenome | isolation source: river surface water | place: USA:Blue River Watershed | collected 2017-08-16
GTACATTTTTAACTTCAGAGGGGTCATTTTTAACATCAAAGGAGGTATTTTTAACTTCAGAGGGGGTATTTTTAACTTCATTTAATTCTTCTGGACTATTTCTTAAATTATTAGCAATGGTACATGGTTTCTTTCGTGACATATGTACATTAAGATTATAATTATCTCTAAACACATGACAACAACGTTCACAAGTAGGCATTTTATTAATTATTGTGATTTAATTATGATTCTTTAAAATGTTTTATTTTTTACTAAAATTCCTTAAAATTACCTTAAAATCACTTAAGTTCCTTAATTCCAACTAAGGAATCAAAAAAAAATTGACCAGATGGCCAAATTAATATTATTGGCCAATTGACGAACGTTATAATTAACGAACGGGTTATCGTTTTTACAATAAAATGAACTATCTAAACAAAAATAGTTCATTATTTTTTAAAAAATAATTTTAGAAGAATATCTAAATATGGAGTTCTAAGTATCCATGTTTATCTATTTTCTAAATTTTTTTCAAAAATAATTTTAGAAGAATACCCAAATATGTATTTGATTGAATGAATGTTTATCTATTTTTTAATTTTTTAAAAAATAATTTTAGAAGAATATCTAAATATGGAGTTCTAAGTATCCATGTTTAACTTTTCTTCTAAATTTTTTCAAAATGAATTTAAACAATTAACACCAATTGATGTTATTTGATTAATTTTATTAAATTTGATTAATATTACTAATGAATAGTATTATTATCAACAAACGTTTATATGATAACAAGGATTCCTACTTCAATAAGATAAACATCCAAGGATTTGAAAACTTGAAAGTTTATCGTGAGGTTGCCAATCTGGAACGTCTTGTTGGTATTGTTGCAGATTTTGCTGAATCCTATTCATTTAAGTCGTTGAACGTCAATGTTGCATTACTTACTAAAAGTAATACAGTTTGTTCTTTCTTTCTTAATGAACTTGAACACGTCAGTAATATAAGTTCCATAAAGACTAAAAACTTTGATACCTTTGACAATGAAGCAGTTTTTATGATTAATGTTGATTCAGTTGAAATTAGGAAGAAGATGAATATCCATATTCTTGTTTCCAAAGAATTTAGTTATTATAATTCATTATTTAAAACAAAGATACCAATGTATGGAACTGAGTATTATTTGTATCTAAGTTCTTTTGCATTTGATATTTTTAAAAAAGATTTTTGGTATTATTTTGACAATGGTCAATTTAAGTATGACAATCTAATTTGTTATTGTATGATTGTAAAAAATGCAGGAGAAATTCTTGAGAAAGTACTTATTGAGAACATGCCAATTATTGACCGTTGGGTAATACTTGATACAGGTTCTACCGATGGAACACAGGATGTCATCAGACGTGTTCTTAAAAACAAGAAGGGTTGTCTTTATGAAGAACCGTTCATCAACTTCAGAGATTCAAGAAATCGTTGTCTTGACCTTGCAAAGAACTATTGTAAGTATAAGATAATGTTGGACGATACCTATTCAGTGCAAGGAAACTTAAGACATTTCTTAAATATTACCAGAGGTGACCAGTTTTCCGATTCTTACTCTATAATGTTGAAATCGGAAGATACTGAATATTTTTCAAATCGTATTATCAAATCGAAGAGTAACTTGAAGTATATCCATAAAGTCCATGAGGTTATCACCGATGAGAACAATAACAACGTAACAGTTCCTCCAGAATATGCGACCGTTATGGATTATCGAACAGATTATATGAATGAAAGAACCAATACCAGAAAGTTACAAGATCTTGAAACGTTGGTCGAAGAATACTACGAAGACCAATCAGATCCAAGAAATCTGTATTACATTGCACAGACGTATGCTTGTTTGAATGACATCGAAAACAAAGCAAAGTACTTTGAAATGCGTATGAATCATCCAACTGAAGGTTTTATTCAAGAAAAGATAGATGCAATCTTTGAATTGGCACGTACGTATAACTTTGAACTTAACAAGGATTGGTCTATTATTGAACCTTTGTATTTAAAGGCATGGGAACTTGACAAAAAACGTCCAGATTCTTTGTATTTTCTTGGAATTCATTACTTTCTTGAGAAGGATTATCCCACTGCATATCGTTATCTTCGTGAAGGTTTTGAAGTTGGATATCCAGTACATTGTCAATATTCATTAAAACCTACACTTTCTTTTTGTTTTCTACCAAGGTTTCTTACTGAAACATGTTATTATCTCAAAGACTACCAACTTGGCGAAAAATCTGCATTACTTTATCTTCAGAGTAGTAAATACAACAAACCTGGTAGTGATGCATGGGACCTTGTTGTTAATTGGTACCAGATTCATCAACAATATAACTTTATGGGAACGGTAAATACCGAAGTTGAAGAACCAGAACAAAAGATAATAACGTTTGTTACCGATGGAGGTTGGGCTCCATGGAGAGGTTCTGATATTCTTGTAAAGGGAATGGGAGGTTCAGAAACATGGATAATTGAAGTATCGAAGTATGTAAAACAATTGACCAATTACCGAGTTATTGTTTTTACTAATTTATCAGAACCTGAAACGTTTGAAGGAGTTGAGTATCTTTCTATTAAAGAATATCCCAGCTTTATCGCCAACAATATAGTGGAATATTCCATAATCAGTAGATATCCACAATATGTTGGCATATCGGCTGATTCTAATTGTAAGAACGTTGGATTGATATTCCATGATTTGATTATTAACGATACTATCATTCCTACCAATCCAAAGATTAAGGATATATTTTTATTAACTGATTGGCATAAGAATGAGTTCAACGAGATATTTCCATGTTTTGGTAGTATTACAAAAACTCTTGCATATGGAATTAATGAACCAAATGAAGAAGAATACATTCCAATTAAGAATTCATTTATCTATTCATCATTTCCCAATAGAGGATTACTTGTATTACTTCAGATGTGGCCAAGAATCAAAGAGATACTTCCAGATGCAACGTTAAGTATCTTTTGTGACCTTGAGAACAACTATGTTAATACAGTTGCACCAGACCAAATGAATGAGATAAAGAGACTTATACCATTACTTGAAGGAGTTACCAATTATGGATGGGTTTCTAAAGAATCTCTTTCTCATTCATGGAAAATGTCTGAGTATTGGTTATATCCATGCATATTCCAAGAAACATTCTGTTTAACTGCTATGGAAGCGGCTATTTCAAAGACATTTGTGATAAGTACCAATTTGGCAGGATTGCAAACTACTGTTGGTGACAGAGGTATTGTTATTGATGGTGATCCTAAAACAATTGAATGGCAGGACCAGTGTATTAATAAATTGGTTGAAATAAAGGACGGATTAATTGACAAACAAAGTTATTTAGAACGTAATTACCAATTTTCCAAAAAGCATTCATGGAGAACTCAATCTGAACTATTCCTAAAAATGACTAACTTAGTTTAAACTAAAAAAAATTGAATTAAATTGAATTAAATTAAAACAAAATAGTATTTTTTTGTTTTAATTTTAATTGAAGACTTTTATTTTTTTACTTTTTTTGAATTAGATATATTTGTATGGACCATCACCTCTAACCATTACTTGGTCTTTTCTGGGTTCAACGTTAATCTCCATACGTCTTCCATACACAACCCAATAGAATTCAATTGGTCTATTATATATGGAATCTAAATATACATCAAAAGAGTTATTGTATATATCAGATGTACCAATAAGAACAGGTTTACCAATGCAAGTGAGAGCAACAGTAAACTCATCAGCAAATGCTTCGAGATAGTCAGGTAGTTTAATATTAGATTCCATTGTTCCAGACCTAATCATACCTCTACCACGATAATATACACCAGCTTCGGGTCCTTCCAAACATGCATGGACAAGATAAGAGTCATCTTTGATGGGATGGTCAATCACAAAAGTTTTTGAACCAGTGTCACCCTTGGGACCTGTAAAAGCACTTGCCATTTGAAGAACAGCAGAAAACCAAGTACCAGAACCTGATGAGTTACCTTTTTGTAATACTTGTCCAGCTACATCTGTTGTAGAAGTGTATGCAGTACAATCGACATAGTCAGTTGTACCATTTAAGTAAACAAGTTTTGAATCACCCATAGTATATCCATTTGATGTTTCAATATTATGTTGACAAATGAATATTTGATTACCATTTAATCTAAGTTGGATATTGGTTTGTCCTGGAATCGATGCATTTGAACCAGCAAGCCACCATGCATTATTTGTTATCATGTAGTACCCAGCAATAGTTGGTTGAAATCTATGTGTTAATGCATTCCACCAACCTTGAGGATCAAAATCATCAACAAGTTGCATAACAGTATCAACTGATTGTGGTATGGTTTGGTCGTTAGCCAAAGTTGCTTGTACCACATAGCTACTTGGAGTATAACCAGATCCAACCGGACCAGTAGGACCAATAATACCAGTACTACCTTGAATGCCTGTTGGGCCTGTAACACCAGTATTACCTTGTAAACCAGTACTACCGGTATAACCAGTAGGACCAGATGATAAGAATGTAGTATGAATATGTGAGTAAGTATTGCTCGACTGAAAGTATATTTCAGCCGTATGGTTAGAAGTATTCTTATTAACACATGTTATTGCAGCAACAAGATGAGTATAACTCGATATATCTATAATGGAACCAATAATCATACTTGAAGTTAACGATTGAGAACTTGTGTAATCGTATAAATAAACTACATCAGAACCATTCGCTACAAGGTTTGTTAATGTACTCGTATTAGCATTCCAACCAAGTAAATACCATCTTATACCTACTTTATCAACATCATTAGTAGAATCTGCTTTGCAATATAAATTCAAGTCCCAAATACCAGGAGGTATTATGTTATTTTGTATATAACTCGATAAAGAGTTTACAGGAACACAAAATTGTGTAGTAAGATAACTTACTGTATTGCTATTGTTGCTTGTAATTGTCAACGTTTCTTGTGTTTTTGTTAAATCTGGTGTAACACTCATTGTTGCACAATTTGTACCAGGTGGATCTGGTGGTGTCGTAGATGTACCACCGTTAGGATTATATGTTATTGTTACTGGGTCAGTAATAGTTGAACCAATAGCTGTTGTTAATTGGGTAGTTGTAAAATTGGTAGGATTGATAGTATTTGAATTTTGATAGTTTAAGTAAAGAAGTAAACCGCCTGCACCCATACCCTGAGGTCCTTGTATTCCAGTTGGTCCTGTCATTCCTTGAACACCAGTACTACCTTGGATACCAGTCGCACCTTGTGGACCAGTACTACCTTGAATACCTGTGCTACCAGTAGGTCCAAATTGTGGACTATAAGAAGCAGTAGACGTAACGATACTACGAATATCAGTAACTTCAACTAAACGAGATTTATAACCATTTGTAAATCCGTTACTTACTTCAAATATTAGTTTATACAATGGTCTAATTTCTGCAATTGGTAGCCCAGTTAGTGTAAGTTGTCCCCATGTATTTGATTCTGCTGGATTAAGACTACTATAACTGGATTGTCCCATTATTGAGATTACAGGAGTATATACCATGTTTGTTGCTGCTATGTATTGAACAACATATGTATTATTGTCGGATTCTATTAAACTACCAACACCACCAGATATTTGGTTGTAGTATGGTCTTGAGTTTGGACCAACCGTTAATGGTACACTATCAACGTTTGTTTTTCTCCAACCAGTACCACTGTAATAAAGAACAGGAAGAGTTGCAGGGTTTTGTAATTGCATATTCCATACTCCTGATGAATCATTTGTAATATTCACTTCTAAGTCTTCATCGAAAAATGTTCCATCTGTTAAACTAAATTGGTCATCTGTTATATCGTTACCAGTACCAGTTGTAGTGTATCCATAAATATTAAATCCACCAGCAAGTGCAGCACCACGAGTACGATGAAGATATTCATGAGTTGCCCAATCCATAGTAATACCATGACGTTCATCAAACATCATTGACTCACTTGGATTGCTTGCATCATAATAAATATATGCACATGGAGCTTGTGTACCCCATTCAAACAAAGTAGGTTGTTTTCCAATATTTCCAGAAGTATCAAAGTAGATGTAATATAGTCCAGTAGCGTTATCGATGGTAACTGTTTGAGTACTATTGTATGTAAATTGTTGTCCAGCAACCCAAACATCATAACTTGAATTAACTGGATTTATTACAAATACCCTTGAAGTATAATCAAAGTCAATACTACTATCTAATCTTACAGAAAAACCAGTAGGTTCTAATGTAACTTGTTGTACCAAAGTACTTGATGGACCAGTTGGACCAGTACTACCTTGAATGCCAGTTGGGCCTTGTTCTCCAGTACTACCAGTATCACCAGTACTACCAGTATCTCCAGTTGGACCTGGTTCACCAGTTAATCCTTGATCACCAGTTAATCCTTGTTCTCCTTGAGCACCAGTAGAACCTTTTTCAACCATTAATTCCCATAACTCACCAGGATATCCAGGATTATAGTAAGGAGAATTACCTGTAGCTATCCACGATTGACCTTCATAATAAACTACATCATTAATCACATACGGAGTTCCAAATACCCATGTACCTCTCCAAACAAATCCTAATCCTTGTTCACCAGTTGGTCCTTGTTCACCAGTTGGTCCTTGTTCACCAGTAGAACCTTGTTCACCTGTAGGACCTTGTAAACCTGTAGCTCCTTGTAAACCAGTTGCTCCTTGTAAACCAGTTGGTCCAATGTTGCTTATGGAGTTATTATACGATATTTCTTTAGTAGCTGTGTTGTAAACCATTACACCAGTAGTAAGGTTAGACTCTCTCACAGGTGCAACATAGAACCCAGTATATCCAGAGTCAAGAACTTCACCAGTTGCATTAATGATAATACTTGCACCAGCTTGATTATTAACACCAGCTTGAGAACCAATTGCAACAGCATTTGTACCTTGTCCGATATTACCAGCATTCAAACCAATTGCAACGGCACCTGTACTTTGTGAGTAGTTACCAGCTGCATTACCAATTGCAACAGCATCAGTACCTTGGTCGATGTTACCAGCAACCAAACCAATTGCAACTGAATCAGTTCCTTGGTTACTATTACCAGCCAAAGCGCCCAATGCAACAGCTTGAGTACCTTGATTGGTCTGACCAGCAAGATATCCCAAAGTTATTTGTGATTCACCTACTACCCATTGTCCAGATGTATCATTCCAAACAAGGTAATCTCCCCAGTTCTGACCTTGAACAACTGGACCAGTTGCTCCCTGTTGGCCAGTTACACCTTGTATTCCTTGAACACCGGTTGGTCCTTGTAAACCTTGAATACCAGTTGCTCCATGAATACCAGTTGCACCTTGTACACCAGTTGCACCTTGTACACCAGTATCTCCCTGTACTCCTTGTACCCCAGTTGCTCCTTGTATACCTTGTGGGCCTTGTACCCCAGTTGATCCTTGAATACCTTGAATACCCTGAATACCTTGTGCCCCAGTACTACCTGTACTTCCTGTATCACCTTTAGTTCCTTGTGCTCCAGTACTACCGATACTTCCTGTATCACCTTTAGTTCCTTGTAAACCTGTTGGACCTTGTGTACCTGTATCACCTTTTAGTCCTTGACTACCCGTTGCACCTTGTGCACCTTGGCTACCAGTTGGACCAACATTACTAATTGAACTATTATAAGCAATCTCCTTTGTAACCGGATCATAAACCATAATACCAGTTGTTAAAGAACTCGTTCTAACAGGTGCAACATAGAATCCTGAACTAACAGAGTCTAAAACAGTTCCAGATGCGTTAATGATAATACTATCACTTGCTTGATTATTTACACCAGCTTGAGAACCAATTGCAACCGCATTTGTTCCCTGGTTAAGATTACCAGCATTCACACCAATCGCGACAGCGTTTGTTCCTTGTTGGTAGTTACCAGCTGCATTACCAATTGCAACGGAATCAGTTCCTTGACTAATATTGCCAGCAACCAGACCAATTGCAACTGCGTTAGCTCCTTGTGCACTATTGCCTGCCAACGCTCCTAATGCTACAGCTTGAGTACCTTGGTCAGTTTGACCAGCAAGATAACCAAGAGTAATTTGTGACTCACCTACTTCCCATTGCGAAGTTGTATCATTCCAGAAAAGATAATCACCCCAATTCTGACCAGTTACTCCAAAAGTTCCAGCAGGTCCCTGTGCGCCTGTAGCACCTTGACTACCAGTATCACCTTTAATTCCTTGACTACCAGTTTCTCCTTGAGTCCCAGTACTACCCTGTAAACCAGTATCTCCTTTTGCCCCGGTAGCGCCTTGTAAACCAGTACTACCCTGCAAACCAGTATCTCCTTTTGCTCCAGTAGCTCCTTGAATACCTTGAATACCTTGGATACCCTGAATACCCTGAATACCCTGGATACCCTGAATACCTTGTAAACCAGTATCTCCCTTCGCACCAGTATAACCAGTTGCACCTGTAGCTCCAGTGTTTGCAGCAGTACCAGCAGGACCAGTATAACCTATAGAACCAGTTGGTCCTACAGAACCAGTTGCACCAGTATTGGAAGCTTCACCAGAAGGACCTTGTGCACCAGTTGCACCTGTAGGCCCAACGTTACTAATTGAACTATTGTAGGCAATCTCTTTTGTAACTGGGTCATAAACCATAATGCCAGTTGTTAAAGAACTTGTTCTAACAGGTGCAACATAGAATCCTGAACTAACAGAGTCCAAAACAGTTCCAGATGCATTAATGATAATACTCTCACTTGATTGGTTGTTAACACCAGCTTGAGAACCAATCGCAATAGCATTAGTTCCTTGGTTAAGGTTACCAGCATTCACACCAATTGCTACAGCGTTAGTACCTTGTTGGTAGTTACCAGCTGCATTACCAATAGCAACGGAATCAGTTCCCTGTGCAATATTACCAGCAACCAGACCAATTGCCACAGCATTTGCACCTTGACTACTGTTACCTGCCAACGCTCCCAATGCAACTGCTTGAGTTCCTTGGTTGGTCTGACCAGCAAGATAACCAAGAGTAATTTGTGACTCACCTACTTCCCATTGCGAAGTTGTGTCATTCCAGAAGAGATAATCACCCCAGTTCTGGCCAGTAACACCAATTACACCAGCAGGACCCTGTAAACCAGTTGGACCTTGAATACCTTGTGAACCTTGTGCACCTGTACTACCTTGAATACCCTGTGCACCTGTACTACCTTGAATACCCTGTGCACCTGTACTTCCTTGAATACCTTGTGCACCTGTACTACCTTGTGCTCCGGCAGCGCCTTGGCTACCTGTATCTCCTACAGGTCCAGGGACTCCTTGTAAACCTTGTGGACCTTGTGGTCCCTGAATACCGGTTGCACCTTGTGAACCAGTTGCACCAGCAATACCCTGACTACCTGTAACACCAGGAATACCTTGTGAACCTTGAGCACCAGTATCACCTTTAGTTCCTTGTGCACCCGTACTACCTTGATTACCTGTTGCACCCTGTGAACCAGTACTTCCAGTTGGACCAACATTACTAATTGAACTATTGTAAGCAATCTCTTTTGTAACTGGGTCATATACCATGATACCAGTTGTTAAAGAACTTGTTCTAACTGGTGCAACATAAAAACCTGAACTAACAGAGTCCAAAACAGTTCCAGATGCATTAATAATGATACTGTCACTTGCTTGGCTATTTACACCAGCCTGAGAACCAATTGCAACTGCATTGGTTCCTTGATTAAGATTACCAGCATTCAAACCAATCGCCACTGCTCCAACAGACTGTTGATAGTTACCCGCTGCATTACCAATAGCAACGGAATCAGTTCCTTGTTGAATATTACCAGCAACCAAACCAATTGCAACGGCATTCGCACCTTGTGAACTATTACCTGCTAAAGCACCCAATGCAACAGCTTGAGTACCTTGACTGGTTTGACCAGCAAGATAACCCAAAGTAATTTGAGATTCACCAACTTCCCATTGAGACGTTGTATCATTCCAGAATAAGTAGTCACCCCAATTCTGTCCAGTTACTCCAATTCCTCCAGAACCAGCTGGACCCTGTGCACCCGTTGCACCAGGTATACCTTGTAAACCTTGTGCACCAGTATCACCCTTATTACCTGTACTGCCCTGTGCACCAGTATCACCCTTAGCTCCTGTACTACCCTGTATACCTTGACTACCAGTATCACCCTTAGCTCCTGTACTACCCTGTATACCTTGTGGACCTTGTGCACCTGTATCTCCTTTAGTACCTTGACTACCGGTATCTCCGATAGGTCCGGCAACACCAGGTATTCCTTGTGGTCCCTGTAAACCTTGCGGACCTTGAGTACCGGTATCTCCTTTAATTCCTGTACTTCCTTGAGCACCAGTTGCGCCTTGTAAACCTTGAGCACCAGTACTTCCTTGAGCACCAGTGTCTCCCTTTAATCCTGTACTTCCTTGAGCACCAGTTGCGCCTGTAGGACCAACATTACTAATTGAACTATTGTAAGCTATCTCTTTAGTAACTGGGTCATATACCATAATACCAGTTGTTAATGCAGACGTTCTAACTGGTGCAACATAAAAACCTGAATTAATGGAATCTAAAACTGTTCCAGATGCATTAATTATAATACTTGAACTTGCCTGACTATTAACTCCAGCTTGTGAACCAATAGCCACTGCATTTGTTCCCTGGTTTAAGTTACCTGCATTCAAACCAATCGCAACTGCATTAGTACCTTGTTGGTAGTTACCAGCTGCATTACCAATTGCAACGGAATCAGTTCCTTGTTGAATATTACCAGCAACCAAACCAATTGCAACGGCATTTGCACCTTGTGCACTATTACCTGCCAATGCGCCCAATGCAACTGCCTGTGTACCTTGGTTTGTCTGACCTGCGAGATAACCTAACGTTATTTGTGACTCACCTACTTCCCATTGCGAAGTTGTATCATTCCAGAATAAGTAGTCACCCCAGTTCTGACCAGTTACACCAATTCCTCCAGAACCAGCCGGACCTTGCGCACCTGTTGGACCTGGTATACCTTGTTCTCCCTGTGGACCTTGTTCTCCTGTTGCACCTGTATTTGTTGCATAACCTGGTATACCTTGTTCTCCTTGGGAACCAGTTGGACCAACATCTCCTGTATCTCCTTGTGGACCTTGTTCTCCTTGGGAACCAGTTGGACCAACATCTCCAGTATCTCCTTGTGGACCTTGTTCTCCTTGTGGACCTTGTTCTCCTTGGGAACCAGTTGGACCATGCTCACCAGTATCTCCTTGAGGTCCTTGTTCTCCTTGAGAACCAGTTGGACCAACATCTCCAGTACTACCAGTTGCTCCTTGTTCTCCTTGAGAACCAGTTGGACCCTGCTCACCAGTACTACCAGTTGCTCCTTGTTCTCCAGTTGGACCCTGCTCGCCAGTTGCTCCTTGTGCACCAGTTGGTCCTGTATCTCCTGTATCTCCTTTAATACCCTGCTGACCAGTTGGACCTTGTTCACCTGTATCTCCTTTAATACCCTGTTCTCCTTGGGAACCTGTAGGACCTATGTCTCCTGTATCTCCTTTAATACCTTGCTCTCCTTGGGAACCTGTAGGACCTTGTTCTCCTGTATCTCCTTTAACACCTTGTTCACCGGTTGGACCTACATCACCGGTTGGTCCTTGTTCACCAGTATCTCCTTTAATACCCTGTTCTCCTGTTGGACCTACATCACCGGATGGACCTTGTTCTCCTTGGGAACCTGTAGGACCCTGCTCTCCTGTATCTCCTTTAATACCTTGATCTCCTTGGGAACCTGTAGGACCTACATCACCAGTTGGACCTTGTTCTCCTTGGGAACCAGTTTGTCCTTGATCTCCTTGGGAACCAGTTGGACCTTGTTCACCTGTATTACCCTGTATACCTTGTGGTCCCTGTACACCTTGTGCTCCTGTAACTCCCTGAGGACCTTGTTCTCCTTGTATACCCTGTGAACCAGTAGGACCTTCTATACCTTGTAAACCTTGTTCACCTGTTGGTCCCTGTATACCTTGTTCACCTGTTGGTCCCTGTGCTCCTGTTGGACCTGTATCACCTGTGTCTCCTTTAATACCTTGTTCACCTGTTGGACCTACATCACCAATAATACCAGTTGGTCCCTGCTCTCCTGTTGGTCCTTGTTCACCTGTTGGTCCTTGTTCACCTGTAGGACCTTGTTCACCTGTTGGACCCTGCTCTCCTGTATCTCCTTTAATACCCTGCTCTCCTGTAGGACCTTGTATTCCTTGTTCTCCTTGAGAACCTGTAGGACCTTGCTCACCTGTATCTCCTTTAATTCCCTGCTCACCTGTTGGTCCCTGTATACCTTGTTCACCTGTAGCTCCTTGATTTCCTTGTGGACCCTGTATACCTTGTTCTCCTGTAGGACCATATGGACCCTGTATACCTTGTTCACCCTGTTCACCTTGTATACCTTGTATACCTTGTATACCCTGTATACCCTGCTGACCAGTAGGACCATGTTCACCTGTGTCTCCTTTACTACCTGTATAACCTGTATCTCCTTTAATACCTTGTTCACCGGTTGGACCTTGTTCACCGGTTGGACCTTGTTCACCTGTTGGACCTTGTTCACCTGTAGCTCCTTGTGAACCTGTAGCTCCAGTATTTGCTGCTGTACCAGCTGGACCTTCTGGACCTTGTGCACCAGTTGGACCAACCGTACCCGTTGCACCAGTGTTTGATGCTGGACCTGCTGGACCTGTTGGACCAACTGTTCCATCTATACCTGAACTACCAGTAGGACCAGCACTACCAGTGTCTCCTTTTTCACCTGTGTCTCCTTTACTACCTGTATAACCTGTATCTCCTTTACTACCTTGTTCACCTGTTGGACCTTGTTCACCAGTTGAACCTTGTTCACCAACACTACCAGTTGGACCGACTTGTCCAGCATTACCTTGGTGACCAGTTGGACCCTGTATACCTTGTTCACCCTGTATACCCTGTATACCCTGTATACCCTGTATACCTGTTGGGCCTTGTATACCTTGTTCACCTTGATGGCCGGTATCTCCTTTACTACCTGTATAACCTGTATCTCCTTTAATACCTTGTTCACCTGTGTCTCCATGAATTCCTTGCTGTCCTGTTGGACCCTGTAAACCTTGTTCACCTTGACTACCAGTTAAACCTTGTATACCTTGCTGACCAGTTGGTCCCTGTTGGCCAGTATCTCCATGTTGACCTTGTATACCGGTTGGTCCCTGTTGGCCAGTATCTCCATGTTGACCTTGTATACCGGTTGGACCCTGTACACCTGTATCTCCATGTGGACCCTGTACACCTGTTTGTCCCTGAGGACCCTGTACACCTGTATCTCCATGTGGACCCTGTA
>JACCDO012163765.1_pt1 | contig 13397 bp, 13 predicted proteins | sample 7446101 | NCBI WGS metagenome assembly JACCDO01 (sample SAMN15323440, study PRJNA562643) | freshwater metagenome | isolation source: river surface water | place: USA:Blue River Watershed | collected 2017-08-16
AGATCAAATCATTCCGGATCACTTTAGTGATCGCTTAGATTCTGTTTTGCTCCATCCTGTATTTGGACCAATGATATTGGTGGTATTGCTGTTTTGTATTTTTCAGGCGGTATTTAGTTGGGCTGCAGTGCCAATGGAATTGATCAAAGATGCTGTTGAGTACCTTGGTGCTCAGATCGCCAATGTCTTACCCAATACTTGGATACGTAGCCTCCTCATCGATGGCATCTTGGCTGGCTTAGGTGGTGTGATTATTTTCTTGCCGCAAATTTTGATCTTGTTCTTTTTTATTTTGTTGCTTGAGGAATCTGGTTATTTGCCCAGGGCTGCCTATTTATTGGACAGAGTGATGGGGTCAGTCGGCCTATCGGGTCGCTCATTCATCCCCCTGTTATCGAGTTTTGCTTGTGCTATTCCCGGCATTATGGCTACAAGAAGCATTTCGAATGCGCGCGATCGTTTGGTCACCATTTTGATTGCCCCGATGATGACGTGCTCTGCGCGTTTGCCCGTATACGCGTTATTGATTTCTGCCTTTATTCCAGAGCAAAAGATCTGGGCGGGTATAGATTTGCAGGGCTTAGTATTGTTTTTACTGTATTTGGCAGGAATTTTGGGTGCCATGGGCGTCGCTTGGGTCTTAAAGCGTTTTGCTAGCGAGCAGTTCAGAACAAATGCGCTCATGATGGAGTTGCCAAGTTATCACATGCCTCGTGTAAGTAATTTAGCTATCAGTCTTTGGCAACGTGCTGAAATATTCTTGCGTCGTGTTGGTGGCATCATTCTGATTATGACCGTGGGTTTATGGGCTCTATCGAGCTTTCCTCTTCCGCCGGAAGGAGCAACAGGATCAGCCATTCAATATAGCTTTGCGGGAGCGCTAGGGCAGGAGTTGGCCCATATTTTTTCTCCCATTGGATTTAATTGGCAAATTAGTATTGCTCTTGTTCCCGGTATGGCAGCGCGCGAGGTTGTTGTGAGTTCCCTTGCAACGGTTTATGCGTTATCGAGTTCGAGCGCAGACGCTGCTGAGGCATTAGTACCACTCATCTCGGGTGGTTGGTCATTGGCGACGGCACTTTCTCTTTTGGCATGGTTTGTTTTTGCTCCTCAGTGCCTCTCTACCATTGCTGCCGTGAAGCGGGAGACCGGTGGCTGGAAGATTCCGGTCATCATGCTCAGCTATCTTTTTGCATTAGCTTATATCGCCTCCTTTATTACCTACAGAATTGCGATTTTCTTTGGTCTTGGTTAGGCGTTTACCCCAAACATATCTATAAAAGAGCACATTTCTTCAAATTAGGCTAAATTCTTATCTATTGCTTGATAGAAAGAACGCCAAAATGAATCGAATTATTGTGATATCAACCCTCATCGGTATTGTTGGGGTATTTTCTTCAGGGTTGTCATTAGCCCAGTCTGGAGAGAAAACATATAAGCAAGTATGTGCCGCTTGTCATGGCACCGGCGTTTTGAATGCACCTAAATTTGGTGATAAAGCGAAGTGGGCTCCATTGATAGCCGAGGGTCAAGTGACCTTAACGGCGCACGCTTATTTTGGCGTGAGAGGGATGCCAGCTAAAGGCGGTAACCCCAATCTCAGCATTGAAGCGTTTTCAGATGCGCTGGTGTACATGGTTAACAACTCTGGCGGTAATTGGAAATCGCCAGATGCCCAAACCATCGCAGCCATGAATAAAGAAGTTGAGGCTCGCAAGTCTGGCGCTAATAAGAAGCAATAGATTACTGCTCAATACAATAACCGTATGACTCTCTCACCATATCAAATGGAGATGATCGGTTATTGCGCCGCTTTTTTAACAACGATCGCTTTTTTGCCCCAGGCTATCCAATCTTGGCGTACCCGAGATCTATCGGGTATTTCCTTGGGCATGTACTCCTTATTTACGGCGGGAGTGGGCTTGTGGCTGGTCTATGGCTTGATTATTGAAAAGTGGCCCTTGATTCTAGCTAATGCGCTCACTTTTGCTTTGGCGTTGAGTATTTTGTTATTAAAAGTGCGTCATACTGCTAAAAAATAAAAATCACCTCAGAAAGGGAAGTTATGAGTTCAGCTTTTGTGATTGATCCGCCAATTCAGGTTTCTTTGCCAGTGACAGGGGATAGTCGTCGGTTTGCTGTGAATCGGATTTATTGTGTTGGTCGCAACTATGCTGACCATGCCCGAGAAATGGGTCACGATCCTGACCGTGAGCCACCATTCTTTTTTATGAAGCCTGCCAATTCTATTGTGACCGATGGCAAAGACATGGCGTACCCCAATCTCTCGAATGATGTGCATCACGAAATTGAAATGGTAGTAGCGATTGGTAAGGGTGGATCCAATATTCCTGCAGACAAAGCTTTAGAGCACGTTTATGGATACGGGGTTGGACTGGACATGACACGACGCGATCTTCAAGGTGAAGCCAAAAAGATGGGGCGTCCTTGGGATACTGGTAAAGCATTTGATCAATCAGCACCTTGTGGTGAGATCACCCCAGTTGCTCAGTGCGGCCATCCAAATCAAGGCGCCGTTAAGCTCTTGGTAAATGGTGAAGTTCGTCAGTCAGGTGATCTTAATCAGCTGATTTGGAATGTGCCCGATACGATCGCCTACTTATCTACCTTATTTACGCTTGAGCCAGGTGATTTGATTTTTTCAGGTACCCCAGCAGGCGTGGGCCCCGTGAAAAAAGGTGACGTACTGGAAGGCAGTGTTGCTGGATTGAAAAATCTCAAAACAAAAATTGTTTAAGAGTAGGTTTTTTCAATACTAGCGATCAAGCAGGTTTTTTACTTACCAGTCCACTTCGGTGGTCTGCCTTCTAAAAAGGCGTTGACGCCTTCTCGAAAATCCTGGCTGTTATAAGTCTCTCGCATGAGGTCTGCACAGTCAGGTAAATTGCTTTGCAGTAAACGCGCGATAGCAAGCTTGCTTGCTTTTTGTGTAATGGGCGCAAGGCTGGCAAGCTTATTGGCTAAGGCTTCTGCAGCGGCATTGATCTCTTGTGCTGGCGCGATCTCATAGAGATAACCCGAAGTAAGTAATTCAGGTGCTTTGATGAGCTCGCTGGTGAGCAACATTTTTTTCACCATCGGCGTGCCAAGATGTGCGCTGAGCCACGCAAGATTGCTAGGTGATAAGCAATTGCCTAATGTGCGTGCCACTGGAATCCCAAAGCGCGCATCAGGGGTTGAGATACGAAGATCACAGGCGGTTGCAATCAACAATCCACTGCCAACAGCAAGCCCTTCAATTAATGCGATGGTGGGAAAGGGCAGTTGTTGCAGCGAACTGAAAATGGCATCGACAGCAACTTCATAAGCCTCATCTTTTTGGAGATGAACAAATTGCTCAATATCACTACCTGAGACAAACGCTTTATCACCAGCACCTCTAAAAATGGCCACTCTTACGGATGCATTTTTTGCCAATGAATCACAAATAACCTTCAGTTCTTCATACATAGGCCATGTCATGGCATTGCGTGCTGCAGGATTATTAAAAGTAATCCTGGCAATCGATCCATCAATACTGACATCTAGGCAGGGTGGTGTATTTGGCTGGCTCATAGAAGCATTCTAAACAAAAGCAATGCAATCCCTACGTCAAGTTCAAGCAAAAGACCTTGTAATTCTTCTGAAATTTAGTTCACCACAATCCTGAGCTAGAATCTTTGCTATGTATATGTTTCTCCCATTTCTAACGGCGTTGATCGGACTCATATTGGTCTGGTTTGAGAAGCGCCTTGCTGGGTTAGTCATGCTGGGAATTACCGTCTTTATTTTGATGGCCTGGTTCCGTTTCCATGCTAACAGTCACTTGAATATCAGTCTGTAAGTCACGTGAGTAAGCAAACTTTTCCTTCGCTAGCAGCCTTAGGCAATCAACTGGCATTGTTGGCAGTCAATGGCACCTTAGCCTATGCCTTTTTTGATCAGCTCTTTTTTGGCGAACTACCATGCCCACTGTGTTTAATGCAAAGGGTGGGTTTTGTTCTGATTGGGTTTGCCTTAGTCCTTAATATCCGCTGTGGTGCGCATGCTGCGCATTATGGATGGGGCATTATCGGCGGTCTTGTAGGTATGACAGTGTCCTTGCGACAAGTGTTGCTCCATATACTGCCGGGTGATCAAGGATTTGGCTCTACCTTTTTAGAGTTGCATTTTTATACCTGGGCCTTTGTTGGCTATATTGGCCTACTTGCAGGATTTGCAATTTTATTAATGTTGCCTAACCGTGATGTGCGATCACGCTCTTGGTTTGCGAACGCATTAGTCATCCTTTTTATTTTGCTCGTGTTGGGTAATCTCGTTTCTACTTTGCTCGAGTGCGGCATTGGCCCATGCGCTGATGATCCTGTTCGTTATGATGGCTGGTTGTGGCTAAGATCCCGACTGGGTTTCTAGGCATATAGCCCATGAATGGGCTAATAAAAAATGATATTTTTAAAAGCAACAATAAGACTTCTGCTGATCTTCTTTATGAGTGCGCTCATGAGCATGGCTTATGCGCAAACCTCATCCAAGCAGAGTAACTCGTGGCCCAAGCAACCCATTCGCATTATTGTGACCTTTACCCCTGGAGGGGCTCCTGATATTTTGGCGCGTATCTTGGCTGAGAGTTGGCAGCAATCACTCGGAGTTCCCGTCTTGGTTGAGAATCGTCCAGGTTTTGGGGGCAATATTGGTGCTGATCATGTGGCGCGAAGTGACCCTGACGGCTATACGCTCTTAATTGGCACTGTAGGAATTCATGCGATCAATGCAGCTCTCTATGAAAAGATGACGTTTGATCCTGTGAAAGATTTCACGCCCATTAGTTTTTTGGCAAGCACCCCAAATGTATTAATTGTGAATAAACAATTGGGAGTAAATAATCTGCATGAGTTAATCGAGTTAGCAAAAGCAAAGCCGAATCAATTAACTTTTGGATCATCCGGTGTCGGCACTTCATTGCATATGTCTGGAGAATTATTTAAGGAAATGACAGGGGTGCAAATTCGTCATATTCCCTACAAGGGTCGCGCTCAATCATTGCCAGACTTGGTGAGTGGGCGTATCTCGATGTTATTTGATAATTTATCTTCATCATTGCCCTTGATTAAGGCGGGCGAGGTTCAGGCCTTAGGCGTGACAACTCTCAAGCGCTCGCCAGCGGCCCCTGAAATTCCGACATTGGCTGAGCAAGGTTTGCCGGGATTTGAGGCAGTCTCTTGGTTCTCGTTAATGGCGCCAGCGAACCTGCCGCCAGATATTCAAAATCGTCTCAATCAATTAACCAGAAGCGCATTAAATCAACCCGAGATCAAAAATCGCCTTTTGGCAAACGGCTTAGATCCTGCTCCTGGTAGCCCTAAAGATCTAGCGAAATTGATTACGCAAGAATCCCTGAAGTGGAGTAGGGTTGTGCAGCAGTCGGGTGCAAAATTAACCCAATAAATTGCCCTCAGAAATAAATTATTTTTCTGTCAGCCTAGTGGTTTTTGAGGCGTTATTGGTGGTAAGGTGATTCAATATCTACATAAAATAACTGACTATATTCAAGACAAATCGGCCTAAACACAGGGGGTCAATTATGAAACTCATCAACAAATTCAGTGCCTTAGGAATTATTCTTGCTGCTTTGCTTGCATTCACTCCGATGGTATCGAGCGCCGGCAACGTAGGGTGGAATGTCACCGTTGGCGGTGGTTATGGTGGTTGGCGCCCAGCGGCATATGGACCTTATGGCGGTGGCGGCTGGGGTTACGGCTGGCGTGGTAATTGGGGGTATGGTGGTTACTATGGACCTTACGCTGGTTACTATGCGCCCCCAGTAGTTTATGCTCCTCCCCCTGTGGTCACTTATGCGCCGCCTGCGCAACCGATGGTGTTGGCTGCACAACCACAACCAGCAGTTTGGTATTTCTGTGAAGCGAGTGGAAAATATTATCCGTATGCACAGGAATGCCCTTCAGGGTGGCAGACGCAACCCGCGACTCCGCCCACTAGTAATACCCCACAAAGACGTCCACAATATTGATAACCACTTTTCTAGGTAATTTATGAATCGCTTGACTCGTATCACATTGATGACTGCTGCCGTCATCACTTCATTAAGTGCTTGTGTATCTGCGCCAACTGGGCCAACAGTTGCAGTGATGCCGCGCGAAGGAAAACCATTTGAAGTATTTCAGCTAGAAGATATGCAATGCCGTCAATTTGCAGCCAATGCTGTGAAGGATACTAGCGATGCTGCATTAAAAGAAGGTGCAACTAGTGCCGTCATTGGTGCGGCGTTGGGTGCTGCTGCTGGCGCTGTCATTCAAGGAGGCAATCACGCAAATGTCGGCACAGGTGCTGGCGTAGGCATGCTCGGAGGTGCCGCCATGGGAGCCATGAATTCTGCTGGTAAACAAAACCAAGCGCAGATGCAGTACAACATTGCTTATCAACAGTGCATGTACTCAAAAGGCAATCAGGTGCCAAGTTATGCTGCTCCTGCGCCAGGACAGGGATATCGTTAAGCTTTCTAGGCCTGTGTAAACACTACACCTGAACCGGCGGATGCGTTCTTTCATAACGTTCCGCCGTTTTTCTAAATAGATAGAGTAGTAAACAAGCTGCCAATCCCAGGCTAACACTGTTGGCAGCCCAAAACCCATTGGCTCCTTGCAAGAAGGCAGGGGTATTGCCAAAAATATTAAATCCCAAAAGATAGCCTCCACCAAGGCCTACCCCCCAAAGAGAGCCCGCATAAATCACCATGGGCCAAAAGGCGATGCGATAGGCGCGCAAAATAAACGCAGCCGTCACTTGAAGCGCATCAAAGGCTTGATAAAAAGCAATGAACAACATTAAAGGAATAGAAAATAGTTTGACTTCCTGCGGCGGGTCGTACAAATCAAGTAATTGATAACGAGATATCCAAACGACAACGCCAATAGTGATGCACATGCCAGTGGTAAAGAGCACAGAAGACCAACCAATTTCTTCTGCGCGCTCCTGCTGATTGGCTCCAATCGATTGGGATACCAATGTCATCGTTGCAATCGACAGTGATAGTGGCACCATATAAATCACCGTACCCATATTGGCAACAATTTGGTGTCCAGCTAAGGCGGTAGTGCCCAAGCGTGCAATAAACAAGGACATGAAGGTAAAGGAGGTGACTTCGATAAGGTAGCTAAAGCCAATCGGTGTGCCCAATTTGAGTAAAGTCCAAATGCGATGCCAATTGGGCCAACTAAAGCGTGCAAATATCTTAAATGGACGATAAAAGCGATCGTATACAACAAAGCCAAGCGTGATGATGAGCCACGTCCAATTAATCATGACAGTCGCTACAGCGCACCCAGGGCCGCCCATAGCGTCAATGCCAAAGCCGCCGTATATAAATAGCAGGTTTAAGGGCAATTTGAGTGCCAAACCAATTAATTGAACGACGGTAATTACTGCGGGGCGCGATACGGCATTATGCAGTGCCATCAATACTCGCATCAACATACTCGCTGGTAAGCCCAGCGCCAAAATATGTAAGTAGAGTTTGGCTTTGTCTTCAATTTCTGGACTCGTTTTGGAGATCGCCAGAATGACATCTGCATTGAGCAAAATGAAGCAGCCCAGAATCGTTAAGCCCAAGGCTAGCCAGGCAGCTTGACGAACCTCCTCACCAATTTCATGAAGTCGTTTTGCACCAAAGAGTTGCCCAGCAATCGGAGCTAATGCTGAAACCACACCAGTTAGGCCGACATAGATACTGATAAAAATGGCAGAAGCCATCGCTAGAGCAGCCAAGTCATCTGCGGAGTAACGCGCTGTCATGGCGGTATCTAAAACACCAAACGCAATCACGGCTAACTGACCAATCAGTAAGGGTCCAGCAAGATTGAGTAGCGCAGGGATATCCTCACGCAGGCGTGATAACTTTAAGTGCAGCACGATTATTCCGGAACGACTTCGTAAAGACGTAGGCGCTCGTCACGGTCAGACGCGCGACGATCTTCCCAGAGCAGGGTGAGTTTCTTGTTATTTAAACGTGCGTAGGCTGTCGCCTCTGATTGGCTATGTATCAACAAAAGAGGGCAGCTAGGGTCATCTCTTAATGTCAGCTTAGTAAAGTAATCAAATGATGCGAGCTGTGCATAACCGAGGTTACTCGTATCAATGCATTCTGTGCTGTCGGGCATTGCTTGCACTAAACGAGCAGAAACATAGCGATATGTTTTGGCATAGTTAATAGTTGGCAACCATAAAGTCATTAATAGCACCCACATCAAGGTTGTGCCCGATGCCGAGATAATTAAACAACGCCAGATTTCTTTTGGCGCGCGAGAAGTTCGCCAGCGCACGATCGCAATCCATACGCCAGTAATCACTAGCGCTACAACGAAGGCCAAAATATTAAATTGACCCTCAAATCCTGGTAGATAACGCGCGACATTGTCTGCAATGGGCTCTGGGAAGCCGGTTATTTTGGCAAGCCAAATAATCCAAATTGCTAAGGCAATGATGGTGAAGCTAAACATTGCAAACCAATCAATAAAGCTAATAAAGCTTCTCTTTAAGATGGGCAAGCTAAACGCAGCAATGATCGAAAGGCTAGGAATCAAAATAATGAGGTCATGTTCATTGGCCTGGCTTCTAAAAAGCACGTAGATAAAACAGCCAATAAATAAGCTAAACGGAATGCAGAGGTGAGGGGCGCGCCAGGCGCCCGCTTCTTTGATGCGCCCCCAGTGCGCAAGCGAGATGATGGCCAAAGGCCAAACAGGCCATGCATAAGCCCAGAAGTTCACACTTAAAAATTCGAGAGACTCCAAAGACGGAAAGTCACGCATTGCTGGAGTATTGCGCCAGCCCTCTTGGGCAACATGACGCCATTCAGGTGTGAGGTCGGCGAGATACCACAGTGCTGGCCAAATCAGGATGCCTACAATGCCAAAAAATGTGCTGGTGATTGTCCAGCGGTAGCGTAAACGTGCATTGCTGGCAATCACTGCAATGATGGTGGAGACAATAACAATGACGCTTAATGCGACATTACTTGAAAGTGCGACGATCGTCACGCCTAGCCCAGTCCATAAGCCACCTTGCCAAGGTTTATCTAAGCCGCGAACCGTGCCATAAAGCACAATACTGATGCCCATCAGTTGCGCCATCATCGGCGTTGTTTCATGGGCACGTTGTGCGAGACCAATGCACGCTAAAAAGATGAGTAGGGCGCCATCGGCCAAAGTCATGCCATAGCTTTTGAGATCAGGCTGTCCGCCTACAGCCAGAGCCATTGGTTGCACTTCACGTCGGCGACCTAAAAGATAGGTTGCATACCAAATCGCTAGTGCTGCGCTAAAGAAACACACTGCAGAGTACAAACGCGCTGCATTAGCTGCGCCAATCCAAGGAGCAAACAATTCAATGAGTGTTGCGCCCATCCAATAGGGCAATGGTGCTCCTAGAGAAATATCACGACCTGCTAGATGGGGGACGATCCAATCGAGGGTGTCACCACGAAATAAAGTCCACATGCCACCAAAGCCGATTGCATCTTCATTCTTCCATGGATCGCGAAAGAAAAGACCGGCAAAACCATACACCAGAGTCAACGCAAAAATAATGATGCGCGGAATCGATTTAGTGGCGGCAGCAGTGAGTTTGACCATGAACCTTATTCAGACAAAACATATTCAGTACAACAAAACATCAATAAAAAAGGCAGCAAACGCTGCCTTGATTATCTCGCAGAGAAGGGCATACCCATACCCTGCGATGAAGAGGTGTATTAAGCCTTCTTCTTTGTCGCTTTTTCAGCAGCTTTGGCTTCTGCAGCAGCTGCTTTTTTCTCAGCAGTTTTTGCAGCGCCGTCACCGGAAGCTTTAGCAACTGCTTTGCTACCGAATTTCTGACGGAATTTCTCAACACGACCAGCGGTATCCATGATTTTTTGGGTACCAGTGTAGAAAGGATGTGATTCAGAAGAAGTCTCGATCTTGGCTAATGGATATTCATTGCCGTCTTCCCACTTGATGGTCTCTTTAGTAGCCATTGTGGAGCGAGTCTTGAAGCTGAAGTTGTTAGAAACGTCCAAAAAGACGATTTCACGATATTCGGGGTGAATGCCAGGTTTCATTTTGAGTCCTATGAGCGGGTAGCCGTTTGAGTTAGTAAACCCAAATACTTTCCCAGGTTTTAAAAGCAGTAAAAGCGAAATTATGCCATGAAATCAATAACAAAGCGCTGTTTTGAGGGGTAAAAAAGCCCAAAATAGGCCTCAAACCCCCTAAATTAGCCTCCGCGACGCATCAGGTCGAAGAATTCCCCGTTATTTTTGGTGGATTTGAGCTTATCTACGATGAAGTTCATCGCCTCGATATCGTCCATATCGGCCAGTAATTTGCGCAATACCCAGATCTTCTGGAGGTTTTCTGGTTTCACCAGCAATTCCTCGCGGCGAGTACCGGACTTGTTCAAGTTGATCGATGGATAGACACGACGTTCAGCCAAGCGACGCTCAAGGTGAACTTCCATATTGCCGGTGCCCTTGAACTCTTCATAGATGAGGTCATCCATACGGCTGCCAGTTTCAATCAGGGCAGTAGCGATGATCGTTAATGAGCCACCTTCTTCAATGTTACGAGCGGCGCCAAAGAAACGCTTAGGACGTTGCAATGCATTAGCGTCCACACCACCAGAGAGTACTTTTCCGGATGAAGGTACAACCGTGTTGTATGCGCGGGCTAGACGTGTGATGGAGTCTAGCAAGATGATGACATCTTTGCCCATCTCCACAAGACGTTTTGCTTTTTCAATCACCATTTCAGCAACTTGCACGTGACGCACTGCAGGCTCGTCAAAGGTAGAGGCAACGACTTCACCGCGCACAGAGCGCTGCATCTCAGTCACCTCTTCAGGACGCTCATCTACGAGCAACACAATCAAAATGGCATCGGGATTATTTGCCGAAATGGCATGTGCAATATGCTGCATCATCACTGTCTTACCAGATTTAGGTGATGCCACAATCAAACCACGTTGGCCATAACCAATCGGGGAAATCATATCGATAATGCGGCCCGTTAAATTTTCTTCTGCTTTGATGTCGCGCTCTAAGCCAATGACCCGGTTAGGGTGCAGCGGCGTCAAGTTCTCGAACATGATGCGGTTCTTCAGAGCTTCTGGGGCTAAGCCATTGATCTTGTCGACCTTCACTAAGGCAAAGTAACGCTCACCGTCTTTGGGGGTGCGCACTTCACCTTCAACGCTATCGCCAGTATGCAAATTAAAGCGACGAATTTGCGCAGGGGAGATATAAATATCATCCGGTGATGCCATGTAGGAAGTTTCAGGGGAACGTAAGAAACCAAAACCATCTGGCAATACTTCTAAGGTGCCGTCACCATAAACCGTTTCACCGGCCTTGGCGCGTTTTTTCAGAATGGCAAACATCAATTCTTGTTTGCGCATACGTTGTGTGTTTTCAATCTCCAAGCCAGCTGCCATTTCAAGCAGTGCGGATACGTGTAGGCCTTTGAGTTCAGTTAATTGCATGTGTTTCTCGGGTATGAATAAAAATGAATGAGTAAATTGTGTTTTGAGTAAAGACCGCGCTGATCAAGATCACGCAGATAAGAAAACAGAATTTTTGAGTTTGCTAAAAGAAGGGGGATAAATTTCTAGGAAGGGCGCGCTCGGTAAAACTAGAAGCGACGCTGAACTGCTGATAAACGCAATACTACACTAAAAACGGGGTCTGACAAGCGTAAAAACAGAAAAAACCACAGGCTCAACTGGTGAACCTGTGGTCAAGGATGATTTACAGATGACTATCAATAAATGCGGTCAACTGAGATTTGGCCAATGCGCCTACTTTTTGAGCAGCAACTGTGCCATTTTTAAAGAGGATTAAGGTAGGAATGCCACGAATATTGAATTGGGCAGGAACACCTTGGTTCTCATCCACGTTCATTTTGGCAATTTGCAACTTATCGCCATATTCACCGGAGAGTTCTTCCAGGATAGGGCCGATCATTTTGCAAGGACCACACCATTCGGCCCAGAAGTCGAGCAGAACAGGTTTATCGGACTTGAGGACGTCTTGTTCAAAAGAGGCGTCAGTTACATATTTAATGCCGGCACTCATGAAAATTCCTTATTTGGGCTTATTGGTGACTGATATTGTTATAGCGTTACAACGCTTATATTAGCAATAAGCGCAAGAATCTGCTCAAAATTGAAAATTCGACCCAAAACCTAAACCCAAAACACGGCTCAATGTTGCACCCATTTCCGACTATTTCTGATCAAAAGCAAGTGCTGTCATGGGCAATTAGCCCTGATGCCAGCGCGCTGGAGCAGTTAGCAAAGGGGATTTGGGATGGTGCACTGCAAACCCAAGTGCGCCCACTCGTGGTGCTCAGTACTGCAGGGCCCTTAATTGGGCTAAGAGCTGCCTTAGAAAAAACTCGCCCAACAGACTTACCCAATCACCTAGCCTTTTTGCCGCAAGTCATGAGTTTTGCAGATTGGTTGGAAGCCGCCCCTGGCGCATGGAAGTTTCCAAAGAAACAAACTGATTTGGAAAGATGGTTAAGTGTTTATATTCATTTGCGCAAACATCCCAAACTCAAAGCATGGTTCAAAGCAGAGAGTGAAGCAGGTGCTTGGGGATTAGCAAAATCAGTGATCGATGCTTGCGATATTTTGTCCGAAGCGATCCTTCCGCAATTGCATACAGAACTTCATCGAATGGTCGATAGTGGGGCGCTTGACACTGATACCTGGGTGAAAAGCCTTGAAGAATTGCTAGAGAACATTATTCACGATGCCTATCCAGAACTCTCTCGCAAGATTGTGGATCAAGAGTCAGAGGTGCTGCTGATTTTTTGGCGCTACTTAAGCAATATTGGGGATGCAGTTTTTCGTAAGCAGTTAGCAATGCAAGCCCATCTAGAGTTTGCAAAAACTCATCAAGCACAGGCTCGCCCCTTGATTTGGATTCAGACGGCCGATCCTAAGCCCATTGAGGATGAGATGGTCAAGCAATATTTATCTGCGTATGCTCAATATGCCCCAGTAGTGCATACCTCGCCAGATTGGCAAGCAGTTGCGCTATGGCCTGAAGCCCTAGTCGGTGTGAATCAAGAGGGTGATTTTCATGAGCCTAATGAGAGTCAACATCAACAACTGCTTAAAAATATTCAGAACGCTCCATTTGATCGTTGGCACCTCAAATCGGCAAGACGTTTTGAGGAGTTGGCTTGGGCTGCAGCACAGTCGATTCAATCCCATTTGATTGCCGGTAAAACCAATATCGCACTTGTTGCACAAGATCGTCTTGCTGCGAGAAGGGTGCGTGCATTACTTGCGCGTTTAGGCCCAAGCTTAAATATTCAAGATGAGACTGGCTGGAAAAT
>JACCDO010272746.1_pt1 | contig 13395 bp, 13 predicted proteins | sample 7446101 | NCBI WGS metagenome assembly JACCDO01 (sample SAMN15323440, study PRJNA562643) | freshwater metagenome | isolation source: river surface water | place: USA:Blue River Watershed | collected 2017-08-16
AGATGTTGTTGTAGATGTTGTTGTAGATGTTGTTGTAGATGTTGTTGTAGATGTTGTTGTAGATGTTGTTGTAGATGTTGTTGTAGATGTTGTTGTAGATGTTGTTGAATACCCACTTCCGTTTCCATTTCCTAAAAATTCATAGTAATATTCGTAATCCATATTGTTGTTATTACTATAAATTGCCAAACTTCCACTTCCGACTTGATCTCTATTAAGAGCCCAATAGGAAATGAGAGCTATGTTATTATCAACGGCGCATTTCTGTAAAGTTTCTGCATCAGAAACTGTGAATACAGTTCCATCATCATTCTTTCCAATCATTGGGGTAATACCAATTTTTGATTTAATTTGTTGAAGAGACAAAGATTTAAAAATGGTCTTTAATTGGTTTGATACTATACCAATCATATTACAAGCTACGCTACCGTGAGTTTCCGGATAAACAAACGCATTGTAATAGTCCATAGTCATACAATTTACTATATCAATATTTACACCAGCTGATATTGTGAGATTGAGTAGATCCAAGGAATATGATAAAAGACCTATTGTTTTATCCACGGGGAGAGTGAAGCTAACTTTTAAATCGGGAAAAGTATCTTGTAGTAATTTTATAATAGACGCCCTTTTTACATTTAAAGCAACATTTGCTGTATAAGCTCCTTCTATATCAAAATCAATATTTCTGATATCTGTAAGAATGAGTAAATCTTTTATTTTAGCGAAAGGGTCATCCGTCGCTTCTTCTACATAAGGTCCATTTGCCCCTCCAAAAGAAAGCGTAAGAGTTCCGTTAAAATTTTTCATATCGTCTATTAACTGTTGGTTATAAATTTCATTGTAACTAAGACCTAAATCTCCTATAACAAATGCCATTGTAATGTCATGGGCTCCTAATGTGTTTTGAACTGATGCTAAATTATTAAGTTTATAAACACTGTTAAATAGACCCCAAGTATAAAAATAAGGGGATAATTTTACCATTTTTGAATTATTAAATTTTTTTATTTTTAAATCTTTTTTTACAGGTATAATTATAATAAGTTTATGACCGGTACTACACAAGATAAAAAATCTAATTCTGGATTTCTTGGATCTGACAATGCTTTAATCATAGGAATTGTTCTATTAATTGTAGCATCTATAGCTTCAAGTCTAATTTACTTTTTCTTTTTTAGAAAAAAAGCAACAGTGCCTATTTCTCCAGTAGAAATTATTCCTCCAACTCCTATTACTCCAAAACTTGTTAAATAAACGAGATAAAAATATAAAAATATAAAAATATAAAAATATAAAAATATAAAAAATTAATATATTTGCATATTTTTAAATGGAAAACTCTCCGGAACTTCTATATAGTTCTCCCGGTGTAAAACCAGATTCGAATAATAAAACTATAATAATTATAATTATTGTATCTGTATGTTTATTATCATTATCTTTAGTTTTAGGTATAGGTGGGTACTATTATTATACAACAACACAGAAAAAACCAGGTAATACAACTAAAACAGATGATGCAACTAAAAAAGATGATGCAACTAAAACAGATGATACAACTAAAACAGATGATACAACTAAAACAGATGATACAACTAAAAAAGATGATACAACTAAAAAAGATGATACAACTAAAAAAGATGATGCCCCAAAAGATTATCCTTTTTGCAATGCATACGCGTGTAATATAGCGATTGCTGGTTATACGGGTCGTTTGGGTCCCCCGCCATTAATTATTCCAGGTCCTTGGCCAGCTTGCGGAGGGTGCCCGGAAAGAAGCGCTACTTGGGATACAGTTAATTTCACAATTCTAAAGAAAGGTAAGACTAAGGTTATACCAGCTATGCAATATACAGATTTTTTAGCTGAAATGGCGGTTTCTAATAAGGAATAAATATTTATTTTGTAATAAAATAATTTAGATATTATTACAAAATTTTTACTATTTTATTCTTTAACTGAAATAACAGGTCGCGTAGAACTTGATGACTCATAACTTTCTTCAGTATATTCTTGGTGAGGCTTGATGCTTGAATAACTGTGTTCCAATTTATAATTATGAGCTCTCCAATTTACATAATCAATAAATACATCAAAAGTCCCTGAAATAACAGAAAATACCAATTCAAATGGCATGAACATTAGACGCAGAAATTCATTAAAAGTTTCATTTTCAATCTTTGCAACTTCCCATTCGCTATCGGTCTCGCTAAATTCACTAATACAATCACTGTCGTAATTTATATTTTTAGCTTGAATATTTTTCCACCACCTTTGAATTTTGATAGCCGCGTCGTTTTCAGCGTTGTCAGATTCTGTTTTTCTCATTTTTTTAGAATAAATAATTCCCATAATCTTAATTTATAAATATTATTTTTACAATTAATTCATTTTTTAACAGAAAATTACTTTTTCATTAAGAGATAATTTTTTAAGAATTGTTGAGAGTCCTGCTAATGGACTTGAAGGGCAAGATGAAGAATACTCTACATTATACACAGGTTTGTTATTGGTTATAAATTGAGTATAAGTATTACATTCTTTGTATTTATAACATTCTTCATTAATTGCAAAATCATAATATAAATACAAGTCTTTTATTTGTTCAACGTCATTTTTAAGTCCTACTTTCAAACCATTTATTTTTGAAATGATTACTAAAAACATATTATAAACAAGTTGTTTATTATAATTTAAATTGAAACCTGTATTTTGCTGGTAACCATCTACGTTATCCCAATCCATTCCATCGCACCCTTTTGCTTTTGCCATTTGAGCTCTCGCATTCATTACGTTATATAATTTAACAATTTTTGAAATATCTAACCATTTTTCTCCAGCCCAGCCATCTACGTTGTTTCCAATAACGCTTTTGTCAAAATTATTTGCATCCGGTCTCCAGTTTTCATAAGTTCCAGCGCTTGAATAACAATAAACTGTTTTATTTGCATTTTTCAACTGTGAGATAAATGAAATTGGAGTGTCAAATAAATCAACAATATAAACATCTACTTGCAGGTCAATTGGGAATGTGGGAACGCTTATTACATAATTCCATTTAACTGAATGAGCAGAAGAAAATAAAAATGTGAAAAATAATAGATTAGCGAGCATATTAATTTGTAAATCTATTATTTTTAAATAAAATTAGTTATCAATTATCAATTTCATCTTCCGAGTTGTCTTGGTTAAAGTTATAATCTTTTAAGAAATGCCCATATATCCTCATTCCTTTATTTCTTACATTTTTAAACTCTGTGCATAAAGTATTTTCTAATTGAATTATAAAATTATTAAATTTTCCAAAATAAGATTTGATAGTAGCATCTTTAACAAATAGTTCTTTTAATTCCTCTTTTGTAATATAATCTTTACTATTTCCTTTTACAATTTTTTCAGTTACAAAATCTTTGATTATATTATTGTCTCTTTCGTATTTTCTAATTACAGACATTACAGACTCTGGTGGATTAAGACCTTCTAATTTGTATTTCTCGTAATAATTTATTAGTATATTCATAAACGCGCATTTATAATTTTCTAAACGTTGTTTAAGCTCCCTGTCTATCATAAATTCATAAGGATTATTTGGATCGGGGTTATCCACAAATCTTGACAAAAATTCTATAATTTTTAATCTTCTAATAGTTCCCCCATCAACGTCGCTTACACTCGGAATTTTGTTACAAGCCATAATAAATTTTGCACAAGGTTTAAACTCTATTTGATTCCCATAATTTTCTCTTGTAGAAATTCTATCATTTCCTGTTAAACTTTTCATAGTATCCACCTTTATTTGATCCGTCGCGCTCGGTTCTTGCATAACTACACAACGTTTATTTCTAATACTAGCAAGAGCACTGTTTGCGCTATTAGACGATTCTCTTTTTCCAGTTATTAAAGAAACTGGTGAAATACAGGCGTAATCTCCAAGTGTTCCTAAAAGTAAATCTAAAATTGTGCTTTTACCATTTGCTCCAGAAGCGCTTTTTCCACTCCAAATATAAAAATTTTCTTCTCTATTATGTCCATCTAAACAACTCGCGAGAGATTTTAACGTGTATTCGCGGGTTTGATAGTCTGGTATAATTTTATATATCAAATTCATCAATTCAATATACTCGTCATCGTTTTGAGAAATTTTATTGAAATCGTATCCTGTTGTCATACTTATATAATCACTACTTGTCCCATCTCTAAATTCCATTGTTTTTAAATCCAACACTCCGTTTTCAAACCCGAGTAAATCTTTATCTTGATCCAAAATTTTATCAAAATTAGAATTATAAAATTCAAGTTCAAGGCAGTTTAGTTTAATACCGTTGCCTAACCGATTAAGAATATTGTGGTAATTTCTTATTATAGATTCTTCAGCATTTTCTTTTATAAGTTGAAGTCTGTATTTTTCAATCATTTCAAAGACGTCATTTATAATTAATTTTCGCAAATTATAACTTTTATTTTCCTTTATCCATCTTTTTCCATTAAAAAAATACCAAATGCTTTTTTCACAATCGCTGCATACAAAAGAATCTCCATATAGTCTATAAACCAATTTGCTAAGAATGTTGTCAAATGTTCTTAAATATTTTATATCGTGATTTGGAACTTCTTTGGATATTTCTTCGTATTCTTTTATATTGTCTATGCGAGCAAGATATTTTAAATTATTAAGAGTATAAATATATTCTGATTTCAAAAAAGAATCCCATGCTATATCTGCTTCTCTTTCGTTATATTGTTCCCATTTAGATGAAAAATAATGCCATAGATCTTTGTATTCTCTATTAATAGAAGATAATATATACCCTACATTTAACCATTTATGTCTTTCAATGTATCTTGATGAATCAAGAATATCTAAATATTTTTTAACAATATCTTTATCAGAATAAATGTCATCTTCGACCATCAATTGGCTTTTTTTTTGAAGCGACTCTTTTTTCTTGTCGTTTTTATAATTTATAAGACAAGAATCCATTTCAATATACGTTACGCAAGTTCCTAAAAAGTTTTTATAACTCACATCTTCTACGTTAATAACTTTTTCTTCTAAATTATCTATAAATTCTTTAGTGTCCAATAAAAATAATGGTCTATTTTGACCACATTTTGTAGAATGCAAAGTTCTTATACAAATAGGAGAATATACTTTTGTATCAACTATTTTTTTATTAAATAAAATTTCAAACTTGGGTTTTATCTGCTCTTCTAACCAATTTTGAATATGCTTAGATCTTAAAAAATGTATTCCTTCAAAAATGATATGATAACTTTTTTTATTTGTATCAGGTATAGATTTTAAAATCCAAACGTTTTTATTTGTAATATTATATCCTGATTCTAAACATTTATTAAAAATTTCTTTTATTAAAGCGTGTATATCTACCTTATGCTGAGAATCGTCTGTAATCTCTTTTTTGTCATAATCTAAAAATAATTTCATTGGAGTTGATGAAGACCAAGATTCGTAATAATAAGATTTATCAGGACCATTTTCACATATTTTGGCCCATATTTCTTCATATTGAGCAGCTATAAATATTTTTGAAAAGGTAGCATTAAGATCTCTCTGAAAAAAAGCTAAATTATTAGCCTCGCAATATTTTATACAATCTACTTTTTGACCCCTTGCAAATTCGCTATACATCAACAATCATTATTATTATTTAATTAATATTATTTAAATAATAACCAGTTTTCAAGTTTTTGTTTTTTTAGCTTTACGAGAATCTTTATTTATTAAATACATATAGATATCAATTATCATTTTATAATATTTACTATACTCTGCATCTTTGGATATCCTTTTAGCATCCTCAATTGCGTAAGGTCCTCTTTGTATATTATCTTTAATCCAAGTGTCTGGTATTTTTGAAACGATAGTTTCAAAAGATTCTTTAAAAACTCCAGATCCCCAGTTTATATCAACTTCTCGTTTAGAAAATTGTGGTATTCCATATTTTAAATGGGATATTATATCAAAACCTATTTTAAAATCTACGTCTGGCAAATTCAATGTATGTTTTGTTTTTTCTATATACTCTGTTAATATAAAATCAACCTTTTCTTCTAACGTTTTTAAATCCTTTACGTCTTGGTTAAAATCTGTTTTATCAATATCTTTTTGGTTTATGTATTTTGAATTTACTAAAAATCTGGAATACGTCTTTGTAGAATAAACAGGAGAATTTATTTCACCTTGGTTTCTTTGTAAAAAAATAATCAATACAGCTACTGTTATAAATTTATCATTTACAGTATTTAATCGATTTCTTAATTGTTCTACGGTTTTTACTAAATCGTACATTCTTGATGTAAATTGTAATTCAAAAATATTAACAATTCGTTTCAAATCTTGAAGAATCTGATTTTCTTCTTTTGATATTTTTTCGTGTATAACATAAGATTGTTCAAAATCTTTGTAAGAACCTTTGTAATCAGATCCCTCTGCTCCATTATTTTCAACGTTTTCTTCTCCACCGTAATATTTATGTTCTTCATCTTCAACGTCTTCTTCTCCACCGTAATATTTATGTTCTTCATTTTCAACTTCATCATTTTCTTTACCAAAAACGTCTTCGTTTTCATCAGCTACCAATTCATTTTCTTTGTTTATATTACGCCTTTTGACAATATTTTCATTTAAATATTCCTTAATTTCACTTTTATTTACAACATTTTCTTTGTAAATATTTGTTTTACTGTCCAATTCAATTATTTTTACAGAATCATCTGAAAATGACACTATTTGAGCATAATTGCCGTTTTGAAGCAACGCGTCTTTAAAAAACAATTCTTTTTCAAAAAAACTTTTAACAATTTCTTGTGAATTCAACGTTATAAATTTTACATCGTAAATTTTATCAACTTTATCAACTATCTTGTATTGATCTTTATCTGTCATCATATTTTCATAATCATTTTTAGATAAAACAAATTCCTCTACACACTTGGTTTTATAAATTTGTGGGCTTTCAAAAATTATTCTAAAAATTTTATCGTTTTTTGGCAATAGGCAAAAATTATTGTAAATAATAACATTTTCAGTTGGGTAAATATAAACCCCTTCGCTTTTTACATCAAGTTTTTCATTTTTGATTTCTTCCATAATGTATTTTATACCTGTTTTTATATTTTTTGTAAGGTTGTCTTTTACGTTATCAAGCATAAGACCTGTTGATACAGTTATATAATCAATGCTGTTTGTATTTATTGTTATGGGGTAATACAAGTTTGAATGGATTAATTTTAAACCAAATTCTAATTTATCACCTCCATTTAAAGAATAAACTCCTACTGTTACACATTCGCTTTTTTTTATATCAGCTAACTCTTTATTTTTTCTATCGATTTCTATGCTATAGCTTCCTTCTTTTATATCTATAATTGTATATCTTTTATCACCGATTATAAATTTATCCCCTATCCTAAGCGTTTCTAAAGTTTTTGATCTGTGAATTTTTAAAGATTGTATATTATTCACCAGATCTTCGTATAAAAATGTATTTTCTCCACATTCTTTGATTATTGTATAAGTCTCCTGATTTATATTTTCAACTTTTCCTTCTAAAGATTTATATTCACCCCGTTTTAAAATTACATTATCGGAATGTTCAGTGTTTATTTGATAATCTTTTTTTATATCTAATTTAGAAAGCACTTGTTCAACGCCTTCTAATTTATCCTCTCGCCTTTTTCTTTTTTTATCAAAAAGGTTTATCATATGTATAGTATTTATAAACAAATAAAAATAATTATAATAAAAATTCAATTTTTATATTTTATACGTGTATATTAATATGTCAGACAATTTATTAAATTGTGACGAAGGGCTTGCTCTTTATAAAGATTTGCTTAAAAAAAACGAGAAAGTGAATGCTATAAATAATGAAAATTTAGCACAATATATGAAAGATATGAAAAAATATCAAGAAGCAGTTGAGTATCAAGCGCAAAAACACAAAGATTGGGAAAATAAAACAGGAGATTACGCGGCTTGGGCTGCTGTTCAAGAAAATTTAAGACTGACGCCTTATATAAATGCTTATAATTGTCAATTATGGAATCAAGTTAGCGGTGAACAGCACGATGATTGGTGCCCCCCAGGTTATTTTCATATGGGTGGTGCACCCGGAAATTGTATTCAATCAAGAGGAGTTCCTGTGTGCTATAGAAATTTGGATACATTAAAAGTCGATTTAAATAATGCTGGTTATGCAAATTTTGAACCAAAAAATGTTATACCAGAACCTGTGAAACCAGTTGATTTACCACAGAACCAAACTTCTGCGATTATTAATTGCTGCAATAATAAAATTAATTTAAATAACACAGACGCTATAAATTTAATACAACAATGCCAGTCAAAGATTAGTCAAGGACTCGGTTCATCTTCTACAGATGGCGATTTATCTACAAGTGATAGATCCGCATTGACTTCTTCTGCTACAAACTCTCTTCCTGTTAGTGGAAAATACGGAAACGTTTTTATTTTTGTAGTTGTTATATTATTAATTTTGTCAAGTTTCTCTTCAAGTATAGGTGGTGTTTTACTTTTTTAATAAATACTTTTATTTATTAAATTTTTAATTATGCGGTGGGCGACAAGTATCAGAAACTTTATAACCATATTGTAGCAAAATGGTTCCAATAAGAGGTGCGTTTTCATCGTTTAGTTCAACGTTATAAGGAAGTCCGACTGCTTTGACAGTTTTCATAAACTTGTCTTTTGCATCAGAGTCCTGCATGTCTTTAAGAAGTTCGTGGAAAGAATATCTCACGGAATCCTGCATCTTTGCAACATCCCCATCAAAGATTTTCATAATATCATCCATTTTCAAATTTTCACAACCAATGAAAATATCAGTTTTGGACTCTATAATGGTTTTATCATTCAGGGGGGCAGGGTGGCCAAGAAGAGTTTTATACATACTCGGGTCTTTGTGGAATTGACCCTGAGTCCCATCGCCAAGAATCATATTTTGATAAGATTCAAAAATACCTCTTCCTGCAACAATATTAGTTCCAAGAACAAAAATGATGGCCAAAATAAGAGAAACTTGGAAATCTACAGAAGCAAGATAAGCAATACAAGCGAGAAGAATGATTTTCACAAAAGTATTCTTGAATGCGTTTTTTACAAATTCAGGAGGATTTGGAGCAATGCTTGATGCGTATAAAATTAAAGCCAATTTAACAGCGGTCAAGACATAAATATTAGAGAAAACTTTTGTTAAAGCGCCTCCAACAGAATCTTTAAGTGATTTTAGACTTTCCATTTTATTTAATTTGTATATTATATTATTCCTAAATAAAATAAAATTTATTATTTATTAAAATATTTAATTTATTGGTCAAATTATAATAATGAGTTTTCAGTTTTCAAATGAGAGTGCTGCAGAAGCTTGTAAGAAAATTTCTTCTACAGCTGATATTATTAAGGCGCAAGCAGAGGCTGATAATTTGGTTACAACCGCTGTTTTGGACGGACTCTTGGGGCCTTTAAATTTATTTAGACCAGATGCTTATAAATCGGGAGATAATAAAACTGAACGGATGATGAGAAATATATTGGAAACCAATATGAGTACAAAAGAAAGACAAGATATATACACATATTGTTCTAATGCTGTTAAAAATTCTCAGATTAATAATATAGATAATACCAATTGTAAATATTGTCAAACTCATAAATGCAAATTAAGTGGTATAACACAATCAAATGAAGTTGAAGTGACACAATCTTGTGTATTGCAAACTGCTATTAAGAAGTTGCTTGAAAAAACCAATAGTGTTAGTGCACAAGCATTAGCGGACGTTTTACAATCTGCAGACGGAGTTCTTTCTGGAAGTTCTAGTTTAGGAACTGATAATTGTAATATTGTAAAAACAGATATGAGTACAAAGGACTACCTTGAATTAAGAAGTAATTGTTCTAATTTAATTACACAAGATCAGTTAAATGATATCCAGTTTTGTGGGACTATGCGAAATGTTAGTCAGCAAAATAAATATAATAATTACCAAAATTGTGTAAATAGCGTTTCGACAGATTCAAGTAAAAAAATTACTAGCGATACAAAAATAAAAACCGAACTTGTTTCTAAACAAACTACGGAAGGTATAACTTCTTCTGCTTCTCTTGCAAGTAGTATTATTTCAGGTTTAGTAATACTTGTATTAATAATAGTAGGCTATTTTGTATTTACAGAAGCAACGCCTCAAGGCAAGGCTGTGAAACAAGCGAAGCAAATGGGTAAGGCTGGAGATCAACTTAAATCTGGAAATTTTGACCCAAGTAAATTACAATCTATGTTCAAAAAATAAGCATAGTTTGTTTAAATAATTATATTTATTTCAAAACTATTATAATGTTAAAATTGTGGCCGAGAATGGATATTTTTATAAATACAATGTTTAAAATATACGATTTAGATACGGTTCTGTATTATATAAATAATAGAAACAAGAACAGTATAATTAAATATAATTTTCCAGAGTTAGAAAATTATTATAAAAACAAAAATTTGTATAACAATAAAAACGAAGAATGTCCTATTTGCTGTTTAGAAATAGAGTATAACCAATATATAAGACGATTAAATTGTAATCACAAATACCATAAAAAATGTATTGATAAATGGTTGATTTTTTGTTTAAAAAATTTAAAATGTTCAAATTGTCCTATGTGTAGAACAGTTGTCAAATAAAATTAATTTCAGATTTATTATTTAAACAAAGTAAATAATTAATTTTTTGAAATATCATTGATTTATAAAACATATTTTTTTTACCATTTGTATTTTTATACGCCGTTAATGGATGTGGGTTAGAAACTGTTAATACTGTATATTTTTCACTATTTATTTCCGTCCCAAAATTAATAATAATAGGATTATCTAAGGTATAATTTTCTATATCTGCATAATCTTTAATAAACAACACTCCTTGATTTTGCCATTGTTTAAAATTTAAATTGCTGTCAAACCCGCATCTTAACAATTCGTTTTTTATAATATTTTTTATAGGAAGAGGCGGATTGTTTTCGCATAAATTAATAAAAACTACAGTTATCATTAAAATATTAAAAAGAAAATTAAAATAGATATCATACTTGATTTGAATAATAGATTTTTTTCAGCTCCTGAAATATTAGGAGGCAATGGCGGAGTTTGTGGAATTTGTGGAAGAGTTTCATTATTGTTTATAGCTCCATTTATATTTACAGTATCATTTACAACACTGTTTATAGATTGATTTACTTGACTGATATTAGCACCAGTGCTTTCAAACCATCCAAAAGGGATAGTTGGAGGTGTAATATCTGTCATTTGAGTAGAATTAAACACTGATTTGCTTGTATCATAATAGTATATACATAATTCAGATGAATTTAAAGTAGAAGCTACAGTCCAATTATTATAAGAATTATTTATGAATGAAGTATTTTTAACATCTTTTAATTTTAAAAAACTATCTGTGTCAAATTTATAAATATTGTTATTATACGATTGCCAATCATACCATAATTTATCTACAAATGCATGGTGCATCCAAAAAATAGGGTCATTTGGTGAGTAAAGTGTATTCATATCCCCATTGAAAAAATTATGAACATTCGCGTGAGGAATATTTTCTAAATTTGTAGCCATTTTTGAAAAAGAATATGATGTATTCAATAATGATGCTACTATAAGTTTATGTGTAAATGTATAATTTTGTTTATAAAAACGCTGTAAAGGTTTAATGCTTGGAACTCTTACATTAAAATAAGAATCTGTGTTATATTTCCAATTTTCTACACGTCCAGTGACAGTATTAGTTTCTCCAAAATAATCTTTTGTCAATAAAGGTGAATTATAAGGATTCTGTGAATCTATTGTCCAATCCCAATACGGAATTGAAAAATTTACATTATTTGTAATAATTTTTAATTTATCTTCAAGTTCTTTAAGAAATAATCTATGCCAAGGCAAGAAAAGAGGCGTATAATGAACATTGTTTGCAAAACCGTTATTTAAATTTGTATGCTTCCAGATCATATCATCTAATTGCCCAGAGTTCATTAAATTAACAAAACCGTTAAAAAAAGCATCTCTTTCAGCAGATGATAAATTTCTAATTTCTTTTCTAATGCTAAATGAAGTCGTGCACAAACAATTTACATATGGTAAAAATAGTATAAAAAACTGTATCATTATTGTTTTTTGCATAAACGAAACGTTTAAATAAAAAATGAAATTATTTTAAATTATATAGAGTATAATAATATTAAAGACAATGGGTATGTCCGAAAAAAATTTGAAAATAAATATTAATTATTTGAAAAATTATGAAATAGAATCGCCTATGAAAGCACCTGTAAAACAAAACTTCAGTTATAGAGATATGAAACCTTATTATTTAAAAATAAATACAAATATTACAATGTTTAAAAATATTAAATCTCCGGAAATTAAGGCGCCAGTTGATGCACATTTCAATTATAAAAAATTACTCTAATTTTTATTATAGAATATCATATCTATAGTAGTAAACTTCTTGAAATACGAAAACATCGTAAAAAATAAAAAAATTTTTGTTAAAAAAACGATTAAAGTTCGAACGCCTATATTAAACATGTGAAAAATGTATATAATGAATTTTATTGGTTGCAAATTTCATTTCTGAAATTATTAATTTTGTAAAAAATAGATTTGTATAAAAAATGAATAAAAATTTGTAAACTGGAAATAAACAAAAATGCACGAGACTGATACAGAACGAGACGTGTACCAGTTAAAGAGAAAAAACGCTATTAAAAGACCAAAAAAAACAGAATTGTGTAAATAAAATTTCGTATAATAAAATAAAAACTAAAAAAAAGTTAAAATTTATATTTATCAAAATGTCTTTAAAGGAGTATTTTGATAAAATAGAAAACGACCAAATTTTAAAAGAATATTTTACAAAATGTGATTTATATGAATTCGTTAAATTTTACAAAGACGTTGATACTTTATTTAGAATTAGAACTTGTTCTGAAACTTTTAAAGACGAAGATATTATTTTAAACAAAGATTTGTTAAGTTATAAAATAGATTCTATAGAAACTATATTATCCAAGTTGTATAACAATTTTACATCAAATTCCTCAAAAAAAGGAGCAATGACAGAAAATTTAATTTACAATCTTCTTTGCAAGGGGTTTAAAGATTGCGAAATTGTATTAACTAATCACATTCCTCATTCTGGAGATGTCCAAATTATAAAAGATGGTCTTCCTAAAATTTTAATAGAATCAAAACACTTTCAGTCAGGAAACGTTCCCAAAATAGATTTGACTAAATTTATATCAGATTGTAATTCTCAAAACTCTTGTGGTATTTTATGTAATGCTTTTGGTGGTAT
>JACCDO011505919.1_pt1 | contig 13395 bp, 5 predicted proteins | sample 7446101 | NCBI WGS metagenome assembly JACCDO01 (sample SAMN15323440, study PRJNA562643) | freshwater metagenome | isolation source: river surface water | place: USA:Blue River Watershed | collected 2017-08-16
AAAACAAGTACCTTTTATAAAGCTTATTTTGTAGTTTAACTGGTTTTATTTTAACATACATTATATGTATTAAAAGCAAAAAAAACAATTTATTTAAGTATTTATTGTACCAAGTTAACGTTGTTATGTCGGTAATATGCCATTAGAGCTTAGTTTATTGTTATAAATTCTAAATACTTCTCTATCTAAATCTGTTTGATCAATTGTTAAAAATGAATGAAAATATATATTCTTACCAAGATGAAGAGCCCCATAATTTGTTCTATTATTGGTATTATTATATATAGTACTATTACTGAAGGTATTAAAATCTGAATTACCCATACATAGAATAGTAATGGTACTATTATTTTTACTAGTTATGATTGTATTATTATATACATTTAATGACAATCTAGTATCATCATTGTATACTTCATCGGGACCATGTGGTCCATAAATATACTGATTAAAATAATCGACGATTATAACATATAATATATCTAGATAAATATTATGCGTAAAATTTACATTATTATTATAAATATTTAAAATACCTCCTTTACTATTAGCCCAATCATAATAATCTCCAAATGCAGTGTTACTGCCAAGTAATATAATTGAAGTAGTAAAATAACCATTATCTATGAAATTATTATTAGATATATTACATGATCCCCTCATACTAGGAATAAATAATAAAAAATCATAAGCGGGTTCATCTATTAGATTAAATGTATTATTGGTGATATTAAAATTTCCATATAATATAAATGCTTTTCCGGAATAATTAATAATACAGTTTGTGATTGTATTATTTGAAAAGAACGTAGGAAATGGATTTTGCATAGATATTAAAGGATCTATTGCGAGTACTTGACTTTGATAATAATTACCTTGCATAGTTAAATATGAAATAGTAATATTACTATTTTGTATTTTAAATGCTGTATACGCAGCATTAATAATTACATCGGTATTAATACCAGAATTACTAGTAATAGTAAATTGTTTATTTACAACGATTGGATTGGCAACGTTATATGTTCCATTTAATATTTTTATTGTATCGCCATCGGTTCCTACCGTAATACACTTGGATACTGTAGCATATGGAGTTTCTAAAGATCCGTTTCCTGTACTATCGGATCCTGATGTACTTATATACCATATTGTCATTATGCCTATGATTATATATACATTATTTTATAAACTATCATATAATTCCCCATTTACTTTGTAAAGTGGCATATTCTGCTAACATTTCAGGATCAGAATGCGTGCCATCGTATATTCTAATTTCATATAGACAAATAGAAGAAGTGAGATAGTTATCTTTATGTCCAAAATAAAGTATATTAGGTTCAGAAAATGTTAATATAATACCACCTGTTGTCATATAAGGTACAGTAGGATCCCCATCTAATGGAACTATATATGTACATGTTCCATCTAAATTAAATCTAATTGCCCATATTCTAGATGATAAATTAGTTAATTCTTCATAACTTGTTATTACTTCATTATTTATTATAGTATAACCATATTGGTTATGTATTCCATTTATAGTATTATTGTAGTTAGTTAAAAATCTACTTCCATTTAATGAATTAAATCCATTAACTGCTTCTCTAAATACCATATACATAGTAGATCCTACATTAATTATACCATTTTTTGTTTTAATAAATCTATCAATATTGTTTATAGTTTTGATATATCTGTATGATATACTATTTCTTGTTTCAGATTCAAGTATAGCATTAGAATCATAATAACTTCCATTAATTATATTAACATTTGAAACTATATCAGTCCATGTATTAATTGTATTACCTATTATTACAGGATTATTATTGTTGTCCAATATAGAACTATTCACAGAAGCATCAAAATTAAATACGTTTATTGGTATAATAGGAATATCTGGTTTCCATTTATTGTGAAGTAAATTATAATTAAGCATCATTTCGGTATCATTTTGTAAACCTTCATAAATTATAACTTCATATAAACAAATAGAAGATGGTTTAGTATCATCAATTTGACCCAATTTTAATTTACTATAACTATTTATTTGCGGTATATGGCTACCATCGTATAAATCTTTAAATAGTCCGAAAGATGTAGCTCCTTTAGATGGAAATATACATCTTAATCCTGTTCCTGTTATTATTTTAAATGCCCATATACGAATAGTATAACTACTACTTTGTATGTCTTCAGTATCTTGATAATTTAAAAATCCAGATGTATTATTATGGTATCCATATAGATATCCGGTGTCATCATTCATAAATGAACTTATAGGATTAAGTTCATGACTACCTATTTCTTCTCTAAAGACAATATACATGGTGTGATCATTTTTAATTATTCCAGATTCTGATAGTAAATATCCATTTGTATTACTTATAGTTTTAATATAATTATAGGCAATTCCATTACGTACCTCAGATTCTAATGTAGCAGGATAACTTCCGGCATTTACAAAATTTATATTACCAGTAGGATCTAACCATCTTGTTATTGGATTACCAACTGTAACAGGATTTCCATTTTCATCTAAAATAGTACTACTATTACTACTATCCCAATTATATAATTTTACAGAGTTAGTAATTCCCCATTTAATTAATAATCTATTATATTCATCTATCATATCATTATCTGATTGTAGACCATCATATACTATAATTTCATATAAACAAATAGATGTTGGATAATCATTATTAAACTGTCCAAAATATAACTTATTAGGATCATTTAATGATACAATATTAGTTCCTGTTATTAAATTAAGTATACTAGTATTTCCATTTGATGGAACAATATACGTACATGTTCCATCCTCATTAAATCTAATTGACCATATTCTAATTGAATAATTACTAATTGATGTATCATTTATATTTTCTCCGTTAATTATACTGCTTCCATCGGATTTATGAAATGCGGAAACCTTATTATTATAATTGGTCAAAAATTTACTTCCTGTAGATTGATAATACCCATTCTCTGATTCTCTAAATACCATATAAAAGGATGATTTTTTTCTAATGATTCCATTTACAGTTTTTAGATAACTATTAGGATTACTAATAGTTTCTATATAATTATAAGTTAAACCATTTCTATCCTCAGATTTTAAAATTGCCTTATTTGATAAATTATTATTAATTATGAAAACATTAGAAATATTATCCATCCATTTTGTAACAGGATCTCCAATTGATATTGGATTTCCATTTTGATCTAAGATATAATTAATATCGGAAGTATCGAAATTGAATACTTTAACTGGTACGATAGGTGCATCGATATTCCATTTATTATGTAGTAGTTCGTATTGGTTCATCATTTCATCATCAGTCTGAGAACCATTAAATATAGCCAATTCATATATGTTTATTACTGATTGTTGACTATTGATAATTCTACCTAATTTTAATGCACTTAAAGTAGGAAGATCTATAAGATACCCAGGATCATTTAAATTTTTGATTATACCAAAAGATGTAGCTCCATATGAAGGAAATATACATCTGAATCCATAATTTCCAATAACCTTAATTGCCCAAATTCTAATAGAGTAGCTGCTATTTTGAATATCGCTAGTATCTTGATTATTTAAATTAGAACTACCGGGAAATCTAACTGCTAATATCTGATCAGTATCATCGTTCATAAAATATTTAGCGTTACTACTTTGATATGAGTCTGTATTTTCTTTAAATACTAAATACATGGTGTAATCATTTTTAATTATTCCAGATTCTGAAATAATATAACCATCTGTATTACTTACATTTTTAATATAATTGTATGTTACTCCTTCACGTATTTCAGATTCTAGCGTAGCTGGATAACTACCTGCATTTACAAAATTTATACTACTTATAGAATCTACCCATCTTGTTATTGGATTACCAACTGTAACAGGATTTCCATTTTCATCTAAAATAGTACTACTATTACTACTATCCCAATTAAATGTTTTTACTGGATTAGATGATATTCCCCATTTAATCTGTAAATTAAAATATTCAGATAATAATTCTGTATCCGATTGAAGGCCATCATATACAATAATTTCATATAAACAAATAGATGTTGGATAATTATTATTAACTTGTCCAAAATATAAAATAGTTGATGTATTTAATGTTAAACTATTAGAACCTGTTATCATATTAGGTACGGTAGGATCTCCATTTAAAGGAACTACATATGTACATGTCATATCTACATTAAATCTAATTGCCCAAATTCTAGTAGTATAATTTGTGCCAATAATATTATCACCTATCAATTCCCCATTAAATGATCCGACCCCATCTAAATTATGATATCCTGTTATAGTGTTATCGTAATTTGTTAAAAACTTACTTCCTGATGCTTGATAATATCCATTATCTGCCTCTCTAAATACAATATACATTGTACAACCTGTTTTAACAATTTCATTTACAGTACCTAAATATCCATTATTTCCACTTATAGTCTTAATATAGTTATATGATACATTATTTCTTGTTTCAGATTCTAACAGTGCTTTATCATATCCTCCGTTGACTATATTATTATTAGATATATTATCTATCCATTTGGTTATTGGATTTCCTACTATTACAGGTTGTCCGCTATCATTAACAATACTGCTATTATTTGAAGCATCCCAGTTAAATACTTTAACAGGTACAATTGGTCTATCGACTCGCCATTTATCGTGAAGATAATTATAATATGTCATCATTTCATTATCAGTTTGAATACCATCGTATATTACAATTTCATATAAGCAAATAGAAGAAGGATATTGATCAACAGACTGACCAAATTTCAATACACTGAGATTGGGAATACTTACAGCATATGTAAAATCTTTAAATACACCAAATGAAGTAGCACCTTTGGATGGAAATATGCAACGATATGGTATATTTCCATTTATTTTAATAGCCCATACCCTAATATCATAACTACTAGCTTGATAATCATTAGTAGAATTACTTCTATACTGTCCAAGATAATTAGTATGTTGAATATATCCAATATTATCAACATTATGAAATGTTCTCATTTTATCTGTACCATCATTCATAAATAAATTTATTGGATTATTTTCATGAGTGCCTATATCTTCTCTAAAAACTATATACATTGTATAATTATCTTTAATTATTCCATATTCTGAAACAAGATAACCTCCAATATTTGATACGGTTTTAATGTAATTATATGATATATTATCTCTTATCTCAGTTTCTAAAGTAGCTGGATAACTTCCTGCATTCACAATATTTATATTACTTACAGAATCCACCCATTTTGTTATTGGATTACCAATAACTACAGGATCGCCATTTATATCTTGGATACTGTTCGCATTGCTACTATCCCAATTATTTACTTTAACTGCATTAGATCTAATTCCCCATTTATTCTGTAAAGATAAATATGTATCCATCATTATTTCATCTGAATTTAAATCTACATATATTTTAATTTCATATATGTCAACTGAACTCTGTTTACTATTATTAGAATTCCCAATTTTCAATGAACTTCTATAAGTATTAGTTACACCTAGATTAATTGTTTGCATGACTCCATTTGTTACATCTCCATTATATGGAATTATACAGTCAAGTGTATTGTCTGAATTATATCTTATAGCCCATACTCTAGGTCTACAATAATCTGTAGATATATCCGATGTATTAATCAATAATCCATTTTTATTTTTAATATACATGTTTTGTCCACTGTGTGATAGTGAAAAGAAATTATTAGAAATATCATGACTTAATAATATACTTTCATTTATTACATTATATGTACACTCAGTTTCTTTGAAAACAATAAATAAGGTACTATTGGCTGTTATTTCATTACTTGTATCAGTTTTTAAATATCCATTTGTATTCATAATTGTTTTAACATATGGATATTCCATATTATTTCTGTAATCTATTTGAAATATTGCATGATAATTTCCTGCATTAATTAATATTTTATCAAATTGTAAAGAATTTTTCCATTCAATTACTTCATCATTAATGTTAATTTGTTGACTTGGATCTATTGATTTTATTTTACTGGTATTAAGTGCATCCCATCTATATAATTCTATAGGTACCAATGAGGTGGAACTTAAAGAATTATCATAAATTCTAAAAACTTGTCTTTCTAAATCAAATGAGCTGATATTAATAATACTTGAAGGATTTACTGTTTTAGTTAGAAATAAAGCTCCATGGTTTGTACGAGTTACCGAATTATTGTATATTTTGGTTAAATCAAATGTATGAAAAGAATTATCATCATTCGTTATTATTCTCATTAAATAGCCATAAGATGAAAAGGTTACTGTATTATCATGTACTAGTAACGATAACCTAGTGTCAAGATTATATACTTCATCCGGACCATCTGGAAATATATATCCATTAAATCTTTCAATGGATATAAATATATTATTATATTCTTGAGATGTAAATGTTACGGTATTATTAAAAATTTCCACACTTCCTCCTCTACTAGAACATTTATCTTTATATGTCCCAGATGAAATATTTGTATTTCCCAAATATATAATAGAAAAAGCTGAAAATTCATCATAAAATAAATTATAACTAATGTTAGAATTTCCTCTGTGTCCGTCTATTTTTATAATATATGCATTAAATGTGTTAATATTGTAACGTCTAAAAGTATTATTAATAACATTAAAACTACCAGTTAATACAATACCTCGATCATAATATTCAATTTTACAGTAACTTATTGTATTATTTATCCAAAATGTTGGTTCAGTCGAACCATATGACATTATATCAATAATAATAGCATAATATCCAGATTCTCTAATTTGTATAGTAATTTTTGTTATAGTAATATTACTATTTTGTAGATAAAACATATTAACACTCGATGTATAAAAAATTACATCAGTATTAATTTCTGAATCACTAATTAAAGTAATTTGTTTTGTAATATTTACCCTTGTTGTAATGTTATATGTACCATTTAATGCTCTAATTGTATCCCCATCATTACATATTTCTAAGCACTTAGTAACAGTAGCATATGGATTATTTAATGATCCATTTCCTGTTGTATCAGAACCCGTAGGACTTATATACCAGTTAGACATTTTTTATCTATATATATGATATGATATTAAATATTTCCCGAAGATAATACATTATCATGTATATAGAAAATGGGCCTATCTAAATCAATTTGACTAATTGTTATAAATGTTGAAAATACTCCTGTTTTTATATCCAAATGTAATGCTCCATGATCAGTAAAATTATTAGTATTATTATATATTTCCGTTAATGCAAACATATGATATGATATATCATCAAGTGTAGCTATATTAAAAGTATCACTATAGTATCCAAACGATAGATTGTTATTGTGTACTAATAATGATAATCTAGTATCATAATTGTATGATTCATCTGGACCATCTGGAAATATATACACATTAAAATAATCAAACTTTATAAAGCAAGTCGACAATCCCGTATTAGTATAATTTACTATATTATCTGCAATATCTATAATTCCTCCTTTACTATGGGCTTTATGTATATTAGTAGGCACAGTAAAATTATTTGTAAATCCTATAATATATCTAACTGATTCAGAATCAATAAATGTATTATTTTTTATATTACAAGTATTCCTACATGTAAATATATTAATTATACTTGCATCATCTGTATCCTGACCGTACCGTATAAATGTATTATTTAATACATTAAACGTGCCATCAAGAAATATACCATTAATTATATAACGGATAATACAATTACTTAAGGTATTATTAGTCAAGAATACTACGATATTAGATTCATTCGGAGTTGAATCTATTTTATATACCGGATAAAACATCCATGTAGTTCCTTGCAACGTAAGATATGTAATACTGGTGTTGTTACTTTGGATATTAAATATGCTAGTTGAAGGACTGGTAAATATTACATCCGTATTTATACCGGTGTTACTAGTTATAGTAATCCCTTTAGTTATATTTATAGTTGAATTAATGGTATATGTTCCAGATAGAGCTTTAATTGTATCACCATCGGTACATACTTCTAAACATTTATTGATTGTTGCATATGGATTATCTAATGTTCCATCTCCTGTAATATCTGAACCGACTGTACTAATATACAATGTAGACATATATTATTTATATACTAATAGATATTAAAAAATAAGATATATTTAAACTATTGATAATATACTATTATTAGGAGATGTTATAGGATTATTTTCTACATTGTTTGCAGTCGGTTGAGGCATAGGTGAGACATTATATCTAATCAACAATTCATTAAGTAATTTATTACGTTCTGAGCTTTCATTAGAAGCGTAACTACTAAATTTTAAAAATGAAATAGAAGCAACATTAACGCAACCGGCCGCAAATGACAATGAGTCATTACATTTATATACTCCACTTGCAAAAGCTAACATAGTAGAACACATTATCAAAATATGTCCTACTGTTTCGCAAATATTAGATACTTTTCTCCATTTAGATCTAGATTTCAGTAAATTTTCTACTTCACTAGTTATATTAGGATTAATTATTTGTTCTTCTATAATATTATGTAATTCACCTGATGTTAATGTATGAATCATATTGTTACTATATATACTTGTTATTATTAATTATTTTTTTTATTTTTTATACTACCCTAGTTATCATTGATACATGTTCTGTTGGTACTTCTATAACTGTGAACTTATCTCCTGAACTAGCATGAATATTGAATAATATAGTACCTGCAATTATTTCATAGTCATTACTTGACAAATTTCTAACTGGAATGAATAAATCAGTTGCATATCCATCATCATAGATAGGAAATCCAGGTAATGCATATATAAGGGGGGTGTTAATAAGACTTACATCTGGACTAACAATTGCAGCACATGAAAATGCAGGAATATAAGGACAAAATAAATTAACTCTTAATTTCATATCTATATTCAGTAATGAATTAGCAGGAACTAAAACAGTTTCTGGGAAAATAAGAGGAAATGAATGTAGTTCAGTGTTAGGATCGGTTGTATATACAACATTGAAAGAATGAATATATAAATTATCAATAGTAGAAGTCATTGAAAACTATATATAATAATATTTTGTTATTATTTTTTTTAATTTAAACTACTCCCCAAAGAGTTTTTAATGTATTTGTAGTACTTAATACAGTTGCATCATTATGTAGTATATTTCTATATACATACAATGCGTGAACAGTACCATCCCATGGATCTGCTGTAGGATCTGCAACTCCAACGGCATTATTGGTACATCCAATTGTAAAATCAGCATTAACTGGTTCAATAAATCCAGTACCTACACTTCCAGATTGCTTATTAGCAGCATTAACAAATAGAGCATAAGTAGCTGCTGCAGTACTAGGTAACACTAATGTAACTATATATTTTGTATTAGATACTACTCCTATTCTGCCACTTACACTAGCAAGACCACCACTATTAGTAAACCTAAGTCCTAAATTATTATTGTTACCCGATAAATCTACTTGAAATACATTATTACCATTTCTGTTTCTTCCAAATATTGAACCTTTATTCAATATTGTTCCGGTCGTCATTACTAAATAATATGTATTATTAGAGAAATTAAATATATTACTAGAATATGGTATTCTAATACAATCTCCAATACCTCCACTTGGAGTAAATGTAATACCTTCTATTGTACTATTATAATATGGAGCATATCCAGGCACATTAGTTAATGTATAGTTATCTATTCTTGAAGATTCTGACCAGAAACCAAGATCATCTCCATTATTAATAGGCTGATATGCTGTGTTATACATACTTGGTATATTTTTAGCTGAGAATAAATCATATACATTAATAGTAGATATAGATGAACCAGATGCATATGTAAAGAAATTATTATAACTGAGTCTTTTTATTTTACATTCTCCATATCGTGCTAATTGAAATCCATCTGGATAACCATAAATATTTACTCCAGTATCTCGCTTAAATACAATGGTTCCTGATCCAATGTTTATAAATTGATATTCTGAATCAATTGCCATTCCTGCATAATCTGTAATAAGCATAGATGTATTAGCAGAAGACGTAAATACATTGCATTTATTAGCATCAGATATAACTAATGTGTTATTAGTCGAAGGTAGTATTTGAGAAGTTAAAGGTAATCCTTCTCCTGTCATACCAGTTGCTCCTGTATTAGCTGCAGAACCAGCTGGTCCAGTATATCCAGTAGATCCAGTTGTTCCAGTTGCACCTGTATTAGCAGCGTAACCTGCAGGACCAGTATCACCAGTTGGTCCAATATCTCCAGTAGGTCCAGTAGCACCAGTATTAGTAGCAAAGCCAGAATCTCCGGTGGGTCCAGTATAAGATAATCCAATCGGTCCAGTTGGTCCTGTATCACCAATTGGTCCAGTAAAACCAGTTAATCCTGTTGGTCCTGTATAACCAGTAATACCAGTTGCACCTGTATTAGTAGCAGATCCAGGTGGACCAGTAATACCAGTTGGTCCTGTAAATCCAGTAATACCAGTTGCACCTGTATTAGTAGCAGCTCCTGGAGGTCCAGTTATACCGGTTGATCCTGTTACACCTGTTGCACCTGTATTAGTAGCAGATCCAGGAGGACCTGTAGATCCTGTAAATCCAGTTGCTCCAGTCATACTTGGTCCTGTAGCACCTGTTACACCAGTTGCACCTGTATTAGATGCATCACCTGCTGGACCAGTTGCACCTGTATTAGTTGCAAAACCAGATGGACCTGTAGGTCCGGTAGCTCCAGTATTAGTAGCAGAACCGGGAGGTCCAGTAGGACCAGTGTTACCAATATCTCCTGTAGCTCCAGTGTTAGTAGCAGAACCAGGAGGTCCAGTTGGTCCTGTTCTTCCTGTTGTTCCTGTAGCTCCAGTATTAGTAGCAGAACCAGCAGGACCAGTTGGTCCAGTTCTTCCCGTTGAACCAGTTGAACCTGTATTAGTTGCAAATCCTGCAGTTCCTGTAGGTCCAGTAGCTCCAGTGTTAGTAGCAGAACCAGCAGGACCAGTTGGTCCAGTTCTTCCTGTTGTTCCAGTTGAACCTGATATACCTGCTGGACCAGTTGCTCCTGTATTAGTTGCTAATCCTGGAGGTCCAGTAGGTCCTGTATAACCAGTTGATCCCGTTAAACCAGGACCAGTAGGTCCAGTAGGTCCAGTTCTTCCAGTTACACCAGTTGCACCTGTATTAGTTGCAGAACCAGGAGGTCCAGTTGGTCCTGTATAACCTGTAGGTCCAGTATAACCAGGACCAGTTGGACCAGTTGTTCCGGTTGCACCTGTATTAGTTGCATCTCCTGCTGGACCAGTAGGTCCTGTGTAACCTGTAGGTCCTGTTAGTCCAGGACCAGTAGGTCCAGTTCTTCCTGTAGATCCTGTATAGCCAGTCGGACCTGTTAATCCAGGACCAGTAGGTCCAGTTGGTCCAGTTCTTCCAGTTATACCAGTTGCACCTGTATTAGTAGCAGAACCAGGAGGTCCGGTTGGTCCCGTATATCCAGTTGGACCAGTTGCTCCTGTATTAGTTGCAGAACCTCCTGGTCCAGTTGGTCCTGTATAACCAGTTTCTCCAGTTGGACCAGTTGCTCCTGTATTAGTTGCGGAACCTCCTGGTCCAGTTGGTCCTGTATAACCTGTAGGTCCTGTTTCTCCAGTTGGACCAGTTGCACCTGTATTAGTTGCATCTCCTGCTGGACCAGTAGGTCCAGTTGTTCCTAAACCAGTTGGTCCAGTATATCCTGTAGGACCAGTTGGTCCTGTAAAACCAGTTGCACCTGTATATCCTGGTCCAGTAGGTCCAGTAGGTCCTGTTCTACCAGTTGCCCCAGTTACACCAGTTGCACCTGTATTAGTTGCTAGTCCTGCTGGACCAGTAGGTCCAGTTGATCCAGTTGGTCCTGTGAAACCAGTTAATCCTGGTCCAGTTGGACCAGTTGCACCTGTATTAGTTGCAGAACCAGGAGTACCTGTATGTCCTGTATTTCCAGTCGGACCTGTATACCCAGGACCAGTTGGACCGGTTCTTCCTGTATTACCTGTTGAACCAGTTGCTCCAGTATTAGTTGCAAATCCTGGACTACCAGTTGTTCCTGTTGCTCCTGTAGTTCCAGTTGCTCCTGTATTAGTCGCTATTCCAGGTAATCCTGTTGGTCCAGTGTAACCAGTATAACCAGTTGGTCCAGTTGGTCCTGTTAGTCCAGGACCAGTTGGTCCTGTTAGTCCAGGTCCAGTTGGTCCTGTATATCCAGTTTCTCCAGTTGGGCCTGTTGGACCAGTATAACCTGTGTATCCAGTTGCACCTTGAACGGTCGAAGCTGGAAATGATGTTAATATATTACTAGGATGTAAGTTACCAGATGTAACTATATGTACAGTAGAATTATCATGAGTGCAACTTACATATACCTTAATTGCAATTCTATCTAATACTGATAATGGTATTGTATTAGTAATAACATAATAAGTAATTATTTCTTCTACAGTTGTATTATTAAATAGATCACTAGTTACATCAAGTATAAATTCCAAATGTGAATCTAAAAACCAAGAATAACCATTTCCTGGATTTCCACCCCCACTCCATGAAACACCTGTAAATGTATCAGAAGTATTACTTGTAATTGTCATTGTTTTTCCATTACAAGTAATAATATTACCAACATATTCATTTACAGCCAAACTTAGTCTAGTATCAGTTAATTGAGTATTAGTTGTTGTAACAGCTGGATCACTAGTTCCATTAATTAATTCATCTCTATATATATATAAATGAGAATGAATATCAGCCTCTCCATTTCCTTCAATATATGCAAAGAAATTAAAATTCCAACGTCCTGGTCTCATAGATGTCATTCCTGGTACGTTAACTTCAGAGCAATATTGATTAAATAAATATTGCGTTCCAAGTGTAGGACATAATATACCAACATCAGATTCTGGAGCAGAAGAAGGATAAATTGATAATGTTTTAAATGTAGATATATCAGAATTTGTAGATGAATCTATCCATAATGATTGTCCAATAGAGTCTCCTCGTATACCAGTTGGTCCAGTTGCTCCTGTAGGACCAGTTGGTCCTGTTAATCCTGGACCAGTTGGTCCTGTATAACCAGTTGGACCTGTATCACCTGTAAATCCAGTTGGTCCTGTCAATCCTGGACCAGTTGGTCCTGTATATCCTGTAGGACCTGTAAATCCAGTTGGTCCTGTTATTTCAGGCCCAGTTGGTCCTGTAAATCCTGTAGGACCTGTAAAACCAATCGGTCCTGTATAACCTGTAGGACCTATTTCACCAGTTTCTCCTGAT
>JACCDO010220105.1_pt1 | contig 13394 bp, 10 predicted proteins | sample 7446101 | NCBI WGS metagenome assembly JACCDO01 (sample SAMN15323440, study PRJNA562643) | freshwater metagenome | isolation source: river surface water | place: USA:Blue River Watershed | collected 2017-08-16
AATATTTAAAATATAAAACAAAATTTGAACAACTTAAAAATCAATCAGGAGGTAATCCTCCATCAAATACCGAAAAATTTGGAAGAGATTGGTCAAAGGATGAATACAAGGCAGATTGTTTTTCATACAGTGATGGAGATTATAAATTTTATTTTATTCCAGAAATAAAAATACTTATAAGAAAGGTAGAAGGAAGACCTTCGTCTGTTTTCCAAACAGGAACAGTGATTCAAAGTTATGAAAATAATAATGGTGATTCTCGCTTATATTCTTATAAAATAGAATCTATATATATGGCTAATAATCATGTATATTTTAGATTATCAGGTGATATTGGTAATGGAGAACAAGAATTTATATTTGATATTAATAGAGATGATTTTATACGTGGTGTATTAATAAAGAACTGATTTATCTAAATATAATAACAGTTCTAATTAATGTTCTTCTGAATTGATTTATTAATATTATCAAATAAATCTATATAATCATTAACAATTTCAGTTAATATATCTTTAATATTAGTTTTCTTAGTTAATTCATAATGAAAAATAATTTTTTTATCAAGTAAATGTGGAGCATTATATCCTGCAAATTTAACTAAAGAATGTTTTTGTAAACCATCTGAAATTAAATTACCAATTGTATGGTCTCCATTATTTAATAATAATTTACCAGAAATATCTTCTTTATCTGGGATTAATTGTAGAAAATTAAATAACATCATTTTAATATTATCAAATGCATATTGAAATATTTTTTTTTCATTTAATTGTCCTCGTGATTCAATAAACACGTCATATTCTTCATCACTTTTCATTTTATATGAGAAAATAGATACTGGTGAAAATATACTATTTTGTTCTTCAATACCTAATTCAGTAATAGCTGACATTTTAAATTTTTGTTTTGGTTGTAATTTAATAATAGGTATATTAATAGAATAAGGAGAATTAATTTGTTTTTCAGAATAATAGAACTTACATTCATTAGTTCCAACTGTTATAATTTCATCACTATTATTAACATAATCAATATACATTGTTAATTGTTTTAATGAACTACTATTAATATTATCATTATTACTAATTTCAATTTCATCTAATTCCATATCTTCAGTTTCTTTTTTATCAGTATTGATTTGTTTAGTGAAAATTGGATTATCAGATGAAATTCCAAAAACAGGTAGATTTCTAATTCTATTATTCATATAATTGTTATTAAAAATACTAGTATTTTCAGAAATAGTTATTTTATTAAATACATAAATAGGAATACTTGTTAAAATTACACGACGAAAAGTATTAATAATTGTATGATTAATACCTTTAATATTAAATTCTAATCGCGATTCCATTTGTTCTTTATTCCATGAAATTTGTTTAATACTTACTTTGCTCATTATTAATATATAATGTAAATCTTTTTATATTAATAATATCAATTTTTATTTGTGAGATATATTTTAACTTTGTTGAAATTATTGCGCCCAATCAATTTTTATGGCTTTATGAAATTACTGAAAGTAATTTCATAAATTTCCATAAACACGATTGCGTAAGTTAGAGTTGTTTTACAACTCTAACTCACAATCAATTTTTATTTGTAAGATATCAAAGGTCTACAATTAGTTTGAATATATTTTTTTTAAGTATATTTATAATAAAAAATGATTATTAGAAACATAGTAGGACTAATAGCGATGAAATTATGTTTATTATTAAATTTAGTAAACCCTTTATTATTTTGTTCATATTTTATGGGCGATACAGAAAGAGAAATAAATAGTATATTTGATGTAGATTTTGATATTATGTCAATAATATATACAAAAATATTAAAATCAAATATTTATTATAAAGGTGAATATAAACATTCAGTTAGTAATAAAGTAGATATATTTATATGTAATCATTTTACTTATTATGATTTTATGCCTTTCACATCTATTATTAGAAAATTTGATTCTAGACCTATTTATTTTATAACTATGGAATATTTAATGAAAATACCAGGTGTTGGAATATTATCAACTAATCATATTTTATTAGATTATAAAAAACAAAATTTTAAAGATAATTGTATGAAAATAATAAAAAATATAAATGAAGGTATTATTGTAATTTTACCAGAAGGTGAAATTAGAAGACCTAGACATATTAATAATTCTAATAAATTTTGTAATGAAAATAATTTGCCATTATTAAAAAACACTATCTATCCTAAAAATAAAGGATTATATACAATAATACAAATATTAAAAGAACAAAATAAATTAGGGTGTTTAATTGATTTTACAATGCTTATTGAAAATTATAAACCAGAAGATACATTCAAAGAAATAATAAAAACATTTATAAATGTTCCATTAAAAGATACTTTTATTAATATTAAAGTGCATGATTTAGAAGAACAAAATATTAATACTTATGATAATTTCAAAAAATGGTTTATGTCAATATGGTATGACAAAGATGAACAAATAGAGTATATTAAGAATAATAAAAAAGAGGTAATCAATGAATATAGTTTATATAATTATAATCTTAAACCAAAAATGATAATATATTTAATTATTACATTTTTAATATTAATATTTTTCATAAATAATACTAATGGTATTTATATTCCTATTTCAATAATATCATCTATCATTTTTTCAGATTTAACTTATAATAGAATTAAGCATAATAAATAATTATATAAATATGTTTTCATTATTTTCTCGCATATAAACTATTAATCTTGATATTGAAGATGAGATTGATGGAATAAATATATTAGAACTATTTAAAAAATAAATATCAATTAATGTATTTAATATTAATTTATATTTATCATCTTCACAATAATGAATTGGTTTTCCATTTGCATTAATTGGTTTAGTATATTGATAAATAGTATGGTGAGGAAATGATTCTCTCAATTTATCATAAGCTTTGTAATCATCAGTAGCTAAATAAATATTACTATATTCAGGATATTTCTTAATTTCATTAATTATTGAACTAATATCATTTTTAATATCTGTATTTCTAAAATGAACACCTATATAATTATTTATATTTTCATATTCTGTTTTAATTTTATTCATAATGGTTTCTTTAACTCTAATATATTTAACTAAACCAGGATAACTATTACAACCTGGGCCAGCATACATCTTAACTTGTTGTTCTTTTGGATAATTATCTAAATTAACCCTTAGTCTAATATTATTTAATAAATAATGATGAGTATTATTTCCTAATCCTTTGTCGACCTCTATATTTGGATAATCACGAATTGTATTCATACTTATTCTATTAAATTTAACATTAGCTTCTATTGTATTATAATCTTCAGTGTATTTTAAATTACCAGTATTTTTTAATTCAAAAAAATCACTCAAATAATGATTATAACATTTATGACTCTTTACATCTATTATTAATTTATGATTATTTTTAATCGACCATAATATACAATGAATTAAACCACATAACATGTGAATTAATCCACCAGTTCCTTTGTATATACAATACTTCATTTTATTATATTAATATAATAAAATAAACTAAGTTAAACCATTTTTAATTAAATGTGGGTAAATCATTTGGCATAATTTCAGGAAATAATTTTGTAGTATAAATTGCTGCTAATTTGTAATATACTTTCTCGCATTTATATAAGGTTGATACAAATTTAGTTACATTTACATTATTTTTCTCAATACGAATCCAATTTAACATCAATTTGCGACAACGAATAAAATTTTCAAATGTGGAAATATCAATAGATTTAATAAAATTATATACATCTTTCATTTTTAAATTCTGTTCAGAATCTAATGTTTTTGACTTATTACTAAAAAATACACCACGTAAGTGAAATAAAATATCCTTGTATTCACGAGGTAATAGTTTGTATAATTCATTATTGTTATGATTTCCATTATCATCCCAAAGAATATAAAATAAATTGTATAATTCAGATGTGATTACCTTAAATAAAGCATCAATCATACCAATTGTATCAAATGATTCAGTGGTATTCATAGGATTTACAATCTTTTTAAATTTGTTATTATCATTTGTAAAAAATTTCTTTAACATATTATTTTGATATAATGTAATAAAACCACGGAACATATTTTTATCATTACCAATTGATTTATAAAATTGATAGGCAGTTGATTGCAATTTTAATACATTGTTATTAATTTTAATAATCAATCCTTCAATATCAGGACTTAATGAAAGATTATCATCTGATAATTTTGAAATAAATAATTTAGTATCAGCATCACTCATACTAATTGGAAGTATAATGTTTTCTGATAAGAATTCTGGGTTTACATCTGTTGATTTAACTTCTTCTTGGGTTGATTGTTCACGTGCAAAAATAAAACATAATTTTTTATATTCCTTGCCAAAAAGAGATTCATAATCAACAATATTCTCATTCTTATAATGGATTAAAACAAAATGATATGTATATTTAGGATTCAGTAAATTACAGAAATCATTAAATGTTTTATTATCATTTTCTAATACTTCCATAAACATCTTAAATTGACCACCCTGTTCTGTGGTGTCAGTTGGTTTAAAAATATTTTTACGTGAAGCTAAATACCATTCGTTTTTATAATTAAATACACTCATTAATGAACCCTCATAACATACATATGAGGTCTTCTCCTTGTCTTTATTACGCCAAAGATATTGAATCGCATCCATATTATAAATAGGTGTTGGACATGTATAACATAAAACATCTAGATTATGATTCATAATAACAGAACGTGATGATGTTTCAATTAATGTTTTATGTTTATTATCATATTTATTATAATAAATAGTCATATCCAGGTCTGAGAAATCTTTGGTCATAATATTATTCGTTTGATACAAATATTTATTTACATTTTCAGTATTCTTAAGATTTTTAATGTAATGAGATAATACAAATTGTGGAGGAGTCATTAATATTTATATTAATTTATCTTTATATCAATAAAAAAAATAATTGGAAATCATAATATATCTCGTCAATTCTTTGAGACACTTCGAAGAATACATCGTTATCTATATCCCAATGATTACATCCTTCTATTCTATTTCTAAATAATGCATATTCAAAAAATTCATTTTTATTATTTTTTTTATTTTCATAAATTACTTTGATTACAATATATGAGTGCTCAAAATAAAAAGCGAGTCTAAAAATACAGTTATCTGATTCATGATATTTAATTAATTCAGGTCTATTTTTCAAATGTTTTATATACAAATTATATTCTGATTCTAATATAGGTTTATCATTTAATTCTAAAATATAATTATTAAATTGTTTAATAAATGTTAATATATCTTGGTCTGCTAAAAAATAAACAGTTTCAGTATTAATAGTAAAACTATCATAAGTATTATTATTCATATCTAGAAAATAGAACTCCACTATTTCATATACAGGATCAATATAAATATTCAAATATGAATACATGACTTTAATTTTTATTTTATTGTCTTCGTATTTTGCATAAAACAGTTCACTTATATCATTACCTCTAACACGATGAATGAATTCTATATAACCATCATTTGATTCTCGTGGAATATGACACCAACTTAATGGACGTAATACACCATTGTTATAATCAGGATGATATGTAGAAATAAAATTATTAAAGAACTCTTGAGTAATCATTTATTTAATTACAATTGATTTATTTATGTTAAAAATAAATCAATTTTTTTACCAATATCCTCTAGATTAAATATCATCAATATCTATATCACTTTCACTTTCACTTTCTGATTTATTAGTATTATATTTAATCTCTACTTTTTCTGTATATTCATGATTATCTAAATATCCATATGAAACAATATTAAATGATTCATTTGAATCCTGAGAATTATATTTATCACAAAGAATAATCATATCTGTTTTATCAATACATACAGGTTTTGATAATTCAATTGAAATATAATTTTCATCAAAATTGGTTACTTTTCCGTCTAAAGAGTTAGTTCCAACAATTACAATCATACTCATATGTTTATGAATATACCATTGATGTTCTCCAAAATTAACTCGAGAATATTTAATAATTATATTAGTATATACTTCTGGCATAGTATCTGAATTTTCTCGAAGTCCAACTACATTACCAATCATGTTGTCATTTTTACAATAAAATGGATCAATATTTGTTCCAATACCAATAAGTCCTCCTGGATTAACAACATCTAATTCAGTTGTTTCAGATTTAAGTGATACTATTTTAGTAATATGAGGTTTATGAATTAATGTTCCATCTGGTTTACGTCCAATAATTCCTGGTCTAATTTCAATTTCATCTCCAATTTTAAATGTTCCACTGATTAAACTACCACCTAATACTCCTCCTTCAATATTCATATAATTCGTATTAACTTTATTAATATCAAATGACCGTGAAATTAAAAATAATGGTTTAGAATTAATTTTGTGGCTAATGTCTGGTCCCATGTATTTAATAATATTTTTTAATAACAAATCAACACCTATCCCGTGATTCATACTAACAGGTATTATAATTTTAGGCTCAATATCATATTTTTTTAATAATTCAACTAATTGTTTATATCTAGTTTGTGCGACATTTTTCTTCACCAAGTCTAATTTATTTAATAATACAATAATATTTTTTAATCCTGACATTTTAATAGCCATTATATGTTGAATTAATTGAGGTTTTGTATCAAGAGCTTCTGCCGCTGATACTACTAATATAATACCATCCATTAATTTAATACAACTTAACATTGTAACTATTAATTGATAATGACCTGGGCAATCAATGAATGAAATATGATGAACTAATTTATTATTCTCTGTCTGTTTGGTATCATATTCATTCTCAGTAGATTTGTATATTTTAAGATTAGCATAACCAGGTTTAATAGTAATATTACGTTTCATTTCATTGCTATGTCGCTGGGTTTTTATTCCAGTTAAGCTATATACAGTAGTAGATTTACCGTCTGATACACTACCTAACATTCCAATATTAACGATTGGTTGATTTTCCATGATTATTAGTATAAATAATCATTCTTTTTAATTAATTATATCAATTTTTATTTGTGATCACAAATAACTTTTGATTGATAACTTTTGGTTGATAACTTTTGATTGATAACTTTTGGTTGATAACCTTCAGTTGATAGCCGAAGGCTGGAAAAAATAATATCACAGATTATATATGCGAACAAAATGCTATAAAAATAATTTATATTTAGAAGATTATTCTAATAAAGATTCTATTGAATTACCACATTTAATTGAATCAGATAAAGAAAAAACAGAAGATAATCCAAAACCAAGCATTAATTTAAAACCAGAAGTAAATTCTAAAGGAGAAAAAGTTGTAGTATTTAGTATTAATATACCTATTAAAAATAACAAAAATTTATTAAAAATTGACATATTAATTAACGATAATATGTATAAAGATATTGGAAAACATTTTGCCCATTAATATTTAAAATAATATAATTATATTATTTTAAATAATGAATATAAATAAATTAACAAAAAAAGAGTATAAATCATTAAATAAAAAACTACAATACCTAACAAATGATTTATATTTTATTAAAGATTATGTTTTTGATTTATCTAATAATTTAATAAATTTACATAAACTTAAAATATATGAAAATTATAATTGTGGATATTCTGTTTATTTTAATGAATTAGACAAAATTAAATCAGCTATTCAAATATTTCCTGATGTTTTTAATATCAAGTATTTGAAAAATAAACCAATAGATGATATTATTAATGGCATTCATCAGATTAAGAAAGATTTAATATTATTATCAAATAAAGTTTGCCCTAACGATATTAGACATATATTTTATTTATTTTTAGGACCACAATGGTATAAATTATTTAGTAAAGAAGATTTTCAATATATTAGTTTTATTACTAGATTATTTAATCCAATTTCTGTATGTGATTCATTCTTTCATCATTATATTAATAGTAGTAGTTCAGAACAAATTCAAAAAAGGATGCCGTTTAATAAAGAATCATTAAATAGTTTATCTGATAATAATATGAAAGGTAATTCAATTATAATTAATGATATGAATGAATTCCCTCAATTTATAAAAACTATTACTGAATTAATTAATTTAGAAAAATTTAATATGGTGAATGAAAGAATAAATAATTTTAATTTTGATAATTTCAAAGATAAATTCAATAAATCAAATATTATCTTTACAAAAATATTAAATAATACAATAATGATTGAAGAGAAAAATGGATTAAGTATAATATTTAAAATTAATATAGAAAATAACATTAAATATATTGCAATTCAAGGACTTATTAAGGACGATATGATTGAAATTTATAGAAATAATAGTATTATTTGTAAAAAATATGATTTATTAAAAAACCATGTAGTTAATATTAATAATATTCCACAAACATTTATTGATAATTTTTTTATGAGTCTAAATGTGAAAGACATATTATTAAATACATGTGATGATATTAATAAAATACTTAATAAAAGATATAATGATCTTAATAATTTTAAAAAATTAGAATTAGGTCAATTAATTAGCGAATTCATGTTTTCTAATAAATTTCGTAGATATGAATTTATCTTATGTTTTTTGAGCGGCAATGAATATGATAGGAAAATGGGATATTTATTATATGATATTCTTAGAATGAAAGATAAAAGAGAACATTCTACAGATATTTATATGTCATTACCTACACATTTTAAAATATTATTAGACAATGTTGAAAAAATAGTAGACGACGAAGAAGATAAATTAATTAAATATAATACAGGTGATTTAAGTTATGAAAGAAGAATAAATATGTTAAGAATCTCTGACAGTATTAAAGATAAAGCAATTGAAAAATTAAAATCAATGAAAAATAATTTTCAAGGAGATAATAAATCTCAATCATGGTTAGACGGTTTTTTAAAGATTCCATTTGGTATTTATAAAAATAATAAAATAATGGATTTCAAAAAGAACTTTATTAAAAATATAAATAAGTTAGAGAATACTAATTTATATTCATGTGAAGAAATTAATGAATTTGTTAATAATAAATTAAATTATAAAGAAGAATGGGATAATTATAATTTAGAAAGATCTAAATATCTCAAAAATGTAAATAAATATTTAGATGAAGCAGTTTATGGTCATAAAGATGCTAAATTACAATTAGAAAGATTATTTGCTCAATGGATTAATGGTGAAACGAAAGGAGCTATTATTGGATTATACGGACCTCCTGGAACAGGTAAAACTTCATTAGCTAAAAATGGTTTATCTAAATGTCTAATTGATGATAATAATAATCCCAGACCGTTTGGATTTTTACCAATGGGAGGATCGGTCAATGGTTCAACATTAGTTGGTCATAATTTTACATATGTTGGTTCAACTTGGGGTCGTATCGTGGATATATTAATGATTAATAAATGTATGAATCCAATTATATTTATAGATGAAATAGATAAAATAAGTAATACAGAATATGGTAAAGAGATAACAGGTATTTTAACTCATTTAACAGATTTAACACAGAATGATAGTTTTGAAGATAAATATTTTAGTGGTATACCATTAGATTTATCAAAAGCATTAATTGTATTTTCATTTAATGATATTAATTTAATTGATCCTATATTAAGAGACCGTATTACAGTTGTTGAAACAAAACCATATAATTTACCAGAAAAAATTCAAATAATTAATAAATATATGCTACCAGAAATATTAAGAGATGTTGGTTTCAGTAATAATGAAATTATATTTTCTGATGAAATAATTACTTATTTAATTGAAACATATACAAATGAAGCTGGTGTAAGAAAGATTAAAGAGAAAGTATTAGAAATAGTTAGAGATATTAATTTGAATATGATTCATAATGATCTTCGGGTTGATTATAAATTACCCTTTACTATTACTAAAGAATATGTTGATGAATTATTTAAAAATAAACCGAAAATGAGAATAAATATGATTCATAAAAATCCAGAAATTGGATTAGTAAATGGATTATATGCGACTACAACTGGAATTGGAGGATTAACTGTAATTCAAGTTATGAAATATCCATCTGATAAAATGCTAGATTTAACATTAACTGGTCAACAAGGTGATGTGATGAAAGAATCAGTTATGTATGCATTAAGAATTGCTTATAATATGTTAACAGATGATGAAAAAAATAAAATATTAGAAGATTCATATAATAAAAAAAATTTTGGTTTATTGGTTCATACACCAGAAGCTGCAACTAAAAAAGATGGACCATCTGCAGGTGCTGCTATCTCATTAGCAATATACTCTACATTAACTGGTAAAAAAATTAGAAATGATGTAGCTATGACAGGTGAAATTGATTTGTGCAAAAATGTTCGAGCTATAGGTGGATTACATGCGAAATTAACAGGAGCTAAAGCAGCAGGTGTTAAATTAGCATTAATACCTAAAGAAAATAAAAATGATTTAGATATTTTAAGAAATGAAAATATATCACCAGAAGATGATAATTTTAAAGTAGAATTAGTAGAAACTTTTGATGAAATAATAAAATATACATTAAATGAACCTTTGGTTAATAATATATAAAGATTATTTATATAGTAAATATAAAATATACTAATATGGAGTCAATAAATTTATATAAACTTAAACATGATATTCGGTGTGTTGCTTTAGATAATGATATTATTCAGAATATATTAGATAATTATGTTAAATCTAATATAAAAATGATTAAAAATGTGAAAAAACAATTAAATGTTATGAAAACAAATAAAATACAAGCAAAAAAAGATTTGAATGAAAATAAATTAATTATGATAATGAATAAATTATCAAATAATAATATTAATGAATTAGTTGCAGAATATATAAGTAATATTAATATTAATGAACAATCAGAAGAACAAACTGATTGTAAAATAAATAATTATAATATAATATTAACCGAATTATTTAATAAAATGATGAAAGATATTAAATTCATTGAAAATTATGTAAATTTTGCAATGAAAATATTTTCAATTGAATATAAGAGATTAAATGTTTATCCAATTGTATTTATAGATTTATTGAAAGATAAATTAAATGACGATTCATCCGATGAATCTACTCGTTCTGCTTGCTATGAAATAATTAAACAATTAAATAAGGTTAATTTCTTTCATGATAATATGTTAGAATTTATATCTAATAATTTATTTTTATTAGATTCAAAACATTATATAGATATTTATAATTGGTTCTCATCATTTCCAAAAGAATATATATATAAGTATAAAAATGAAATAAAAACAGTAATTAATAAATTAACTGAACTTAATATGAATAGAGAAAAGATATTAATCTTAAGTTTATTAGATGATAATAATAATACAGAAAATATTAATATTATTGAAAATGAAATAACAGATGAATTTAAAACATTAGTAGATAATATTTTAGAAGAATATAATTTTATTAAATCAGTTGATGAAGTGGAAGAATTTATTAAAACTGAGTGTAATGATATAAATAAAAAAAATATCTTTTGTAAAGAATATATTGATTTCAAAATGAATAATGAATCAAATATGGATTTAACATTAATTGATATATTAATAAAAAATAAGATTTTATTTAAAAGTAATATTAGTAAAGGATTAGTTTTATATTTACACAATAATCATATAAATAAAACTGATGAAAAATATAATAAAATAATAGATATACTAAAATATATGAAACATAATAATATTACAAAAAATATAGAACACATATTTAAAAAATTTAGAGTAAAATTATTTTATGATAATTAGTAATCACAAATAAAAATTGATAGGGCGATATGTTTTTCTTTTAGAAAAACATATCTCTCCCTATTAACAGTTATTAAACAAACTTCCTAAGGAAGTTTGTTTAATAAAAATTGATAATTAATAATAATAAATATTTATTATTAATTATAAATGGATACACTAAGTGATTTTATGTCTTTTGGAGATAATTTTATTAGATTTAAAACAGAAAACGCATACGGGGATGATGAATTTATAAATTTAGGAAAATTATCTTATCAAGCAATTGATAGTTTAAATTATTTACAACCTTTTATTATGAAAGGTATAATGCCAACTTCATCAAATGATAAATTAATTGGTTTGTATAGTTATATAGTAGATAGAGAAATTTTTGAAGAAGATATGTGGGAAGGTTTTATTTCATTAGAAAAATATGAAGAATGTCATTTATATGAATATTATCATAATAAATATGATAATATTACAATTTATGTGTATGATTGTAATAGTAATAGTGCAAAAAAATTAAATTGTATAAATAAAAATAAATGTTTATTTCTGTAATTTCTTATAAATAGATACAAAACACGCAGATAATTGAACCATATTATCAATTAAATTTACTTTAATATAATATTCACTTAAAATTTTATATATATCAATATAATCTTTATTAGTAGAATCCTGTTCATTTTCAATATATTTCATAAAAGTTAGAATTATATCATTTGCGCTATATCCAGATTCATACAATATTATTGTTTTTTTTAATACTTCATTTAAATTACTTTCATAACAATTATTTATAATATCTTTTATTAAATGTATTTTTGGGATATCTATAATATTTTCAACCGTAGATTCATCTAATTTATTATACATATATTTAATACATTCTAAATTATTAATACATTGTCTAATATCAAAATTTGAATTAAATAATAATGTTTCAATACCTTTCATATTATAATTTATATTTTCTGCTTCACATATATCTTTTATCTTACTTTTCAAATTAATTTTTGATATACGTGGGAAATATAATATCATACAACGAGATTGGATTGATTCATTTATTTTAAAACCTTCATTGCAAATAAATACAAAACGGGTAGTCTCTTTGAATTCAGCAATAATATTATTTAATAAATTTTGTGCTTTTGGTGTTATACTATCAGCTTCATCTAATATAACTAATTTATATTCAGATGTTTTCTTTTTACAAAATGGTAATATTGTTTGTTGAATCATTGCTAAACCACGATCATCAGATGCATTTAATTCTAATACATTTGATGAATACATTTCTGAACTATATATTTTTTTAGCTAAATATATAATAGTTGATGTTTTACCAGTGCTTGGCTCGCCAGTGATAATCATATTTGGTATTTGCCCACTTTTAATTATACTTTTTATTTTATCTTTAATAAAATCATCAAATAATAAATCTTCAAATATTTTAGGTCTATATTTTTCAACTAAAGGTAATTTAATATTTTTATGCAATTCCATTAATATTAATCTATTTATATTCCTAAATAGATTAATA
>JACCDO011892845.1_pt1 | contig 13394 bp, 4 predicted proteins | sample 7446101 | NCBI WGS metagenome assembly JACCDO01 (sample SAMN15323440, study PRJNA562643) | freshwater metagenome | isolation source: river surface water | place: USA:Blue River Watershed | collected 2017-08-16
AAATTTTGGGATGAAAATAAAACAACAACAATAATGAATGATGCACCACCAATATTCATAATTGACGGCATAACATTTGCTTATATAAAACGTAATAGTTTATTAATAGTTTGTACTACTAAATTTAATATTTCACCATCATTAACATTAGAATTATTAAATAGATTAGCAAAAGTATTTAAAGATTATTGTGGTGTATTAACAGAAGAATCAATAAGAAAAAATTTTGTGTTAATATATGAATTATTAGATGAAATGATTGATTATGGTTATCCACAAATAACATCTACTGAATTATTAAAAAATTGTGTTCATAATGAAGCAATAATCGTTAACAATAATAATAATAATATATCATCATCAATGTTATTATCAATGAATATATCAAAAACTAAATCATCAGCAGCTAGTAATATACCTGTAAGTGTCGGATTAAATAATAAAAATGGTAATAAAGGTAAAAATGAAATATATGTTGATATTATTGAAAAAATTACAGTATTATTTAATGCAAATGGTTACATTGTTAATTCATCAATTGATGGTAGTATACAAATGAAATCATTTTTATCTGGTAATCCTGAATTAAGACTAGCATTAAATGAAGATTTAGTGATAGGTAAAGGTAGTGGTGCATATGGATCAGTTATATTAGATGATTGTAATTTTCATGAATGTGTTCATTTAGATGAATTTGAATCATCTAGAACATTACACTTTATACCACCAGATGGTGAATTTGCTGTTTTAAATTATCGTATAACCTCTGATTTTAGATGTCCATTTAAAATTTTTCCTACATTAGAAGAAACTAATCCAATGAAACTAGAATTATTATGTTTAATAAGAAGTGATATACCTGATGGTAGTCATGCTACAAATGTTACTGTAAAAATTCCATTACCACGATGTACTGTTAACGCTACTATAGAATTGAATTCAGATGTACCAGGATTTTCAGCTGAATATAATAATAATGAAAAAAAAATTATTTGGAATATGAAAAAAATTGTTGGTGGAAGTGAAATGAGTATTCGAGTTAAAATTACTACAGATCAAGTTATATCAACTATTATTAAACGTGAAGTAGGTCCAATATCAATGGGTTTTGAAATACCTATGCATAATGTATCAAATTTACAAGTTAAATATTTACGAATTAGTGAAACACATAAATCATATAATCCATTTCGTTGGGTTAGATACATTACTACTTCATCATCATATGTTGCACGGTTAGCATAATAATAATAATAATAATTTGTAGCAAATTCATATTTAAATAATAATATCAAAAACAATATTTATCAGATTTTTTTCTCATTCGATCATTTAATAAATCTCCTCTACTTTTATTAACATTTGTTTCTTTAACAATTTGATATCCACCAAATGCACCTTCTTTTTTAACACGATAAGAATTTGCATAAGTTCCAAATGCTAAAGCTTCATTTTCAATTTTTTGTTTTTTCTCATTTTTTAATTTTATTTCTTCATCAATATCATCTTTAGGCGCTTTAATATATTTAAATGTTGTCATTGATATTAAATCAGAAGAAAAAGCAGATGATACACCTATATTTAAGTCACTTAATACCATTCTTACAATCTTTGTCTCTTGTTGTAATGTTGTTGGATGTGTCACAATAATTGCATCACCTATTGCAAGTTCTGATTGAAATTTAGTATTATTACCTTGTATTGTGGTGCTTGATGAACATATTCGGCCTGTTCCTTCATATATAATAATTTCTTCACTTTTTATTATTGGTTCATTATTATCATTTCCAGAGATACTAATTGATCCCATATTTACTTTGTCTCTTTGTACCTTATTACTACCACTAACTTTTGCTTTATCATTCTTAAATGTAAGTTTCTTTGTAATTACACTCGATTTTACTACGCTCATGACAGAGTCGCGGCTTAATCTGTGGGGGGCTTGGTGGAATCTACTGGAATGATGAAGTACAGTGTGCCGTACCATGCACAATCGCTGAAAGCTGGATTTACCAGATGTCGGTACACGCAACGGAAAGTGGTAAATACCGAGATAGATAATGATAACATATTTAATTAGTTTCAACAAATTGAATGGAATCTACTTCTTTGACCTCTTTTATCCATTCCTTGGTCAAGACTGCTCCTCCGCCAAAGGCTATAGGACCATTACCTAGAACACCGACAGGATCCTTCGGTGTACTATTTTTAGCTTTTTCTACAATACTAGGTTGAATTTCTTTCTTTTGATTAGTTGTTGGTCTACCAGCAGCACGATCAGAAACAACTTCGGCTGCTAGTTTACCAGCTAATACAGCACCTTCCATGGAACCTAAAAATTTTTGTGATGTCCAATCTCCTGCTAATGTAAAATTAGGTATAGGAGTTTCTTGTGATGGTCTAAATTTGTTTCGACCAGGAATAGCTGCATACACAGACCGAGGTGTTTTGACAACCGCGTATTTTAATAATTTAGCTTTACTACCATCTTGAGCAATTTCAGTTGGAAATAATCTGGCTAATTCACCCATGGTTGCATTAATAATTTCATCATCAGACTTACTAATCCAGTTAGTATTACCACCAGCTATTGGTGAACATGGTGCAAAAACTAATTCAAGCATAGATTTGTTTTCGTCATAATATTCTTTACACGTTGTACTCATATCAGCATAAACACTTAATAATGGAGAACGAGAAAAGCATAAATGATCGACATTCTTTAATTTTCTATCAAACCACATGTGAATATTAATAACAGGAATACCTTCTAACTCATCCATTTGTTTAAAATATGGCATTGTCGACCATGCTTTAGGCACAAAACGTTTCATTATATCAACAGGCATTGCGGATATATATTCATCAGCAACTATAGTCTCACCATTACGTAATAATAAATGTTTGACACTTCCATCATTATTCGTTACAATTTCTTTAACTGGAGTTTTAGTCAATACTAAACCACCTCTTGCTTCAATATATTCTTTCATAGGTGCACATAATCTATCTGGTTGATTACCATCTAAAAATGCCATTTGTAATCCATTATCTTCATTCAAAAATCTATTCATAGCTGTAAGTACAACTGTCATGGATAGTTTATCAGGATCAATAAAATCTAATGCTTTAGCCATAGCAATGAATACTTCGTCATTTATACGCTCAGGCATTCCATATTTGCGCATAAATTGTGTTACTGATAATTCATCTTGAGCTTCAATAAATGGTTGACCTTCAATTAACATGGGTAATAATGCTGGTGCAGTTTGTAATTTCTCGGCCAATGTTAACATTTTTTGATTTAACAATATTGCTAATCCAAAATTAAAAGGAGCGGGAATACCTGGAACAAAATCAAATGTTGTAAATTCTCCTGGTAATTCTTGCATTGCAAATATCATTTGATGAATTTTCCATTGTAATCTATCCTCTATATTTAACTCTTTAAACAAATTCATCATGTTAGGATATGCACCAAAAAATATGTGTAATCCTGTTTCAATCCAATCTCCATCTTTATCTTTCCATGCAGATACTTTACCACCTAATACATCCCTAGCTTCATATACAATTGGTTTATGTCCGGCATCTACTAGATATCTGGCACATGCTAATCCTGAAAGACCACCACCGATTATTGCAACTTTCTTGGGTGTAGACGAAGCTTTTAATTGGGCAAATTTAGCAGATAATTCTTGTGCAATGCGATAGTTATCTGTGTTTTCAACATTTGGTTTAGGATAATCACGCATTACTAGAAGCGATCGCTTTGTGAATCCTCCGCTTTGTGTTCGTGACTGACTAGGCGAAAAGAGAGCATGCGTGACTCCTGCCAGCAGCAGCAGCAAGACCACAGACAGCATTTTCATAATAATTATTATTGGTTCTTTGTTATGCATCGGATGCGATGAGTCACAAGTGAACAGTGACGATAGACCGGTACTATGCCGGTACCTTTAAAAAATAAAAATACAAAGCAGAAGAATTAAATTTATTGAAATTACAGAATTGATAATAAAACTAGATCGAGGTCTTGAATTCGTTATCAATAATATCTCGAATCCATGAAATCACCTTGTTTATGAAGTCGAAGTCCCTGTTCTGTAATCTACTTAATCTGTCATTTACACTGAATAAATCTTTGACAAATTCTTTCCAAGAAATGATATCGGTATCGGTACTGCTATCAATAACTTTATAGACAACAATAACTAGATTTTCGGCTATATTTTCAAGGTCTCTACTGACACCATCATTATTCATTCCTTCGAGATAAAGTTGCCCCAGAATTTTATTCAACAACCGGATAATAACTATGAAGTCTAGTGTGCTATTTGACTTTGAAATATTTTCATTGCTCGATTTGTTGATAAGTGAACGATCTTTATTAGATTTAAGTGCATTTGCTCTAATCCTTAAAAACGAACTGGAATATTTCAAGAATAAAATTCCAAGTTGACGTTTTTGGTCATTAAACTTTTGTTGGTGATACTTATGTAACATTTTTTCTTGATGTGTAGAGGGTGTGATTTGATTCCACCAACAATTTGATTGGTATCTAATACTTCTATTTTCTACAACTGTTGGGTCATCTAAACCAATCATCTTGATTAAGTTACACAAGTCAGTCATGTAGATATCAGTTCTGTAACCATACTCTGAATCCCACAGTGACTCATTTATTTCATAAGCACGTCGTTTTTTGGTCGGTGTTTGACAAGCGGCAATCATACACGATGTAATGATTATACTGTTGAGAATTTGCATCCCTCGCATTGACTTTAAAGTGAACTGCATTATTGATGTGACAATCAAATTGTTATTGCTTAGAAACTTAGCGCATATGCTTAGAATCTTTTCAGACGTTGGATGACTAGCTGCAATCGTGCGCAAAAGGTTGAGAATTGGCACGAATTTATTTTCAATTGCAATATTATTTTTGGGGCCTATTACAATATTTAGTGGTGCTAGATTATCCAAAATATCCACAAGTCCATTTCTTTCTAATACATCTACGCCATATCTAGTAGATCCAACATGTGTCAAAAGTAGTAAAATATCATCAATAAATAATTCGTTTCTATTATTGATACCTTTTAATTCGTTGATTAATAGAGTTAAATGTGAAAGACCATCATTTTGTTCAGACAATACATCAATGAAAGTAGATAGAGCTGCTGAACCATTACTATTTGCTAGAAATGTACTAGATATAGAACTAGTCAAAGATATCGCGGCATAGCGCAATGTAAATGTTCCATCGACGATTGCTTTATCCATACTTTTTGCCACACAATCAGAGAATAACATGTCGTAAAATTGAGAATCACATTTGCTTCTATCATTTAAAGCAGAAAATTGTGCCACTATGTGTTGATTACGATACTGCTCATGTAAGCAGCCAATGTTTAGCATGGCATTCAAACATAAATACAAATCCTCACGATATATGGAGTGTTTTTGATGAGTAACCTTGATCATGGATATTAATTCCGTTATAATTTCCTCGTGATGTGATCTGGTAATAACAGGACAATCAAGCTTATTGTCTACGACCAGGTGAAGTATCCCATCAATCATCGTCAGTAATCCACGCACTAACTCTTTCAAAGACAACACATGAAAATCTTTTTGTTTAATCTTTAAATGGCGTAAAAATGGTAAAATAATTTGTTGTACTACTGTTGCTAATTCCCTTTCAGCATCCGCCTTAGTATTTGGATCATGCAAGAGACGTTCAAACCAACCTCCACAGTAACTTATATCTAAGTCACTTAATGGTTTCAAATCAATCACATTATACTCACTAATTCCATTGTCAAACAAAATGTCATAAGTCATGGTCTTATTGATGAAATTGACGTTAATCACGGTTCCTGAGACATCGTCCAATTCCGTCGCTTTACATAATGCTCTGACTCGTGCACCAACTCTAAACCTATTTGATAGTTGTTTCGATCCAATTGGGAATTTTACAGTGAAAATGACAGTTATCAATTGACTCCAAGCCTTGCACAGATGTATACCTGACAACTTGTGCATCATATATTTATTATAGTACTCCGCATGATCAATAATACATGAATATAAAAGCTCGGGATAAGATAAATTGTCGGAAGGATTAGCATTTGAAGACTTACTAATATAATAATCCCGAATCGATTCATCTGCAAACAGGTATTGCTTTAATAACGTCATATCAATAGTCTGACATGTAACGATATCAACGTCATCGAAGGTTTCCGATACATTTCGCATAGAATTTTTTATAATCAACAAGATATCAGGTAAAATTTTATCAACGTCATCAAATGCTCTCGACACATTACGCAAAGAACTTTTCATCATCGAAAGTATATTATTCAAAATATCCTTATTATTGTCAAAATCTGGTGGTTCGTTTTCCGATAATTCCCATACGTGACTAATTATTGTATTATTCAAGTCGGGTATAGTGTTCAAGATGCCGGCGATATCAAGAATGTTGTTAACTTTAGGTCCTACAACTAACCCGACATCCACAGTAGACGTTTGATTGGATATCTCAATGCACGACAACGTTAATGATCGCAACTCCAATGCACAAATTTGCAGAAAGTACGCATACGAATGACGTGCATGTATTATGATACTATTCATTTGGTTTCTATCTAAATCTTCAACTGTAACGTTGAATATGCGATTAGCAATATTTTTAAAATTGACCCAATTAGGGGAACCATTCTCTTCCTCATATCGTAAAAATGCTAAAGTCAACAATGACGTTATTGGCGATGCACTCAATTGATAGAGAATCTTAAAGCAAAGTTCTGTTGATTTTGGATACTGCAAAATAGTATCTTCTGTGAAATTAAGAAACTCCATAAGTTGTTCTAAACAAGTTTCAGTAGGACTGATGTCACTTTTTTTCATTACATTCGCGACATGACGATCTAATATCATTGCTCCTCGTGAAAGTCTTAGTAAATAGGAGCGGAATGGCGTGGGTTGTAACGTGAAACCTAACAAGACATGCCCCAAAGAAATACGGTCCTTGCTTTTGATTGTTTCTGACAATAGAGATAGCACAGCCTCACGTGCGGTTGCTCCAGAAATATACTCATTCTGGAGACTATTAGCGAAGTTTTTATCCCATTTCGCAGGAAACACGTGTGCATCAGGAATTATAGTCAACATATCAAGTGCGACTACCTCACCACCGTATGGATGAACACATTTTACTAAATTATACAAATCAGGGTCATCGGGCTTAATAGCATTTATGCAACCCAACAGAAGTGATTTTGTCTGATTACCAAATGGGTCAATTTCACTGATAACATCCGATGATGTACTCTCATTAGAAATGTATTTAATTATTTCTGCAATAACTACATGAATAGAAGGAAAACAAGATGGAAAGAAATTAATTCTGTGAAATGCCAACAGCGTGGTCAAATAACTCATGTGTGGTAACAGTTTCACGGATAACCCCTGCATGGGCACCAGTGTCATAGTTATTTGTCGACAGTCTTCACGAAACATCATTTTAGTTGGATGCATGATTAAATTACGATAAACTTTTTCTCGTAATACTGCCTCATATATTACGCCAAGAGCTGCTGTAATTGTTTTAAAAGACCAAAATGCCCCGTCGCAAGATGAATCGCCAATGAATCCTTGTCCAATATCATAATAGTTACCATCAATATTACTGTGATTGTTACCTATGTCATCACTAGCATAAATTCTTACGGCTGTTTCACAGGTAAGCTTTTTCATCTCTTCCATCTTTGACAAAATCTCTTTGACGTCGTTAGATCTGATTAAATTTAAGATTATATCTAACAATCGGAAATTTCCCAACAAAAGCGATAACACGGTAAATCCAGGAGTTTTAACACGAAAACCATTGGAGTTCTTCTCTTCTCTAAAATCTTTGAGATACTTGTTATCTAACGTTGTGTTCGTGTTATAATAAATCGATAGATCCGGAATATTAGCTACTTCTGTAATACCGTAATGCTGAATAATAATAAGCAATAATTTTATCGCCCTATATAGAATTCTCCATCTCTGACCTTGCCCCATAATATTATCCGGGGAAATTGCAATGTCATCTTTATTGAACTTATTTAAGATATCATTCACAAGGTACTCTATATAGGGAGTAAGACCAGGGACTCTGTCATCTCTAATGCGCTGTGTAGTTCCTCTAACATACCCTAATTTATCGATAAAAATAACCGTTTCGTCATTTTCTAGATACAAAGAATCGGTTGTATTCGGGCATTGCCATGGATGACTTAATATGGCTTCTAAAAGAGTTAAAAATCCCTCAGTTATAGGATAACGACCTACTTTTTTTTCGGCGTTGTTATCATTGTAAACATCATTTTCTACCATAACTTCTAATACACATTGGGCATCTATTCTGGATAATATTTCATTCGAGTAATATATACTACGACGAACAGCTTGGTCGTCCAATAAATCGTCTAGTGTTGGTCGGCATAATGCAGCAAAAAAATTGAATATCACCCCTTTTAAATCTATTGGGACAGGCATCAGCAACACCTCAAACAGATTATCATATATTGCATCGTTTATGAAGTCTAAATCTGTGACAAATTGCTCGCATCTACATAATGAAGTAATCAATTGTATAGTATACACCATTTCTTTCAGGACATCCGATGATAGGATACTATCCAGATCTATATTCGCAAATTGAGTCCTTCCATAATTATCAATAATTTTAGAGATATGATGTTGTAAACGTTCATCAATACAAAACTTCAAATATTCTCTTACATAATCTATATGTTGTGCAAATAAAAGGTGTGGCTCGTATATATTTGCTTCTATTGCGGATTTATAAAATTTCAACAAACTTAGGTGCACACGATTTTTATTGTTATGACATTGGTTAATTGCAATTTCAATCAATTCTCCGTGAAAGTTTTCTATAGTTTTAACATCTAGGTCTCCTAGATTTTTTAGATCTTCTAAAAAATTAGGGAACGTACTAAGAGCAGCTGAATACAAATAAATCACGTCGTCTAACATGTCCCCTGTTAATTGCTCATTACGTACTAGTTCTTCGTATAAGTCGTCATCGTATGGAATATATAGACATCTTTCTTTCTCAAAAAACAATATATTATTTTTCAAAAAATTGACTAAAAATTCACAAAGCATATGCATTGCATGAGTGTAGTACGAATGATTCACCCTAACAGCAATACTCTGAAGATATGGTAATAAGCATAACCGAATATAACTGATGCCTCTATCATTTAAACCAGATTGCAGCTCGTGATACTTAAATGTCAATATTTCATTTCTTATTTCTGGTGATAAATGGTCCATACCATTGCCAATATATAATGGATGTTCATGATCATTTCCATCAACATCTCTCCAGCGCCTTTGGTTGAAAATTCCAGTTTGTCTAAAAGTAAAAAGTACCTTAATACTATAAACAATTTTATGAAATCCATGTACGCCATTTGGATATTCCGGGAAATAATCGGCTATATTCGAATCTATGTCATTTTGAAAATAGGAACAATCTGGTAGTAAATTAGTTGCATTGTTCTCAGCAAGCACTTGAAAGCGTAAAAGCATGTGCGTAAAAATATTTATGTATGAAAGTTGCAATCCTGCTAACACTTCATAAATGATAGATGTCCATTCAACTGGCTCAAATGATATAGAATATCCAGTTATAATAACTTTGGATGCTTCGAGGATAGTTTGCTTTAATTTGATATACTGACTATTATTGAAACAATAAATTTCGAGATTGTGAGATGCCATGAAATAAAAGCACTTAGTCAGCTTACGTAGCATTATTTGAATATATTTAATGCATTTGGAAATGTAATCTGTTACCTTCGTGTCATCAAATTCAATTGCCTTTTCTTGTTGCGTGTAAAGCTCAGGTAATAAGTTTAATCCTTCACTAATAAACCCTAAAATTTTGTGGAAAAGTCCATGCTCTGTAGCAGCATTTAGTATATCCGTGCATATAGCTAGTATTGGATTATTAATATTGGAAAATATGTCGGGATCAGAAGCAAGTTTCATAAATTCGTATACTACATCAACACATTTAATATTTTCTTCCATGTATAGTTCACATGCTAGAGCTACAAGTTCATCGGGATCATTAAATTGGGTCGGGATCGCTTCATTTTCGCCAAAATGGGCCATAAGTCTCTTTATACTACTTAGTGATACAGCATGCATCAATCTAATACCATTAAGTACACTGATGTGATATCTCTCATTTAAATGAAGAATATTTGATTTAAATGAGCGTCTAATGACAAACTCTTCATCGTGACGAAATCTACCCTCTGTTATTATCTGTCTGTATGGATTCAATGCAGATATTCTATCTTTCTCGGCACTTGATAAGGTTGTATCGTCTTTTTTTTCACGCAAAATATCAGTTTCATTTGGTGTTAAATCGCTACCTTTACTTCTGCTAAATTCTTTGCCAGCAAGAAAGCGAAAAGGTTGCCATCTATTTTTAATATAATCAAGTAAATCTTCTCCACACTCTATTTCTCGATGTCTAGTTCTTGCCATACGCAAAAGATTACTGTACCCCGCAGCTTCATTAGTGTACTCTTTGCACTTGTATATATTACCCAGCAGATTCTCAAGCCGCTCGAACAAGTAGAAGTCCCACCATTGGTGCGCCTCCTCCATCGCAACCAACCTCGTGTTTACAGAAGCCATGGAGATGCTCGAGAGTCCGGGGTCCGCAATCTGCAAGCCATCGACATAGTGATTTGTGGGGAATGAGAAGGAGGGTGATTATAACGAGGTAGTGTGGTGATCAGCTACTCCAGTGCATTTCCTTCCACAGAGAGTCGTGTTTAGAGTGTGAAAATGAGTCCGGTAGGCCTAGGGTGGATATGGTAGGGTTCGCGGCCATGAATCGAATCACATAGGACATATCACACCGTGACTGCTAACATGGAGGCCAGCAGCGTTGCGAATCAGGATGAGGCGATGAAGTGCAGAGATATCGGTTTGATTGCGCTGGATGACAAGAATTATGATAAAGCACTTAAATTTTTCAAGAAGTCGTCACAAATGTTTCCATTAGATGGAATAAACGAATTGATTAAGAAAGTAGAAATTTTAAAAACAAAACAAGATCAAGGTGATAATAACTTTGCTGGTAATGATGGAAACTTGCCGAAAGCTAGCAATACTAATTCTAAAACTAATGAGAGACATTCAGCGAGTGCAGGGACCGAGACACCTAAACCTTCTGGTGGTTCATCTAAAGCATCCAGTGGTAATTCTACGCCCAAAGCAACTTCGTCATCATCATCATCTAATAATAATAGTAGTAGTAATAATAATAGCAATAGCAACACGACATCGACTAGTAGCAATACTAGAGGATACACAGATGAACAAGAAGCAGGTGCAAAAAGAATACTAGCGCAATCCAAAAAAAGTCATTACGAATGTTTAGGGGTATCCAAAACAGCAACCGAAGATGAGATTAAGAAAGCGTATAAAAAATTGGCTTTAAAATTTCATCCTGATAAAAATAGTGCTCCAAGTGCTGAAGGCGCTTTTAAAGCAATTAATAGTGCAGTAGAATGTCTATCTGATGCCTCCAAAAGAGAAATATATGATCAATATGGCACCGATAATCCTCAAAATATGGCTGGCGGTGGTTTTCCAGGTGGTGGTTTTCCAGGTGGTGGTTTTCATTTTCCACAAGGTGCATTTCGAGGACAAGGTGTACATGAAATTAACCCGGAAGAAATATTTAATCTATTTTTCCAAGGTGGCATGGGGGGTCCTGGAGGTTTTAGAACTAACTTTCGAACCTTTCCTCAACAGCGAGGAAGACAGTTTAACCAGCAAGAACGTCACGATAATGATAATAGAGGAAACACTGGCAATTCTTCAATGATTCAACAAATTCTTCAGTTTTTACCAATGATTTTACTATTTTTAATGATGGGTAACTTTGGAGGTAGTAATCAACAATCAGTTAGGCCTTATACATGGAGTCAAAATCCAACTTACGGGTATAAACATGAAATAAGGACTCCAAATGGTGCTACTGTTTATGCTAATGATGATTTTTACTCTGAATATAGCAGAAGGAAACGGAGAGAGACACATTACACTATATTTAAAGAAATTGATAGACAATATTTGACTTATTTAAGTGAACAATGTGTAATGAATCCAAAGTTGTGTGTTAAAAAGGAAGATTTCATCTGTGCAATGAATCCAGATTGTCGTAAAAGTAAAAAGGGTAGTAATCAAAATGGAGGAGAATCCACACATGATAATCCCAGTCATAGTAAGCGTTCTGATCAAGAATCAGAGTTTTAACCTGCCGATATGTTGTTCACTTGTTGTATACGAATTTAAGTACCTTATGTATATTTTTTATTTATTATATATTACTTCAAATTGACAACATAGTTTACCACTCGCGGTTTTGATTGTACCAACCGAACGTGGTGGATAATTATACAGTGGATCATCTTGAAGACTTATATGAATTTCCCCTCCTGAAATGCCATTGAGGTAACTTATATTTATTGCCTTGATTGACGAGTCATCGACTACTTTGGATATTTCCTGCTTATATTTTTGCTGTAAACGGCTAGTCTGTTCTATAGACATTAAGATACATCCACCATGAGTCAAACCTAAAATATTGTTCATAAAACTTTGACATTTCAATTTTCCAATAAATGGTAATAAACTGTTGGTTGTCTTCGTATCACTTTGCACCACGCTCTCCACCGGTGTTATATTAAACTTATTAAATGCATCGCTGAGCTCGTTACTTTCAACTTGATCGAATATTAAATTCGGACGAAACAATTTTATTAATTTATTTCCAAATAAAGAATATATTTTCATAAAATATGGTAAGACTTTATCGCTTCCAACACGATCTAAGAGGAATCCTCCGGGTAAATACTTAATATGCTTCCCTTTTGCAAGAATTTTACCATTAATGCTTTTCATAGTCATAGTACAAAAACCAAGATTTAAGCCAACTTTATCCGTGTAAAATTCAAGATGAACTACGTCATCAGCCAATGCATCTTCTAATACATCTACAGAAAGACTGACACTAACTCCCGATCTAGCGTTTTTATCAGCTAGCATAAATGAATAAGTTGACAATTCGTCGAAAACGGCAAGAATTGAACTTGCTGCAAATGCTTCCTTCCGAATAGCACTGTTACCTTTCAGTATACATAAATTCTTGGGTATTTTGTACGAAAACTGTGAATGATTTGTGTTTTTACTTTCTACGGGTGCTTTCAACTCGCACCATGGACTATAGCTATGGAGAGTCTTTGAAAAACAGCGGTCTTTCAATTCGTTCATACATAATTTGA
>JACCDO012383444.1_pt1 | contig 13394 bp, 9 predicted proteins | sample 7446101 | NCBI WGS metagenome assembly JACCDO01 (sample SAMN15323440, study PRJNA562643) | freshwater metagenome | isolation source: river surface water | place: USA:Blue River Watershed | collected 2017-08-16
AAAGAACAGGGTATGAAGTTTCTCTCATTAAAAATGATTTTAGTCATAATAATAGCGAAACCTTGATTCGTATCGATGATAGCAATAGACAAAGATATTATTTCTTTAGATATGATCGCCTCTTTAAACTCTTGGTCGCCTACTCCAATACCATTGCAGGAGATGCTGGTTTTGAAGGCTTTGTGGGTAAAGTAGAAGAGAAATATGGTAATCCCACAAAAGTAGATTGGGATACACCTCAAGGTGGCGGTAGGGTTGTAGTCAGAGCGATTTGGCAAGACCCTAAAACGCAACTTGTGGTTGAAGATTTCTCTACATTCTATGGTAGATTTAGTATGAAATTTGTTTCTGTAGAACAAGGCTTGGAAATCGAAGAACTCCATTCTAAGAAATCTACAAAATCTACAGGTGGTACAGCGACTTCAGTGAATATTTTTGCGCAAGAAGAAGATAAAGGCGAAAATGTGATCGATCAAATCACTGGTGTCAAACATGAAGTAAATTTGAAGAGAATTTCAAAGGAAGAAAGAGCTTCTGTGAAACAAAAGATGCAAGAAGAAGAACAACAAGAGGAAGAACACAAAGGCAAGAAGGGCAAGAAAGGCAAGAAAGAAAAAGCAAAATCTGAAGATGAGAGCGGGAAGAATAAGAAGATCAATATTCAAATGCAAGGTGATGTGTACTAAGTGACACCCCGAAATACACTACATAACCCACGCCCTTGATCTCTACTCTCCTCAATAAACCCCTTAAATTCACTCAATAAAATATCCCCCACATAATCCACCTCTCGATCCAACATACTCTTTCTTAATAATTGAAAATATCCTCTCTTCAATAACAATCTTTGTTCTGCACTCATCCCAGCCCTTTTCAACCCCACCAGATTCAATCCCCTAATTTTCGCATGATCCCCAGCCACCAAACAAAAAGGTGGCACATCTTGACTCACCATGGCATTCGCTGCCACAAATGATAACCTACCGATCTTCACAAATTGATGCACTGCACTATGCCCCCCAAAATGCACTTGATGCCCAATTTCTACATGCCCAGCAATACTCACCCCATTGGCAAAGACACATTGATTTCCCACAATACCATCATGCCCCAAATGACTTTGAGCCATCCATAAATTCTCATCTCCAATCACTGTTCTTTGTGCATAACTTGTGCCCTTAGAGATCGTTACTCCTTCCCTAAATTGATTAAAATGCCCACAAATCAATTCAAATACATCATCTCCAGCATCCTTTTTGTCTTGTGCTCTACTTCCCACCACTGCAAATGAATACAAATGATTGCCTTCGCCTAACCTAGTATTTGCGCCTACAATCGAATAAGGTTCTAAAATACATTTACGCCCAATCTTCGCATTTTGACCAACCACAACAGTTGGGTGCAAAATCACAGATTCTTCGATTTCTGCACTTGGGTCTATATATGGATATTTGCTCATTTTGACCTCTTTGATTGAAAAAATCTCTTCACATTCGCCAAACGCCTCAAATATTCTTGATTTTCTTCAGCTGGATACCCCGCATAGCTTTGATTTCCCTTTAGGTCCTTGGTGACACCGCTCTTTGCTGCGATTTTAGCAAAAGCCCCGATTTCCACACGATTATTCACTCCAACTTGTCCCCCAAGTATACTTCCTTTACCGATTTTAGCACCACCAGCGATCCCAACTTGGGCACATAGCACCACTTGATCTTCTAATTCTACATTATGTCCCACTTGAACCAAATGATCGATTTGTACGGTATTACCGATCTTTGTGCTACCTAGTGTTGCGCGATTGACAGCAGATAGCGCTGAGATATAACAATCATCTCCGATTTCAACATTTCCCAAATGTTTGACCCTTTTCCCTTGGAGATCCAAACCAAAACCTTGACTCCCAATCACAGCCCCACTCCCAATGGTTGTATTTTTCCCAATGATGGTATCTTCACCGATATACACATGAGATTCAATCTCACTTGATGCACCGATTTTTGCACGTGCACCTACATAAACAAAAGCTTCTAATCTCACAAAAGCCCCCAAACAGACGCCAGCGCCAATCACACAATAAGGCCCAATCGATACAGTTGGATCTAGTGTGACTTCACCTAAGAATACAGTTGTAGGATGAATGCTGGGGGGAATGGATTTTGGGGGATATACACTGATATATTTCATCAATTCATAGAAGGCGCTTCGCCCATCTTCCACCACAATTAAATTCAAAGAAGGATTGATTTCTTGAATACTTTGGACCAATGCGCTTGAACATAACACAACCAATGCTTGTGTTTGGCATAGGATTTCTTTTTTAAGATAAGCTGGATCAATACAAAGAGAAAGTTCATCGCATTTGGCTTGATCTAAGCGGTTTAATCGATAAAATTTAAAATTCTCTGAAATAGGAGAAATCGTTGAAATTAAAAGAGTCGCATTTAATCGCTGACAGACTTGTTTTAAATCAAATCCATCACTCAAATTTATTTACCCTTACTTGGGGTTTTGGTAGGTGTTGTGGTCTTTTTACCAGCATTTGCCGCATTATATCTACGAATCAATTCATTGGTGATATCGAGATGTGGAGGTGCCCATAACAAAGCATCTTTTCTGAAAATCAATTGACCGTATGTGCCTTCATTGCCCATACCTTCCAAGATTTCAGCCATTTTACCGAAAATTTGTTGTTGAATCTTCATCTCTTCTTCAGCGAGTTCTCTTTGCATATTTGAGTAGAGTTGTTGCAATTGACCGAGCTTTTCAGCAAATTCTTGTTCTTTCTTTGCTTTAACATCAGGTGTCATCATCGCTGATTGCTTTTCAAGGGATTCTTGTAAAGCTTTGAGCTTGGTTTGTTCTTCATCTAATGCTTTTTGCTTTGATGTTTTTAATAATTCAAGCTTTTCTTTGGCGCTTTTACCATCATCAACTTCAAAAACAGCACGTTGAAGATCTACATAAAAAAATTCATCTTTGGCTTGTACAGCTGTACTAAATAATAATGCAATGAGCATGAAAAACAATTTTTGCATATTCATCTTGTTTCCTTTGTGTGTGTGATTGTAAGCTTTTAATTTGTTTAAATGAATTTTTCAAATCATTAGAAGAAATTTCCAATGGAAAATTCAAAAACAGGACTTTTTTCATTAGATCTAGGATCGATAGGGAAGCCCCATTCAAAACGAAGAGGCCCCATGGGAGAAAACCAACGTACACCAAAACCCCAAGCAAAACGGAATTGTTTAAGCTTATTTTGGTAAGTATCTTCTCTCACAAATGCATTACCCCCATCAAAGAACCCTACCCCCCTAATCCCTACTTGTTGGAAGATCGGAAATTCATATTCTATGTTAAAGAAGGCTTGCTCTGTCCCACCCAATGTAAAAGGACTAGAAGCAGAATCTGGAGAAAATGAAGTGGGTAATCCGATTTGTGGACCTAAACTATTTCTAAAGAAACCTCTCATCGATAAAGGACCACCGATGAAATAACGCTCAAAGATGGGGATTTCTCGATTGGTGTGATTATAGATGGCACCCCAATCTGTATTCATCTTTAATACCATATTAAAGCCCAAATCGAAATAGTACCTAAAGAAGCCATGTAACCTTGTAAATTGATTTTGAGAACCTAGATAAGGACTCGCTTCTTCCACTGTAAAACTTGTAAAAGTACCAGATGTTGGGAAAATACGATTGTTTCTTGTATCATAGAAGGTACCTAATCTTAAACTACTTGTAATGGCACTATTGAGTAAACCCGAAACAGCGGGTCTAGATGTAGAACTCTTGGCACCAAAACCCCCAGCTTTGGCAGATACTTCTTCTAAGGTATAGGTCATTGATAAGCTTAAATCATCTGTAATCGGATAACCAAAGGTGAGATTACCCCCCAAACTCTTACGGATAAAATTAAAGTAGTAGGTATCAAAACGATAGATATTCGCGGCAAATTGTATTCTTGTATCAAAGAGATAATTCTCTGCAAAACGAATATTTGCCAAAGTTCTTAACTTTGAAAAAGTTGCATTTAAGCTCAGTGATTGCCCACGCCCTAAGAGATTGTTTTGTGCGATCTGGGCTTGGCCAATAAAACTTTCCAAAGAACTAAACCCAGCCCCTACTTGGAATGTCCCTGTAGGTTTTTCTTTCACCCTGATAATCAAATCCATCTTTCTGGGATCAGCGTTTTTGGCTGTATCTACTTTGACTGTTTCAAAATAACCCAAACGGGTGATTAAACGCTCTGATCTCTTGAGTAACTCAGATGAATAATCATCTCCTTCATAAATTCTCATTTCTCTACGAATGACTTTATCTCGGGTGGTTGTATTGCCTACAATCTCGATTTTACCGATTTTAACAATGGGACCTTTAGAGATTTGAATATCGATATTGACTGTTTTACTGCTTTCTTCCATCCTAAAATTAGGAATGACATTGACATAAGCAAAACCTTTGTCTTTATACAATTCGCCTAATTTCTCTGCCCCAGTGCCATATTTGATCGAATTAAACCATTCCCCAGCTTTGAGTTCAAAGGACTTACTGAGTTCTTCTTCACTAAAGAGCAAATCACCAGTAAATTGAAAGCCCCCAAACTTGAATCTAATCCCTTCTTCTACTGGGATTGTGATATAGACCTTCTTTTTATCTGCGCTTAATTCCACTAGGGGTTGACTTACCCTCGCTTGCATATAACCTTGTTCATAGTAGGTTTGCATGATGACCATACGGTCTCTTTCAAAGTTTTCGGACTTAAAAGAACCCGATGAACTGACAAATGAGAGCAAACCTTCTTCTTGAGTCATCATTCTTTGCTTAAACAAAGATGTTTCTACATGGTGATTCCCAACGATTTTGACTTGAGCTACCTTTACTTCTTGCTTTTCTTGAATACGAAAAACAATATCCATCTGATTATCAGGGGCTTCTACGATATCCCAACTGACTTCTGCCAAGAAAAAACTTTTTTCCACATAGAGGTCTTTGATTTTTACAGAATTTCTTTTGACTTTGGCGAGATCCAAAATACTAAAAGGCTTAATATCAACCACTTCAGCAATATCATCTGCAGTAATCTCTTCATTACCTTCATATCGAATCGCCCGAACTGAAGGTTTTTCTTTGACACGATACACCAAAACCCAACGATTTCCTTCGCCCAGCCACTCCACTTGAATATCTTGATAAAAACCCATATTAAAGATATTTTGAATGTCTTTGCGCACAAGATTCTTATTAAAGCTTTCCCCTTGTCTTTGGGAAATCAATGCGCGGATCGCTGCTTGCTCAGATCTAAAATTTCCTTCGATTCTAATCTCGTCTACCACAAGTTGATCTTCCAAAAGCAAGGGAGATTGCGCTAGGGATATGCTGGAAAATAAGAATAATCCGAAGAGAATCCAAGACAAAGATTTCAACAAGTAGATCATGCTTGTGCTCCATCTAGGATCAGCTGACCATCTCTCATCTTGAGTTGTCTTGGCATCATTTTCGCTAAATCCGGATTATGAGTCACAATCAAAAGCGTAATGCCATGCTTTTGATTCACATCTTCTAAGAGTTGATGAATTTCCGCACTTGTTTTTTGATCCAGATTCCCTGTGGGTTCATCGGCAAGTAATAATTTGGGTTTATTGACCAGCGCCCTTGCTAACGCCACTCTTTGTTGTTCTCCACCGCTTAATTCGCTGGGTTTATGTGTTATTCGATGAGATAAACCCACAGTATTTAAGAGTTCTAATGCTTCTTCTTTGCATTGTTTAGGATTTTTGCGCAGAATCAATCCCGGCATCATTACATTTTCAAGGGCTGTTAATTCTTTAAGCAAATGGTGAAATTGAAACATAAAGCCGATTTCTCTATTTCTAAACCCTGCCAAATCATCTTCTGAGAATTTGGATAATGCTTGTTCTTGAAAATAGATTTCGCCCTTACTGGGTCTATCTAGTGCACCTAGGAGATGAAGTAATGTGCTTTTACCAGCCCCAGAACTCCCTACAATAGCGATTCTTTCCTTGGCAAAGATTTCAAGGCTCAGCGATTGAATCACTTCGATTTGGTTGCCCTTATGGCTAAAGGATTTATAGAGATTTTCTGCTCTTAATAAAGGAGTTGCTTTTGTCATTTTCCTTTGAGTCCTTCTAAGGGTTCAATCCCAGATGCATAATAAGCGGGATAAAGAGTAGATGCTAGACTAACAAAAAATGCAACAAAAACAATACTCAACACATCAAAAAGCTTCACATCCACGGGGATAGAAGTGATAAAGTATAGATCTTGTACATTGCTCGGTAAAGCCATACTTGAAATCAAGTATGATCCGCCCACACCGACCAAACAGCCTAAGCTTACCCCAACAAAACCTGTTGTGATCCCTTGATTCATAAAAATATTTAAAATAGAACTTCGAGTTGCCCCCATCGCCTTTAAAATCGCAATTTCTCTCTTTCGCTCCAAAATTGTCATCACCAAAGTGCTGGTAATGGAAAAGGCAGAAAGCAAAATATTGATGGTCAACACCAAAAACATCGCAATTCTCTCCAATTGCAATGCACTAAACAAGCCTTGATTCTTTTCTTGCCAATCTTTGACCATCACCCTGCCTTGGAAATGTTGTTTTAATCTTTCCTTGACCAAAACAGCGGATTCTATGTCTTTGGCTCTGATTTGAATCACGGATACCACATCACCTACCCCCATAAATTTCTGTAAACTTTGAAGGGAAGTATAAGCTTGATGGGTATCAACTTCCACAAGACCAGAATTCAAAAAACCAGCCATTGTAAAACTTTTGATTCTTGGCATTGGTCCATCGGGGCCGATTTCTCCAAGATGAGAAATCACTTCTAGTTTTTGTCCAAGATTCAATCCCAAATGATATCGGAGATTTGAACCTAACAAGATGACGGGTTCAACTTGTTGCTTGATGGGACTGGGAAAAGACATCAATGATGGGGTAGTTAATTCTTTTTTTTCTTGATCAAGCTTTTGATCACCTTGTAGGGTAGATAATGCTGGACAAGATTGGCAGATATTATCTTCTGCTGTGAATTTATCGTTTTGATCTGTATCAAGATCGAGTTGAAGCAAAGGATTCTTAGCATATCGATCATGGAAAATCTTGGGTTGGGCGATATATGCCAAACAACCACAACCAGCTTTTAAAAATTGTTGGAGAAAAATCGTTTGTTCTGCTTGATTTGGGTCAATACCGATCAGCATTGCCGCTGATGCCGTATCTTGACTTGGGATTTTTAGCATAACTTCAGCTTCAATGATTGGATTTACGCCGAGTACACCTTCAATGCCTTTTGCTTCTTGTGCGATTTGTTGATAATGCCCTAACCAATCATCATCCACAGGTTCTAGGGTAATATGCGCATTAGCATCAAGTAATTTCTGTCTCAAAAACCCTTGAAACCCATTCATTACCCCAAGTACTAAAATCACTTCAGCCACACCCATGCTAACCATAAATGTGCTGAAAGCGGAAAAAGTTGTTAAAAAGGCATATAATACGCCAAATAACGATAGACATATCCCGATTGCCATTGAAGAAACGGCACCCACTTGAACGATTTGGGCGATATCCCTGAGTTTGAGTTGAGCTTCAAATCCTATGCCAATCACATTGCGTAGTAGCTTAATATCCCAAGAGAAAGAATCTTCTTTGGGGATTTTAGGATCATTGGCTGCCCAACTAAAATCGGAATAATTGGTGAGATCCGAGATATGACTTTCTAGATAAGTTCTCAAAAAGAACAATACAATTGCTAAGGCTACAAAAAACAATCCCCAATAGAATACTTTGAATTTTCGTTGAGCTCTTAACAAGTAGCGTCTGCCCAAAAGACGCTCAAATTTCAGCAATTATTTAACTCTCTAGTCTAAGCAATGGGAAGAAGATCACATCACGAATAGAAGGTGCATTGGTTAAGAGCATGACCAAACGATCAATCCCTATCCCTTGACCTGCTGTGGGAGGCATACCGTGTTCCAAAGCTCTAATGAAATCTTCATCCATAGGATGTGCTTCATCATCACCCAAATCTCTGGCAGTGACTTGCGCTTCAAACCTACCTCTTTGATCATCTGCATCATTTAATTCGCTAAATGCATTAGCGAGTTCTCTACCAGCCACATAGAGTTCAAAACGATCCACAAGTGTGGGTTCGCTGTCTTTTCTGCGTGAAAGAGGAGATACATCTAAGGGGAAATCTGTGACAAATGTGGGTTGAATCAAGATATGTTCACAAGCTTCTTCAAATACAGCCATTTGTATGTTACCAATAGGCATATTATCTAATTTATTGAGATTAAATCTCTTGGCAGCTGCGAGTAATACATCTCTGTTATAGAAATCTTCCACAGGTACACGAGCATATTCAGCCAAACCATCTCTGACAGATAATTGTCTAAAAGGTGCTTTCAAAGAGATATCATGATCGCCATATTTAATCTCAGTGGTGCCATGTAGATGTATGCATAAACTGCTTAATAGATCTTCAGTGAGTTTAATGAGATCTTTGTAAGTGGCAAAAGCTTGGTAAAATTCCAAAGAAGTGAATTCGGGATTATGTCTGGTAGAAATCCCTTCATTTCTGAAACAACGATTGATTTCATATACCCTATGGAACCCACCCACAACCAATCTCTTCAAATTGAGTTCTGGCGCAATTCTCAAATAAAGCTTCATATCCAAAGCATTATGATGGGTATCAAAAGGTCTAGCAGCAGCACCACCGTACAAAGGTTGAAGCATAGGTGTTTCTACTTCCAAGAAATCGCGTGAATCAAAGTAGTTCTTGATAAACTTGATGATATCTGTACGCATCTTGAAGGTTTTACGCACTTCTGGATTAGCGATGAGATCGACATATCTTTGGCGATAACGAATAGAAACATCGTGAAGTCCGTGAAATTTATCGGGTAAAGGTCTTAGGGACTTTGTGACCATACGGACTTGAGTCGCTTTAATCGATAATTCACCCTTTTGGGTTCTCATCATTGTGCCAGTGACACCTACGAAATCTCCCATATCTGTGTTGTCTAAATGGAGAACATCATCATCAGACATTGAGGGTTTAAAAATAGCGATTTGAATTTCAGCGCTTTGGTCTTGGACCACCCAAAATATCATTTTACCAAAGCTTCTGATCGCCATGACACGGCCACCGACAGAAACTTCAGCTTTTTGAGCTTCTAGTTCTTCATTGCTAATGCCTTCATATTGTTGGTGCAAATCTTGTGCGCGATGTGTCACTTCAAAGGTATTAGAATAGGGATCAAAGCCAGCATCTCTTAGATTTTGAGCTTTCTTGCGTCTTTCATCCATCAATTGATCTTCCATTGATCTTCTCCATTTTGATTTTTTTGTCTTAAGCAAATTAAAGAGATCAAACTTGAAAATCAAGTGAAATTGCTTGTTTTATGAATGCATTCTTTGTTAAATGATTTTCAATAAAATCACTAGGAATGCTTATGATCCGATCAAAACATTTATTTTATAGCCAACAGCAGCGCGATTTACGCTTGAAATCTATCTTATTTTCTTTGATTTTTATCTTATTTTCTTTGATCATTCAAAGCGCTTTTGCCCAAGATCAAAAGCGAAGATTGGCTTATGCTTATGAATTTAACAAGGGTTTAAATCAATGCTTATCTACAGTAAACTCATCTTGTGCATCTACAAACATCGCTCTTGAACTCCAAAATACCCAACTCTTCTTCTCCATGCTCACTGGTTATGAAGATTATATCATTCAATATCCATTGAAGATAAGTGATTATCTGCGCATTCAAAACGAAGGCTTGCTCAATCAACAACCTCATCTATTATTGGATATCACTTTATCTTCTGCGCAGATTCAAGGGGATGGGCGTTGGTTGGTTGAAGCTCAAAAACAAGCCCAAAATACCATTAATCTCTTATTTCAAAAGTATGCAAATGCCCAACAATGCACATTAAATAGTTCTTGTTTTGATCTCTTAATCTCTTTGATCAAATACAGTAATTATGTATCAGATGGTTCGATTCAAAAAGCCATTACACCTTTGGTGCAACAACTCTTACTAACCCAAAAAGCCAGTGCAGATTTAGCGCAACCCACACCTTTGCTTTCTCTATGGGCCAGAGCCATTGAGTTGGCTGATGTATTCTATGTTCAACGTTCAGCATTTATCTCTTGGTATATCTCTTTTAAGGATGGGGTTTTTGAGGAATATGATCAACATAAGACTTTTGTGATGCCTGTTAAAAGCCAAGTATTTAAGTTAGAAATTGAAGAACTCAATGCTTACCGCACCAAAGCACTGGGGATCTTAAAAAGGCGATTTTCTGATTTATTTGATCAAAGCTATCAGCCACAATCCCAATTTTTTGAATATTGTTATCAACAACATCTCAATCATCTCTTTGGTTTATACCAACCAAATAAATCATTATTTGTTCAAGCACCCAAATTATTATCTTTGTTGATACAAGCTGTATTAGCAGAATTAAATGATTGGGGATTTTTTGAGAAATATTTTGTTTATCCTCGCTTAAAATTATTAGATCAAAATCAGGAATTAAAATATCTATCGCATTTACCCCAAGAAGGAGTTGTCTCTCAAGGGATGTTTTCTAGATTAAAGGTTCAGGCTGAAGATACACTGAGAACGATGTATTTTGTTCGACCAAATGGGGATGAATTAATTGAAACAAGAATTGATTTCCAAAGAAAAGATTTCCTTGAGATTGCTTATACCAAAGATATGCTAGTGAATTATCTCTTCTATCCAGAACCCAAGAATGCCCTGCTCATCGGTTTAGGTGGGGGGAGCATGGTATATGCGCTCCATGAATATCAACCCAATCTCAATTTGGATATTGTAGAAATCGATCCAGTGGTGATGAGATCAGCATTAGATGATTTTGGTTTAAAAAGATTCAAGGATGATCCTTTGCATCATTTTTATACAATGGATGGCTTTGATTTTTTTAAGAATACAGCCAAAGAAGGATTTTATGATGTGATCTATTTGGATGCCTTTTTACAACCTACAGAAGAAACAGATGCGACAGGAAATCCTTTAAAACTCAAAACTTTGCATTTTTTAAGGGATATTCAAAAATATCTCAGCGATCAAGGTCTATTTGTGATTAATCTCAATGATCATGAAGGTTTATCCAAAGATATTGCCACCATTCGCGAAGCTTTTGAAGAAAGCTATCTTTGGGAAGTACCTAATGCTGGGAATTTTATCGCTGTTGGCTTGAAACATCGATTTAATGGACGTTTTGAAGATCATTTAAAGAAGATCGATCAGTTGATCAAACCCAGTTTTTCTTTTAGAAATTTATACCAAAGGGTTTATCCTACCCAACAGAAGAAATCGCATTAAATATGAAGATTAAAGACCTGATTTTATGCCCTAAATCCAGTGAATATGAATTAAAATTGATCAATGCACATCAAATTCATGCAGATGCTTTAGATGTGAATATCGATGAAATCACGATTGATATCGAAGAATGTCAGCATTTGAATGCATATCAATATCTATGGATTGCCAGAAAGGGCTGGTATGGGGATCAAAATGCACTACTGCCTTCAGCACTGATGCTTGGACAAATCAAAGCAGTCATCATCAGTAACGCTTCGATGATCGATCAAATCATGGGTTTAGATATCAAGATTCCCATATTCTATTGCGAGATCGAAGATCCTTTATTGGCAGATATGAGTTGTCATTTTTATCAAAATCCAACATTAGAACTCAAGGTTTTTGGGGTTACTGGCACCAATGGAAAAACATCTACCACTCATTTCCTAAGAAGAGCTTTAGAAGCATTAGGAGAGCGAGTTGCGCTGATTGGCACAGTGCATTATTCCTTTGAAGATCGAATACTCACTGCAACGAATACAACGCCAGATGCTTTGGTGATTCAGCGATTTGCCAAAGAAGCATTGGATTTGGGGGCAACGGCATTGGTTTTGGAAGTTTCTAGCCATGCATTAAGTTTAGGTAGGGTTCAAAGAGTTGCTTTTGATGCTGTGGGATTTTGTAATCTAGGTAGGGATCATTTGGATTTCCACCAATCTATGGCAGAATATCGCTTTAGCAAAGGACTACTTGCAGATCGTTGTGTGCAGTATTCCTTAAGTCAAGGAAAAAAGCCTTTGGTTGTTGCACATTGCGATGAAGAAGGACTAAGATTTATGGCGCGTAAACCTTTGGGGGTACAAGGTTTATTGATTCAACTCAAAGATCAAGTAGATCAAATCCCATCAGCTTTAAGTGAAATCCCAGTGATTCGTATTATCCCATCATTGCCAACCCTTTTGGGTTTTCATTTAAGTTTTATGGCTGATCAAGAATCCATTGATCTTCATTTTCCATTGATTGGTGATTATCACCAAGAGAACCTTGCACTTGCTTTTGTCATGCTCTTTGAACAAGCCAAGACCTATCCATCTTATAGGCAATTTCTAGAGAAGGTAGGCAAAGCTTTTGAAAATGATCTAGGTGTCAAAGGGCGAATGGAGCAAGTGATTTGCTTCAAGAATACAGAGGGTTTAAAGATCGCTTTGGTGGATTATGCCCATACAGCCGATGCTTTAGAAAAAGCATTAAAAACGCTAAGACAATTACATCAAGATCAACAATTTGTTGTATTTGGCTGTGGGGGAAATCGAGATAAAGGCAAGAGGCCATTGATGCTTAAAGTGGCTTTAGAAAATGCTGATCATGTTTTCTTGACAGCCGATAATCCAAGGTTTGAAACAATTACTGAGATTATCAATGATTCTTTGGCTTATTTGGATCAATTAGATGAAGAAACACAAAGGCGCTTGAGATCAAAAATCACCATAGAAGAAGATCGAGTCAAAGCCATAGATCTAGCTTGGCGTCAACTCAAAACTGGGGCGCTCTTGGTGGCTGGTAAAGGACATGAAGACTATCAAGAAATCAATGGGGTGAGATATGAAATGAGTGATCAAGCCCTGATTCATGGGAGTCAAAAAGCCATTGAACTTCAACAGGAATTGCATTTTCAGTTGATCGAAAAACATCAAACAAATCAAAGACTTCCCAGATTAACAAAGATTCAAGGAGAATAAATGAAAACTGTAGTATTTGGCTATTCAGACCAACCCGAAAAATATGCCTACAAAGCCTATGAAATGCTGAAATCTTATGGGCATGAAGCGATTACCTTTAATACCAGAACAGATCAATTTACTGCATTACCTGAGAGTTTTCATACACTTACGATGTATGTCAGTGAGAAAGTATCGAATTTAATGCTTGAGGATATTTTAAAGCTCAATTTCCAAAGGATCATTTTTAACCCTGGGGCTGAAAATGAGAATTTGGCCAGTCGTTGTAGAGAGAAAGGGG
>JACCDO010643908.1_pt1 | contig 13393 bp, 6 predicted proteins | sample 7446101 | NCBI WGS metagenome assembly JACCDO01 (sample SAMN15323440, study PRJNA562643) | freshwater metagenome | isolation source: river surface water | place: USA:Blue River Watershed | collected 2017-08-16
CATTTCGCCGCGCACACGCCGCACTTCATCGTGCAAAAGGCGAGCCTCGGCGACATTGCGCCGTTCGATCAGTTTTCGGGCCAATTCGACCACCTCTAAGGCGGCTTTTTCGTCGCTGTGCCGACCGAGATAGCTGGTGAGAATCGGCCCGACGTTGAGAGCGGGCTCGGTCATGACTTGATATTCCAGCTCGCGGAAATCCATCGGCTCTTGTGCCATTGCCAGCCAAACGGGCTGGTGCTCGCGAATCTTGGCCAACAGATGCCCCACCTCGCGGTATGAACCTGCGGCCAACAAGCGATCAACTTGAGCCAGTGCCGCAGCAACCGAAGTTGGCAGCTCCTCCTTCGCTTGCAATTTGAGTGCCTCAGCCCGAGCCGAGGCTTCAACCAAGCGCTTTGCTTCCGCTGCATCTTCTTCCGCCTGACGCTTGGCCTCGACCCGCAACTCATCGCAATACGGATATATCCGCAACCCCAAGCGCACGATTTCACGCGCCAACTCACGATTGCCGGACTTCCCCACTACTTCCATACTGAAGAGATAAGACGCCACGGAAGCCCTTGCGCCCGAACTACCGAGGTGCGAGAGCAACAGCGCTCCACTTTTCTCTCCGTCAGCCACGCAAGTGCGGGTCAAGCGTTTCACCAATTCAGGATGAAATTGCTGATCCGGCTTCAAGAGTTCGACGCTGTTCTCCCAAAGCCATAAATAGCGCAGCGCTTGGTCGAATTTCCCCGCTCTCAACGCCGCATCCGTCATGTTCACGCGGAAGGCGAAACGATTATGCCCATTTTGCTCAGCAACATTGGCCAACCGGAGCAAGGAGTCCTCCAAATCCAAAGCGGCTGCCAGCGCTGCCCAGCGCTGCAAGATTGCTTCATCACTCGCAAAAGCGTAGAGAAAATCCTGCTCGGCTTCTGCCTGCAATGAGGGCCGATCCATCCGTCCCCACGCTTGAATGGTGTAAAGGTAAGCGCCGGGTTTATCTTCTGAGCTTTCGATCAACCGCGGCAGAGCGGCCCGCAAACCTGCCTCGTCCTGCTTAGCGATGGCGATCTCCGCTAGAGTTTTCTGCCGCACCGGCAGCGGTAATTTTTGCCCAAACTCACTATCCAAAAGCTCCTGAACTTCTCGAGTCTTCTGCAAATGGAAAAGTGCTTCAATTTGCAGCTGCCAAGCCAGCGTCTTCTGTTTGTCTTCCCGCCAAGCTACCTCGTGAAGTCGCCCGGCTTGCACCCCCATTTCTTGGTAAGACTTGGCGTGTTTCAAAAACGCCACCCGAGCGAGTAACAGCATCTGCCGCACTTCGTCACTCAGCGCTGGCTGACGTTCCGGGGCGAGCAAACCCGCAATCTGCTCCAAAGCTCGTTGATTATTCCCTTGGAGAGTTTGCAGCGCCATCAACGTGCGAAAATACTGCAGATTGTCCGACTCATACGGCAACCCCTCCTCCATCAACTTCAGAGCCTGCGCTGGGCGGGCTCCCGTCAGCATTTTCACCAGCGCCAAACGACCTTCCGTGTTGCGTGGTGAACGCATGACCCCGAGCGAAAGATTATAGAACGCATCAAAGTATTCCCGCCGCAAAAGCGCATCTAAGCCGTTCTGCACAGCCGTGTCGCCGCGCTTGGCCTGCAATTGCTCTGGATGCAGCGGCGCCGACACAACATCACTCCACTGCACCACGTTATTCGGAATACGTGCCCACCAAAAATAAAGCGCCGTCGCTAAAGCGAGATAGCCCGTCACGAACATTGCAAACGCCAGCACCCCCAGCCGCTTCCACAGAAGCTCAAATTCCCACACCGTATTCACCTCTCGAATAACGCGCACGGCCACTGCTCCCAATAGCCACACTTGGCGATGGTCTGGATCAATTGGTGAACGAAAAGCAGAATTGAATTTGAATTTTATCTTCACAGAGAAGGGGGAAAACGGCTCACGATTAGTGACAGGGCGAGCCTCCCCAGACCCAATTCCGTCAGCCTATCCTGCGCAACCTGTATTTAGATTATACACCTTATTGTAACGCTGACGGCAGTCCCCGCGACCACACCGCAAAATCGCTAAAAAACCGGGCCGTGCGTGCCCCTAAGCCTGCCTCAGTCAGCGAGAGCGTCCGCCGCGCGCCCTTCTGCGCGAGCACCAGGCAATAACCGCTGTTGGCCATTACTCCGATGAGCTCGCCATCCTTGTTCAGCACCAAATCACCGCGCCGGGGAGAAAACTCCCCAAAGATTTTTGTGATAATGCGATTATCCACTCCCGCATAGCCGGGATACCGCAAATCAATGCGCAGCGGCGTCTCGCCGTATTTCCCATCGTCTGGCCGCACCAAAACCGCACTAGGATACTTAAACGGCTCCGCAGCTACGCGGTAGATTTTGGCCCCCAACCGCGCCGCTTCCGCAGCCCCAACTGGCGCGAAAATCACTCGCGGCTCATTTTCCAAAAACTGCAATTCGCTCACCCCCTCCGTAGCGGGGCCACGCCGCACCTGCACACTGATGCCGCTATACTCCGGCGGCGCCTGAAAGACAAAACTGAAGGGCGTCGCCCCAAGATGCAGCAGCGCCAACATGCGCCCGCCATCCGCGACTAGCACCGTTTGCGCCGTGCGCTCCGCCACCGACTCACCAAACAAGCCGGGCTGCCGCGCACTCAGCGCGACCTCCACACGGTTCGCCATAAAGTCGCCAAAAATTTCGTTCGGATTGGCCGGGCGGCTGTCGCGCACCTCGCGGGAAATTTCCTCAGACTTTTCCGCCAACTTGCCCACGCCTTGCGCGAGCTGCTCGTTGTGCTCCTGCAACCGCTGCTTCTCGGCTCGCTCTTGCTCAATGCGCTCACGGGCTTGCGCGAGGCCGGCTTCCGCCAATTCACGTTCACGCTGCGCCACGCGGGCCGCCGCCGTCAGCTCCTCCAAACGCGCGCGGTCGGCCGCGCGATCTCGTTCGAGCTTTGCCACTTCCTCCTGCCGCCGTTGCGCAGCCTCCCGCTCGGCCGTGAGCGCTTGTTGCGTCCGATCGAGTTCCGCTTGCCGCCGAGTGGCCTCGGCGGACGCCGCCGTAAATTTCTCCTGCAACGCACGGGCTTCTGCCGTCGTCTGCGCCAGGTTGTTTTCCAACTGTCCCTTCGCTGCGTTGGTCTCCGCGAGACGGCGTTCTTTCTCTGCCAACGCCTGATTGGTGCTCTCCAGATTGGCCGTGAGCTTCGCCCGGGCAGCTTGTTCGTCCTCCAACGAGACCTTCATGAGCGCGACCATGTCGTCGCCGGGGGTCGGCGTGGCGGCACCGTTGACGGCCGCCGGCGCAGCTGACGCACGCGGCGGCGGCTCCGCCTGCTCCCAACGCGTGAGCGCGAGCAGGTTGAGCAACATAAAGTCGCACATGATGAGGAGCAGCGTCTTGTTCATGGCGCGCAGCTCAGACAGCGGCTTGGGCTTCGAGGATGAGGCGATGCTTACAGGGGCGCACGTGGCGAATCTTCACGAGCGCCACACACACGATACCAAAGAGGTTCGACGAATACGCCGCCAACAAGTTGGCCTCGATCAGCCCGAGCACCTGCAACACGAGCGCGCTCGCCGTGCCCGCGATGCCGATGTAGAGCCCGCCATCGAAGAGGTTTTCCTCATTCTCCATCAGGCGCAGCCGTGTCGCCGCCGGTAACGGTTGGCGCTGGATGGCCGCGATTTTCATCAGGCAAATGATATACATGCCAATTTGCAGCGCAGCGAATGTCGCGATCGAGAGCAGAGTTGTCGTGTCCATAGTGGGAACTGGGTTGGAGGGAGATTCGTGGAGGTCGCCGCCGACTGCGAGCACGGGCAACACCAGCTTGAGCTGGTAATCACTCGCCGCCGCCGCCTTCAGCAAAAAGGGTTCAGATAACACCAAAAAGAGCAATGTCATGAGACCGGCCAACACGCCGCTGTTCAGCCGCAACGCCGCCGGAGCCATCGGCCCAGCCAGTCGCGCCGAGAGAAGTTTCAGTAAAATAAAGGCGCCACTGAGAAACGCGCCATACTTCACCAACAACGCCGCCGCCGGATAACGCAGCGCAAAGCCCGCCGTCATCGGTATGTCTGGCGCCCCATTCTCCGCCACGGGCGCTTGCAGCCGCACGAGTTGGCGCACCGCCCCTTCTCCCTGCCCCAACGCTTGCCGCAGACTTTCTGCGCCGGATTTGCCATAAGTGATGAGGTAACGAGCGACGCCGTCCGTCGAGCCGACCAGCAGTGCCGCCGTATAAATGACCGACGTTTGTTCAGGCGCCACTCGCGCCAAATGCGCGAACTGCGCGAGCGTGTCCGTGCTCGTGGCCGTGCGCAGCAACTCCGCCAATTGCACCCAGTCCAAGCGTCGTCCGAGCGACAACACATCCAGATAAAAATCTTCCAACGCACCGGGCGTGCCTGTCGCCAACGCCGCCTCCGCCAACGTCCGCACCTCGCGCTGCAACGGCGCAGCCAGATGCCCTCCTTGCCAAAGCGTCGCCGTGAGCAACACCACCGCATCCAGCGGCTGCCCACCCGCACGATTCGCCGGCACAAAACGCTGCCAACTCGTCAATTTGCCCGTCGCCAGCAGCGATTGCACTCCGGGCAACCGCGTGTCCGTCAGCGCCAGCCGCAAGCTTTCACGCATCCCGCCACGTGCGAGCAACTCCAGCACCGGCGTAGATTTCTCCGCCGGGGCTAACTCCGGCGCCGCCGGACTTTTCAGCAGCGGCTCCAGCGCCACATCCGCACCACCCCAGCGCGTCATCAACGGCTGCCGCGCTTGATACAGCCGCACCGCCGCCTTCGCTTTTGACCAGCCCGTATCGCCAGCCTTTTGCGCAGCCTCCACCACGAGCGCAGCCGGCCCGGGCTTGTCGAGCACGAGCAGCTCCTCCGCAAACTCCGCCGCTGTCCGCGTGCCCCGCCCGGCCTCCCGCAGCAGCGCCGGATTGAGCGACTTCACATTCACCGGCAACAACCACGCCACCGCCAGCAAGCCAAGCGCCACCACGCCCGTCCAAGCGGGCAAGTCTCGCCACATGCGGTTATGGGCCAACATCGCCATTCCCGACACTATGCACGCACCGTGGTGCCGCCGAAAACAATTTATTTGCCGCCACTCTCCGACCCCAAAGACTGCCCCCACAGCCTGACTCGACCATGATCCTGCCTGTCGTCCATTTTAATTCCCCCGTTCTCCGCCAGAAAGGAGAACGCATCGCCGTCTTTGACGCCACCCTCCGCGAACTCGCGGCGGATATGGTGGACACGATGCACGATGCCCACGGCATCGGCCTCGCCGCCCAGCAAATCGGGCGCGCTCTCCAACTCTGCGTCGTGGACCTCCGCGACACCGAACGCGATTTCGCCTGGGAACTCGACGGCGCCGTCCCGCCGCTCGACCTCTTCATGCCGATGACGCTCATCAACCCCGAGCTCACCGCCGAGCCCGACGAAACCGACTCCTACGAAGAAGGCTGCCTCTCCTTTCCCGACATTCGCGGCGATGTCGTGCGCCCCACCGAAATCAGCGTCCGTTACCACGACGAACACGGCGTCTCCCACACCCTCCGTTGCAACGGCCTCTTCGCCCGCTGCATTCAACACGAAGCCGACCACCTCAACGGCGTCCTCTTCATCGACCGCATGGACAAGGACACCCTCGCCTGCATCGAACCCGACCTCAAGGCGCTCAAAAAACAAACCCGCGCCGCGCAGAAAAAATAAGTCCGTCATGCCGGAAGACGCCCCACCCGTCCGCTCCATCACCACCCGCACAGGCGACGACGGGCACACCTCTTTGCTCTACGGCCAACGCGTCCCCAAAGACCACCCCCAGATCGAAGCCGTCGGCACCCTCGACGAACTCAACGCCGCCCTCGGCCTCGCCAAAGCCACCCTCCCCGCCCCCGGCGAACGCACCTTTATCGAGACCCTGCAAAACGACCTCGTCGCCCTCATGGGCGAAATCGCCTGCGCCCCCGCCGACACCGCCCGTTACGCCAAATCCAATTTCGCTAAGCTCGACGAAGCCTCGCTGGAACGACTCGACAGCGCCGCCGCCGCCATCGAATCACGCCAGCCCCCGCTCGCCGGCTGGGCCACGCCCGGAGCCAACCCACACGCCGCCGCGCTCGACCTCGCCCGCACCGCCGCCCGCCGCGCCGAACGCCGCGTGCTCGCCCTTCGTCACAGCGGCAGCGCCCCCCGCGCACTCATTCTCCGCTACCTCAACCGCCTCTCCGACCTCCTCTGGCTCATGGCCCGCGAAGCCGAGAAAACACAAGCGGAGCGTGGATGATGGCTCCTAACTTCTGCTTCCTCCCTCCTGGTTCCTGCCTCCTAGCTCCTAGCTTCCGCTCCTCCTGTCTCCTCCCTCCTGTCTCCCGCTCTCCGGTTCCCATTCTAGTTATTAGTCCCGGAAGTTGACGCCGCACGCGTCGAGCGTCAGAAAAGCAGTGCAGGCTATGAGATTTCCCCACCCCAAAAGCAAACGGGCGGCAGTTGTGCTGCCGCCGTGCGTGAACAGCCACTAGGCCGTAGTTTCTAACAACCAGCATCCTTCCCGCTATGAACCGCATCTACCAAGGCCGCGTAAGTCGCGTGCAAACCCTCCGCCCGCTCGCCGACTGTGGCTGCAAGCCTGCCCAGCACGGAACCAAGCCTGAACATTGGACTGAACTTGCCACCGATCCCAAGATTGCCCGCTCCGTTGGCGATGATCTTCTCTGGCAACACCACCAACTCTTTCAGGACGCGGTGAATTACTACACGCTCTGCCTTGCTGCGATGGCGGGCGGGATGGACGACCCGGCGTTTGAGGCGATTGCGCTGAAAGTAGCGGAGAACTCGGCGAAGCGTGACTCGAAGCACAAGAATGATGCGGCGCGTGCAAAGGCCATCGCTGAGGCAGCGGAGACGGCAAAGGCGATGATTGCGGCGGTGAAGGCGTGGCGCGATGCCGTGCGTGATACTTGGGTCGAGGGAGAGCGGCGCGGTATGAAGATGGCGGGCGGATATACCAGGATCGCACCTGCTCTCGGCGTCCCGGTGGAGAAAAAGTCGGATGGAAAGAGCGCGTTTGCATCGTGCGCTGCGGCAGCGCTGGCCGGCAGCGGGGCGACCAAGCTGCAACAGGCAGCGGCGCTGCTTCAATTGCTCGAAGAAGCTGGCACCAACAGCGATCTGAGTTGGCTCGCTAACGATCGCCTTGGGTTTTTCTGCAATCCAAAGGGAAAACACGATAAGACGCCGAAAAGTGAATCGTCGGTGCAGGAGCAGAAGCGGCAACTGCTCGTTCGATGGTTCAGAGAATTGCCCGAGGCGGAGGCAATCCAGAGGGCTTCGGAAATTGAACTCGGTCTGTTCCTGACGAAACCGCCAACTGGAGAGTTGGATGGGCAGGCCGCAAGCAAGGCTTTGCGCGAATATTGGGATAAGGTGGCCGTTAGAGCGCCATCCATCGTGCCTTTCGTTGCAAAGCTGGACGCTATCGCTCCGCCTCCAACGAAGGGCAAGCGAGCGAAGCAATCCGCAGAGCAAGCTGAGTCCCTTTCGCTGCGAATCCCAGCGCCGGGGCGAAAAACGAGCAGCGAGTATCCGTTCGCAGCCGTCTTCCGTTACGTCCCTTGTGCGGAGACGCTGGCTGCATTTCGTGCGGCCACCGCTGCGCTGTGCGAAGCGAAGGACAAGCAGGCCGTCGAGGATCGCATCGCTGATTCTCGCGTGGGCGACACGCCCCACTTCCACTATTTCACGAATCTCGCATTCCATCCCGACTCCGATGCCACGCAGCAAGCAGCTTGGAAGGAATTTGATCACGCCGCGTTCGTCGCCGCGATTACCGCACCACACCGCTACTATCAGGACACGCAGAAACGGGACAAAGAAGTTCGGCGCTTAGAAACTGAGATCAAACTCATGGAGCACGCGGGGCGTGCCGGCAGTGCGGACGAAGATGAGACAGGACAATACGCGCTGGATGGCTTTGCCGACGATGTGCGTGTCGAGCGTCTTATCGCGCTTCTGCACAGCGACCTCGGGCATCTTGGCGAAGTGGATTCGCCAGATGACAAGAACATGGAGCGGCCATTCATCAACGACACGATTGCACGGTTGGGCATCATGCTGCCGGACAATTCCCGAGAATACACGCTGCGTGAGCGCACGCTACGAGGCTGGCGCGCAGTGCGCGATGCATGGCGCGATCTGGTGGAGAAAAAGAAGGAGCCGACGAAGGACGAGCTATGGGCGGTGGTCGCAAAGGAACAGGGCGAGCATCGCAAAGACTTCGGGAGCGCGCGCTTTTACGAGGCGCTGACGGAGCCGGACAACCAGTGCATCTGGCGCGACAAAGGGGCGAAGGACTTTCACGCCGATGACCCGGTTTCCGCGTGGGCGGAATACACAGAGCTTCGCCGCGAGTTGTGCGACAAACGGCGGCCCATCCGCTTTACTCCCGCACATGCAAAGGACTCCCCGCGCTTTTTCAATTTTCCGAAAAAGGGGTCGAAGAAAACCTCGGCCTCCGGTGGTAAGTGGGCGTCGAAACACGAGCGCCTACCTGCGTCCGGCGAGCAAATCGCAACGCAGGACGCGCCGGGGATGCTCGCTTTCACCGCAGGCATCGCCATCCGCGATGGCGCGAAGTCGCGGCCCGTGATGACGCGTATTACCTACCGCGCGCCGCGTCTGCGCCGTGACGAAATGCGGAGCGAAGGCGAAAACAGCCTCGAATCCGCTCCGTGGCTGCAACCGATGGTGAAAGCGCTCGGCCTTTCGGCGCCGCCCGCACAGGATTTCGGCAACTGCCGTATCACACTCCAGCCACGCGCCTTTGTGGACAAGGACGGCGTTGAGCGATACAATGTCCAACTCACGTTCCCGGTGGAGATTCAGACAGAGAAATTGATCACGCAGCTCGGCAAGCAGGCGCTTTGGGCGAAGCGGTTTAACCTCACACCAGACGGCGAGAAATTCCGCGAGTCCACGCTTCGCCGGAAGCATGAGAAGCAGCCGAAGGAGCCGCCGCAGCCGCTTGAAGAAGTGATCCAGCGGTTCACTTTCGGTAGCGTAGATTTCGGCCTGCACGCGGATTCGTGGGCGATGCACGAGGCGCGGTTGGATGGAGCCTTCGGAACTAACAAGCAAGGGGCGCCGATTCATTCCCGCGCGATCACGACGGGCGATGAAGCGCCGTGGCGGCTGGCCACGCGCGAACTGCGAAAGCTGCGCCTGCTAGGGAACGATGCAGCGGTGTGGCGGAAGCGTGAGGACAAGGACACCGGCCGAAAGCGCGAGGATCAGAAACAAGAGTGGGATTTCCGGCAGGAGCTTTACGGAGATCGCGGACGCTTACCATCGTTGAACGAAACGCTGGACTGCCGCAAACTGATGCGCGCGCTGCTCGGCGACCGGTCGGCATGGGAGTTTGCGAGCCACACCGACAAGATGCCCGCCGACTGGAAAACACAGATGGATGTGATGCTGGGCGATCTCTCGTTCCCGGAGCAGAACGACAAGCTGATCGTCGTCGCCCGTCGCGCGCAGTCGCGTCTCGCCCGCATCACGCGCTGGCGTGCGGGCATGGCAGAAGATTTCCGATGGGAAGGAACGCTCAAGGAACTGCGGCAAATGTGCGGCTTTGAGGACAAGGACGGCAACCCGCCGGCGCCGAAAGCTGACGGCACACCGGCTGGCGAACATTGGATTCCCGCCGCAATCCGCGATGCGGCAAAAGCGAAAGATCGCGAGGCGCTGAAGACTGCAACGCGAACGGAGCACGGGCGGCTGATTGCGGAGTTGCCTGCGCTGCTCGTGCGAATCGCGAACCGCGTGTTGCCGTTGCGCGGGCGCTCGTGGGCATGGGAGCGCGTCGAGGATCAGCAAAAGGAAGGACGCCTTCACGGGCTGGAGCAGGTCGGGCCAAAAATCCCCGATGTGCTGCTCGCCGGACAGCGCGGGCTTTCCATCATGCGCATTGAGCAGATCGAGGAACTGCGGAGGCGCTTCCAGTCTTTTAATCAGGCGGAGCGGCGGCACCATGCGGCGGAAAAAGTGGAGAAAGGCGAATGGCTCGCGGATGACGCGAAGACATGGATGCGGCGCGATTTTACCGATCCATGCGCTGGCCTGCTCGACAAGCTCGACGAGATGAAGACACAGCGCGTGAACCAATCCGCACACATGATCCTTGCGCAAGTCCTCGGCGTGCGCCTTGCCAAGCCGCCCGCGAACAAGAAGGCGCTGCGCGAGGAGCGCGACCAGCATGGTGTGTATGAGAAGTTCCGCGAGCCGGTGGACTTCGTCGCCATCGAAGATCTCTCGCGCTACCGCGCAACGCAGGGCCGAACCCGCGATGAAAACGGGCGGCTGATGAAATGGTGCCACCGCGCAGTGCGTGATAAGCTGCGGGAGCTTTGTGAGCCATTCGGGATTCCAGTGCTCGAAGTGCCCGCCGCTTATTCGTCTCAGTTTTGCTCGCGGAGCGGAGTCATCGGCTTCCGCGCCGAGGAAGTGACGGAGGGCTTCGAGAAGCACGCGCCGTGGTTGTTCCGTCTGCGGGTGAAGGACGGCGAAGCCGAGACCGCCGAGCAGCGCGAAATGCGGAGGCTGGCCGACGATCTCCGTGAAGCGCAGCGCAACATGGAAATAGTTTGGCGCACGAAACACAGCACGGGCACACCACCTAAAGTCACCGTGGTTTTGCCCAAGCAAGGCGGACAAATCTTTGTCCCCATCGTCGCCGCCGAGGCGAAAGACAATCGCCTCTCCGCAATCGTGAGCGACGCCGACTTGAACGCCGCCGTGAACATCGGCCTCCGCGCAGTGGCCGACCCGCGCATGTGGGAATTTTTTCCGCGCCTCCGCACGGAACGAATTTCCGGTGAAGTGACCTACAAAGGCCGCAAGAGCCGAAAGCCCAAAGGCGCCGATGCCGGCGCCGATGCGAACGATGCCAAACCAGCGGAGGAAAAGATCGCCCTCCGCGCCCGCGAGAAGCGGAAATTCGGCGAAACCGGCCCGGAACTCTCGCTCGGTGATTTGCCCAGCGGCAGCGCCGCGCGGGAAAGACGGCAGCCAAACTATTTCTTAGATTTCGCCTCTATCTCTAATTGGGATACAGCATGGCTCAATGAGCCAACAGACAGCACAAGCATCCAACTTTCTAGTGCCAAAGCGCTTTTTAAAGCGATGCGCGATCGGCAATGGGCGCGTTGCGCTGAGATCAATAAGGCGCGTCTTAACAAGGGAAATGCCACCGTCACAGAAAACGATGTTAGCTATTGATTAAATTTTACTCCCGGGCTTGGGCCGGCTTGGGAGCATTCAAAAACGCAGATACTATCAACATGGCTTCCCATTCAGGTAAAAATATAGCGACGCATTCTTCTGAGCTTATACAACAACGTATTCTCGTGCTGCGGAGCCTGCGCGTAATCCTCGATTCCGATCTCGCCGCGCTCTACGGTGTGCCGACCAAGCGCCTTAACGAGCAGGTGAAACGCAATGGCCGCCGCTTCCCCGAAGATTTTTGCTTCCAACTCACTCGTGAGGAGCTGATTAATTTGAGGTCGCAATTCGCGGCCTCAAATTTGCAACTTTCTACGAAAGAAGGAGCTATAGTAAACTGGTCGCAAATTGCGACCAGTTCTCGCAAGCACCGTGGCGTGACCTATCTTCCTTTTGCCTTTACCGAGCATGGCGCGGTGCAGGCGGCCAACGTGCTCAACAGCGATACCGCGATTGAGATGGGGGTGCAAGTGGTGCGGGCGTTTGTGCAGCTGCGTCGTCTCTTCACTGACCACCGCGCGCTCTCGGGTAAATTGGCCGAGCTGGAACAACGGGTCGGTGGCCACGACGCCCAATTGAACGCCGTCTTGCAAGCGATCCGGCAACTGGCGGCAGGCGATGTCGCCCGCCACCGGCGCAAAATTGGATTTCACCGCGGCAATCGCTAGGCGCACCTGCCATGCCGGATTCCGGCCTCAATACTTCAGGCACTCTCGCCTCCCAACCGCCGATGCCCGTGCGCCGGCTGCACAACTACCTCTATTGTCCCCGGCTTTTCTATCTTCAGTGGGTGGAAAACATCTTCGAGGAAAATGCCGACACGGCGACCGGCTCGGCCGTGCACAGACAGACCGACCAGCCCTCCAAGTTCGATGAGGAAAAGTCCGCCGCCTTGCGCGAGGGATTGCCAGAGGGGACCAAACTTCGCTCCGTTAGACTCGAAAGTGAGTCCCTTGGTCTCGTTGGGCTGATTGACATCATTGAAGGCGGAGCCGAAGGCACCTGCATTTTGGACTACAAGAAGGGCTCGGCCCGCCGTCTTGAAGACGGCACTCGCGCCGCAAAAGAAGCCGACGCCGTCCAAGTGGCTGCATACTCACTGCTGCTGCGCGAGCATGGCACACCCGTCGGATCCGCTGCCATCTACTACGCCGAAGACAAACGCCGCGTGCCGGTGGAACTCACCGACGCGCTTTTTGCCAAAACTAGGGCTGCGCTCGCCGAAGCCCGGACGCTGGCCGCGGGCGACAGGCTACCGCCACCCCTGATTAACGACCGGCGCTGCGATTTCTGCTCAGCCTACCCTGTCTGCCTTCCGAAGGAATCCGCGTGGTGGGCGGATGCCAAGGAGCGTGCACTCGCAGATGACGCGCAACTGCGGCTCGCGTTCCCCGAGGGAGAGTTGCCACAGGATTTCACTGGCGAGCCACCCACCGACCACGACCCGATGCCGCCGCCGCGCCCGCCACGTGACGACGGCGAACTGCTCGTCGTGCAAAAGCCGGGTTCGCAAGTCGGCCAACGCGGGGGCGAATTTCTTGTTACTACTCAGGGCGAAGTCGTGCGCAAACTGCCACTCCACCAAGTGCGCGCAATCTACCTTTATGGGGCCGTGCAACTGACGGCACAGGCGGCAGAAACGTGCCTAGAGAACGGAATTGATGTCGCTTACTTCGCCGCTTCTGGGCGCTTCCTCGGCCTTCTACGCGGGCTGCCTATGAGCGGCGTGGATGCCCGGCTTGGACAAGCGCGGCTTTTTCAGGAACCCTTCTTCCGCCTGCGCTTAGCCCGGTCTTGCCTCCGCGCCAAAATCCATAACCAGCGCGTCATGCTCATGCGCAACGGCGAAGTGCCCGACCGAGTGCTGCGTCTCCTCGCCGAAGCACGCAACGCCTGCGATGAGGCCCGTGATCTGGCTGAGCTCATGGGCTGCGAAGGAGCCGCCGCCAACATCTACTTTGAGCAATTCTCTTCCATGCTCAAAGGAGACGTATGGAAGTTTGACTTCATGGGCCGCAACCGGCGCCCACCCCGCGACCCCGTCAATGCCCTGCTCTCGCTTGGTTACTCGATTTTGGCCAAGGAGTTGGCCGG
>JACCDO012076418.1_pt1 | contig 13393 bp, 13 predicted proteins | sample 7446101 | NCBI WGS metagenome assembly JACCDO01 (sample SAMN15323440, study PRJNA562643) | freshwater metagenome | isolation source: river surface water | place: USA:Blue River Watershed | collected 2017-08-16
GATACCATGTTCTGCGGCAGACTGTGCCATAGCATTGTCGCTTACGCTGCTTCGCAACGTCCGCGACAAAGGGCGTGTAGCGGCGGCGGATGCCATGGTGGGGCGTGTTGTCACGAACGACAAAGGGGCTTGGCGTGTTCGAGGGGATCCAGACAACTGTCTTCGCCGCACCTCTTACCCTTAGAGTATGCAGCGGCGCAATTTCAAATTTTAAATCACGGTCAAATGAAAAATAGATTGTTGCTCTATTGGGCTGTGTTTGGTTTTTGTTTTTGTTTTGGTTTGTGTTTGTTTTGGTTACTTGTTGGCCATGGCCTGCGCCAGCGCGGCGATCAGGTCGCTCATCTCCTGCGCCGTCATCGCACCCAAGTTGATTGGGATGCGGAGGACGGGGAGGTGCGTCGGCGGAGGCGGCAGGCGGTTGATCGCGGCGATGCGGTCGTTCTCGCGGCAGTAGCTGCACCACTCGTCGCAGGTCGACAGCTGGCAGGTGCGGCGGAGCGGAGGCGGAGGAGGTAGGTCGAGCACCGCGTTCTGGCGCTCAAGGCGAGGAGCCGGCGGAGGCGCCGGCATCGCGATGGTGCGCTTCGACGTGACGGCTGGGCGGCTGAGCCAGGCGCTGATACGCTCGGCCTCTTCCTGCGCCTCGGCTGCGCGAACCGCGGCGCGGCGGCGCTCGGATGCCACCTTGAGTGCGTGGCCGAAGCTGCAGCCGAGCTCGGCGCGAACCGCGGCCACCTCCTGCTGCCAGGCGCTCTGCGGCCGCTCCAGCTGGCGGATGATGCGCCTAACGGCCTTCGCCTTGTGCTTATCTTCGCGTGCCACCGCCTTCTCGGCGTTGCGCTTCGCCTTGAGGGCGTTGCGCACAAAGGCGGCCTCTTCCTGGGCGCGGATCTGAGCCTCGCTGGGCACCGGCGCCTCGTAGTAGTTGATACGGGGCTTGGCGGCTAGACGGCTGCTCTGCCGCGTAGGGGCACGGGCGAGCATGCAGGCAAAGCAGTCACAGGAGCTCATTTTGGCGTGTATTGGCGCGAACGATGCGAAGCAGGGCGTGTGATAGGTGCGTGGGCTTCCCTATCTGTTTCTTTTACCACGGCATAGCAGGGCAAAACGGCTGCTTTCAATTTTTTTTCAAGCTTGAAACCATATGCCGTCAACCTGGAAAAAAAATTGAAACCGGTTGGAGGACAGGGAGGAGGCGTGGTAAAAGAAACTGATAGGGAAGCCCACGCACCTATCCACACGCTTTCGTCTTCTGAGTTCCAGTCTTCCAGACACGCACACACGCAATATGTCCGCCCCCGCCCCCATGGCAATCAAGCGGCCTGTTGCAGCCGCAGCTGCAGCCCCAGCCCCTGCACCAGCCCCTGCACCGGTCGAGGTCGAGGTCGAGGCACCTGCAGTCGACATGACCGTCCTCCTCACCCAGTTCGGCGCCCTGCCCGTCCTGGATCAGAGCGCGTTCCTCCGTCAGGCACTCGCCCTGCACGAGCGCTCCACGAAGCAGGCGCTCAAGGAGGCCGTCAAGGAGGGCAAGGCCGCGCGCAAGCAGAAGAAGGAGAAGGACCCGAACGCGCCCAAGCGCGAGCAGTCCGAGTCCGTCAAGGCCTGGCTGGCCTACGTCCAGGCAGTGCACGCAGAGATGAAGGAGGCCAATCCTGAGTCGAAGTATGGCGATGCTATGACGGAGGCCAGCCGGCGCCGCGAGGCCGGCGATCCTGCCGCACCGGCGAAGGCGGAGCCGAAGCCGAAGGTCCGCAAGGTCAAGTCGGATGAGGAGAAGGAGGCAAAGGCGGCGGCCAAGGCTCAGGAGAAGGAGGAGAAGGCGGCCGCGAAGGCAGCCGCAAAGGCGGAGAAGGAGAAGGAGAAGGAGGAGAAGAAGGCTGCGAAGGAGAAGGAGAAGCAGGAGAAGGAGGCGGCGAAGGAGAAAGCCAAGGCGGCGGCAGCTGCCAAGGCTGCGAAGAAGCCGTCTCCTGCATCAGCAGCCGCAGCAGCGCCTAAGCCTGCTCCTGCTCCTGCAGCCCAGCAGGAGGAGGAGGATCTGCAGCCCTGGACGCACAAGGGCGTCAACTACTGGCGCTCCGCTGCGAACGAGTGCTGGATCCGCGGCGCCGACAACTCGCTCGGCAAGTGGGCAGGCAAGTTCGACGCCGCCAAGGACAAGATCGTGCCCGCCCCCGAGCCTAAGCTGACGTAAAGTCACCTATGCGCTCAAGTAAACACAAAAACACCAAACACAAAAAACATCAAACACCAAACACAAAAGCCCAATAGAGCAACAATCTATTTTTAATGCCATATGGCGACTCCACCTTAAAAATACTATTGTATTGTTTTTGATCAGTGTACCTACACGTATAGCATAGCGGTTGCATGCCGGCGCATGGCCATGATCCAGCTGGTCGGTATACCCGTTGCCGGCACCAGCTCCTCGATCAAGGACTCTAAGGGATCCTGGATGCCGCGCCCCTCCACATATGCCGATTCCACGGCGCTGAGGAGGGTGCAGATATAGATTATGTATCGATCGGAGCTGCCTGGAAGGTCACGGAATTTCCAGGCATTTTCGAGCAGCTCTTGAAGGCGTGTCAGATGGCGTGTCATTTTGTGTGCGTGCTGGTACTGATACGCCGGCGACTTCAATTTTAAGCGTATAAATTTGACGCGGCTGGGACCGAGTAGGAGGAGCACACGCACACGCTATCTCGTAAATTCAGACTACGTCTTCATTTCCGAGATAAATATGGAGTTAATCACACTATACGGAGAGGCCTCGACGGGCAAGACGAAGGTCTGGAGCATCGAGGTATTTGAGCGCAACGGCTTCGGAGTGATCCGGACCAGCCACGGCTACGAGGGCGGCAAGATGCAGGTGGCGGAGAAGGTGATTTATAGCGGCAAGAATATCGGGCGCAGCAACGAGACGACGGCGGTGGAGCAGGCGATCATCGAGGCGCGGGCAACCTTTAGCAAGAAGACGGACGCTGGATATGTGGCGGCAGCTGGAGGCGGCGGCGGTGCCGCGCCCGCAGGAGCGGCGCGAGCCAAGGAGGCGCACGATGTGCCGTCGCCGATGCTGGCGCACGACTATACAAAGCGCTCTCGGTCCATCGTGTATCCGTGCTTCGTCCAGCGCAAGTATGACGGGACGCGCTGCGTGGCGGTTCCGTCTGGCGCTGAGCGTCAGAGTGGGGGTCTCTTCAGCCGCAACAGGAAGCGCTACCCGCACATGGAGCACATCATCGCGGAGATTGCCGATCTCCCCGCCGACCTCATCCTGGACGGCGAGCTCTACTCGGACACGCTGCCGTTCCACGAGATCGTCGGCCTGGTGAAGCGCCAGACACAGAAGCCCGGTGACGCGGAGAAGCAGAAGCAGATCAAGCTGCACGTCTACGATATCGTGAGCGACGACCCGTACGAGGAGCGGCTCGGGCGGCTGCAGGCACTGTTCGCCGCCAAGCGCTACCAGCACCTCACGCTCGTGGAGACCCTTAAGTGTCCCGACGAGACGTCGATGCGCGGCTTGCACGACATCTTCGTGGGAGAGGGCTACGAGGGCATCATGCTGCGGAATGCGGCGGCACCGTACAAGGTGGGGCAGCGCTCCGCCGACCTGCAGAAGTACAAGGAGTTCCAGGACGACGAGTTCGAGGTGATCGACTTTAAGGAGGGTGAGGGCGCAGAGGAGGGCTGCGTCATCTGGATCTGCCGCTGTTCGAATGGTGAGACGTTCAGCTGCCGGCCGCGCGGGACGCGGGAGGATCGAGCAGCGCTCTATGCCGATGGCGCCAGCTACGTGGGCAAGAAGCTGACGGTGCGTTACCAGGAGCTGAGCCCGGATGGCGTGCCGCGCTTCCCCGTGGGTATCGCCTTCCGCGACTACGAGTGAGCCGTTGGCTCACACCTTTCACGCCGGCTTCGCCGGCAAGAAACGAGTAGGCGAAGGCGATCCGAGTGAGCTGGCAATAAATCAAAATAAATAGTGAAAGCGCGATACATTTTTAGTGCACCAAATTACTCGTCCTCTTCGTCACTACTGTGCTCACTCTCATCCTCGTAGCCACCTGCCTTCTCTGCCTTAGAGTCGAGCTCTGTAACAGTATCCTTCTGCGCGCCCTGAAAGAGCCCGATCTTGGCCTCATCGTTGAGCCGCCCCTCCGCCTTCCAGCGATTAAAGAGGGCGACAAGGCGAAGCAGATCGCCAGGCTTCACTTCGCAGCCATCCTGACTATTCCAGCTCACGGTTGCAATGCAATACATGAACCGATCACCGACAAAGTCCGTGAAGCCGCCGCGCTCCCCCTCCACGTTGATCACAATTTCCGGGCATGCGAGATCGATATACATGTCTGTTTTCTTGCCGGTCATGGTGAATGTGAGTGCGCCCACCATTACGGGTCTGATGTCGTCGTGTGGCTTCCACGTGACCTCGATGCCGTCCTTCACCTTGCGGCTTGCGCGATAGGCCTTCAGAACGGCCTTCTCAATCTCATCGGGGTTTGTGTATCTCTGCCCCAAGATAGTCATCTCCTTAGCGACAAGCCGCATATAGCCGGCATACGAGTTCGAGTAGGATGGCAGAATGCCGAAGGCGGAGGCGCGGGGCATCGACATGGTTGTGTGCCGAGTATAGGCCGGCTTCGCCACTTCAATTTTTCCATGCATAGGTGGATTTCATCCGGTTTGATTTTAAAATTAAAAACTACTATTATAGAATGCCTAGATCACCTACTAATTTAATGAACCCGGAGGCAAGGCGTGCGGCCAAGTCTCGGTCCCGATCTCGGTCTCGGACGCGCAAGCACCCTAAGGGTATGGAGCTGACGCGCACTGTGCATGCTCCGCTTATTTCAGAGGCGCGTGCAGCCCTCTATGAATCTATTAGAGCAAATCAGGCTAAAGCAGCAGCTGCTGCAGCGAGGCCTGTATTTGGCCGTGGACCAGGCGCAGCAGAACCGAGTTCAAATGCACGCGACAAATACCTAAAATCGATAGGGTTGAAGGGCGGGCGCAGAACTCGCCGCATATAAGTAATAAAATATATGGATTAGTATAATGGATTTTTACAAGCTTCTCTTTTGGACAGGGTTCATCATTCTTACATTAGCGCACCTGGCAATCGTCCGAATACTTCCATCATACGGCACAATAATGTTAACGGCGTCACTGATGATGTTCTTCGGTTCGAAGCTCGGCAGGGAGTTTCTGGGTCTAGCGTAGAGACTATTAGAGCTACCATTAGGAATCTCTCATAATCACTTTCTCTTAAGGCTTAACAAACCAGACCTCAGAAAAGTCGGTCTTATTGATTGTGACCTCGATGTTGTTCTTCTGCAGATACTCATCCGTCGCCTCCTTGCAGCCCTTCCAATACCCGTAATCGTCCAGAATAATGATGCCGCCAGACACCACCTTCGGATAGAGATGCTCGAGACAGACCTTCGTCGAATCATACCAATCGCCGTCGAGACGGAGAATGGCGATCGGCTTGTCGAAGGCCGGCACGGTATCGTTGAACCAGCCCTTCACCGGCACAATGACATTTTCCGAGATATTCAGCAGCTTCATACAATCATAGAGATCGCCGAGTGTCTCACTCTTCGACGGGCACTTCTTGATTCCCCAGTTCTCCAGATCGAGCGCCTTCTCATTCGTATAGGCGACAACATCCTTCTCGGTGGGCTCGGGAAATCCCTCGAAACTGTCGAATGCGTAATAGGTTCGGCTGATATTGTTATCGGTTGCGAACCTGGCCCCGCCGCAAAGCATGCCGCCCTTCCAGACACCGCACTCGACGATAGATCCAGGGATATTCCGTGTATCCAGGAGTGCCTGGCAGAAACGTGAAAAACGCTCTGGGCGGCACATTGTGTAATCCTTAATGGTCGCGTAAATCTCGGATGTCATTTGTTTGTCATGTTCATACTCTTTTAAATCACTCCTTCATGGTCCAGTTGTCCTCGGCCTCCTCCTCGGCCATGGGCTCGTAGGCAGGGTCAGGGTCGTACGGAGGAGATCGCGGCTCGCGGCGGCCATAGCCGTCGCAATCCAGGTCATCGTAGGACTGCTCCTCCTCCATGGAGACCGTGGCCATCTGTGGGCGGTTCAGGCGGCTGAAGACGTGCTCCATGAGGCCGACGTCCCGTGCCCGGATCGCGGCGGCCTTCTCGCTTGCGACTCGTGCGGCCTCCGCTGCGGCGCGCTCCGCTGAATCCTGTTGTGCCCAGGCGCTGGCAAGTGTTGCAAACCCTGAATTTGCCTTCGGCTGCACTGTAGCCGAAACCTTCTTCTTTCCACCGAGTGACGGGAACTGCTCCTCAGAGTCCAGCTCGACTGTGGCAGGCTTCGGCGCCTCCGACTTCTTCCAGCTGCCTCCTGCTGCTTCAGGCCGGCGACCCCAGCCACCTCCACCTCCACCTCCACCTGCTGCTGCCTCAGGCCGGCGACCCGATCCGACCGTCTGCCAGCCATCCTGCGACTTCTTCTCGATAAAGCGTGTAGACCAACTCATTTTGCGTGTGCGTGTGTGCCGTTGTGGCGTGGCACGCCGGCATCAATTTTTCTGAACTACTGATTTATGCAGTAAATTTGAAACCGATCTTGATGAAGAATGCATGCGCCGACAATGGGTATCTTTCAAGAATTCGCCGAATATGAACGCACACGCGCACTCACTAAAATACTAGCATGGTTCCGCAGCCTTCCTACATGTCGTCGTTGCACTACAAGAATACCTTATCACAAAAAAGGTCACCTATGCTATGAGTGCTACCATGATAAATACTGCCCCGACTGCTCCCTACACAACTAAGAGTAGTACACGGCTCGTAGGCCGTGTCTTCGGATACATTTTTCAATGTGCCTCTGGCAGGCATGGCACGGCTTCGAGCCCATGAGGGCACCCGATTTTGCGATCCGAATCACCACAAGAACCGCACCTCGGAGCAGTGATATATCACCCACAGCTTTCAGTGCCGCCCTCTCTGCATGTAGAGTGGATCGGCTATAACCCGCGCCCCTGGATCGCGATCCCACCTTGTTCGTCGACATGCCTAAGAGTACATCTCGACGACCATATACAAAGGCCAGATGGAGGCTTGTATTCATTCGTGACGCGGCCCAGTGTGCGTACTGGCGCGCAATCGCCTCGAAATCTTCACGCTTATAGGATGACATGGGCACCGCTTCATTAGCAGACGCCTACCATCAATTTTAGAACCAAGAGCCTAAGAGTGACGGACAATTAGGGATTATGGAGCAGCTGACTCAATCGATCCAGGAGCTGAATCGCTGTTTTGCGATCACATGTCTGGCCTTCAAGAAGACCGCGGAGACATTTGAGCGTGTGGGCACAGAGTTCATGAATATGCGGCCGACATTTACGGAGATGTCGGTGCGCGCAAATGAGGCATATGAAAAAGCTATTGCAGCCGAAGCGACAGCCGAAGCGACTGCTGAGGTGACTGCTGAGGCGACTGCTGAGGCGAAGAATGAAATCATTCTGCCAGTCGAGACAACTAGTGAAATCATCAAAGATGCCGACAATAAGGATGCACCTACCAAAAATGAAATCATCGCCGAATACAGCCCATATCGCCTTCAGCGCCTGGCTGCATATGAGACTGGCGGCTTTGTAACTGTAGGCGGCCGCGTCATGTACATTAAGGATTTCTGCCTCTACGTGCGCGACGGGAATAAGAACGTCTGCGTCGGCCGCTACGACTGGAAGACGAAGTCGATCGCCGCCTCCTAAGTGTCCGCCGCCGCCGGCCACCGGCCAAGACGGGACGAGTATCAATCGCCACAATCACATTCTCGGGTCTGAATTGAGGAAGCTCGTTGTATCGAGTTCCCTCAAAATTATATGCTGCATGCACGCCATTGTGAAATTTTTCGGCCGTCATCATGAGAAGACTTTTAGGAGGTACAGAGTCACTGTGTTTAGAGAGCATCATGTCTACAAATGCCTTAGCATCTGGCTTAATTTGTGAATGATTATATGTCCGTATCATAAAGAAATAGAGCCCAAAATCTGCTGCGGGATTGCACGGCACATCTAGTTGCGGCAGTCGCAAGAATGACTGTGCCCGAATTTTAGCGCCTTCATACTGTAAGCAGCTGACGCCAAAATCGAAAATTTTCGCCACGCCGTCATCTGTAATCGCAACGTTTTGCGGTTTGAAGTCGAAGTGCACGAACTGGTACTTGGCATTTAGGCGCTGGAGTAACACAGCGAGAGAACGCATGTGCGCAAAGAAATCATAAGTACCATCCAGAAATTTTCCGCTCATAAACTTAGTATACTCGCTCACCGTCGTAATACGCTCCATTTCTGTGTAGCCCATGTTATCGCCGTTCCTCCACACAGAAAATATTTTCGGAATATGGTGACCCAGCTCATTATCGCTGCTTAGAATTATCTGGATCATGATTTCGATAAAAAAGTCGCGAAAGCCCGCCTCCCTTTTTGCCGCATCATCCGACGTATTTATCTCAAACTGCTCCTTGATCACCTTCGACGCATCCTCTACATAACTATACACCCTGCCATATGACCCTGATGCGATCTCTTCAACACCGCCAGGTAACGCCTTATCCTGGAGCCGCATAAATATACCAGTAAAATATCCTGCGCCGGGCGCGGCCGCAATGCCTATATTCTCAATGAATGCGGCAGCAGATCCAGGTTCCGCGAACGCAGGTGAAAATATTTCGGTGATTTTCGCGGCCAGCGCCGGCTTGGTAATACGGCCCTCAGCATCCGCCATTCTACTAATAGGCCCGAATCCAGACCGGCTCCGCGACCTCGCTGATCAGATTCCGCGCCCGAGCCGCGTCCTCCATCATTTCGGCCTGGAACTCCGTCGCCGGCACCTCAAGGTCGCCGCAATCTATCGACGCGACGTTAAAGAGTAGACGGAGCGCGCGCCCGCACGCCGCCGCGATGGCCGCGTCACACCACGGCGCTTCAGGGAACTCTCGAGGCGCGGAGATAACGGCGCAGCGCGGCAGCTTCAACCGTAAGAGTGAATGCTGCAGGCCAACAAGGCGATGCCTATCATTACCCTCATAGTCCACGCCCATGACATTTAGGAGGTTGGAGGTGCGCATATCGCCCTCGGCGAGGACGCGAGACAGTGCGGCCTCATCGGTGCGAACCTTCTTGACGCGATCCGTCAAGTCCTGGACACAGTGGCTGATGGACGACAGCTTGATGCTTATGCGCTTCAGTGATGCGCTAATTGTTGCGCGACCCTGTACGGCATCCGCAATATAGGACCAGAAGGCCCCGATGAAGCTTGCGCTCTGCCGCGTCAATCCGAAGCCGCGGCTGAATGTGGGCTGCCAGGTGATGTAAATTCTTTGCATCGGCTCGTGCCCTAAGTGTGCAGCCCAGAACTGCTTGCAGCTATCGAATGTGTCTTCGTTACCGTACATCGGGTGATCGATGGATATATAGGTGCTGCTCTGGCAGCGGCGTGGGCGAGTATGTAGAGAATTGCGACCTGTCATTTTGGGGGCGGGGATAGAGGTGGCGAGCAGGTAGTTCAAATTTTTCCGGGGCTAACAATTAGAAATGAATCCCTCTTCTGCATCTGGTCTTGATGCTGTCTTGCAGTCTCTGGAGAAAATGGGTGTAGCGACTCCCCCGACTGCCGATGTCCTCTCTGCCTCTGCGTCTCAGGCCGGCGGTCGCCGTCGCCGCAGGGCTCGTTCTGCTAAACGCAGGGCTCGTCGCAGCCACCGTCGGCGTAGCCACCGTCGTCGCAATTAAATCTCTGCATCTGAATCGGGTATATCTGTCTGTATCGCCGAGCCGTTATAGCGGCCAACGTAGGCGCCGATACCGCCAGATGGAAGACGCGCATATAGCTTCTCCTTGCTTGCATGCCGCCAATAGGTTGTGTTACCGACAGTGAGCGGGCGCACATTGATCTGCACAACGGAGAGGACTTTTAGGGGTGGTGCGGCGGCCTCGACAAACTGTCCGACCAATGTAGGCGTGGCGCGCTTAATCTTTAGTGGTTTAGGCGGGGGCGGGGGCATCTCCTCTACGACTAGTGTCGGCTCACCTTTAGTAGGTTCGTCGTGCACAATTCCTGTGCGAATAGGGAGTTCATTGAGCCGCATAAGTCTGCCGTCGCGCATAACGCGGCAATGGAGCCAGCCGCTCACGGAATTTCCGGATGCGGCATTGGCGAAGGCGGTGGGTGTATCGTAGCGCCGGCCGTCGTCGACGCGAATAAGGGCGCCGTCTTCGAAATAGGCCTCGTGAAGGCGGCCTGCATACGTGTACTGGACGATCTCGCCAGGCAGTAAGACTGCGTGTAGAGAACGGCTGCGTGGCATTTTGGCGGTGCGTGATTTATAAATCACGGCGGCCTCAATTTTGTGAGTGAGCGAACAAAATTCTGTAAGCAGTTATGCGGCCTCAAATTTAGCGGCGGCGCCTGGTCTTGCGTCTACCACCCTTCTTTTTTGCTGAAGCTGAAGCTGAAAACGATGAGCGGCGCCTACCTGTGCCTGGAGCTGCACCGCGAGCACCTGCACCTGCACTTGCAGCCGCAGCCGCTGCGGCTTCTTGGATAAGCAGCTGATCCGCCTTCCTCCGCTTAGTCCTAATTTTCTCCGCCACCTGAACAACGTGATTTTTAGGAGCGGTATGAGTTGTTCTGTTTAATTGGTCAGCCATAACCTTAATATTGCCATGCGAAAACACCTTAATTCTACCATCAACTGTAACTAGTTCAGTTTGACCCGTATTATAAATTGTTCCATTTGCAACATGATAATATGCCTGATCTAAGGTTGGTTTCTGAAACGCATCCCATGTAATTACCATACAATGCTTCTCTTTTGCACCCGGTTCAGAAGGCGGAATGGTATAAAATAAATACTCTGTTCCATCGGGAATATCCTCAGAACTTAAATAATCATAGACATCCGTATTCTTAAGGTCATCCGGTTCCTCGACCGGCTTCTTACTAATGAGTCGGTCAAAACAGGCTTTACCTTCAGGGGTCGGATTTATGCGCGCTTTTACTTCCAGTTGCTGCTTAGTTGCTTCCTCTTGCAACGCCACTATCACTGCTTCTAATTCTGTTCTTTGCGCTTCTGTCAAGCCATCTGTTGGCATGGCTGTGATTTGATTATATAGATTGATTGCCAGCCCCTTTAGTTGTGCTATCCGCGGTTCACCGGGTAATCGCAGTGCCAGCTGAAACCCGTTATTAAATATCGGTACATCATCTATATATTTACTTACACCATTTAAGGATGGCTCTTCGACGCGCATTCCAGGGACTATCTTATTATTCACAACTCGTATGATATGTTGAATATCGGCGTCCAGCTTAGTTTTGAGTGGATCCATATCTGCATGCGGACCATTTGCTTGAAACGCAGTTAACGAACTGGTAAATTGGAATAATGATTTCAAGCAAAATGCAGAAAAATCCATGTCATCAGAATACTTATCATAATAGTCAAGCCGTCTATCTATCTTGTCATAATCAAAAACTCGGATAGATTCTTTTGCAGCCAAGTCATTTCTATATTTCCTAATTTCAGCAATCGATTTTTCTAACCGTGTTTTTGGCAGCCTAAATAATTCTTCAGCGGAAATGCCGGCAATCGTAGCATTGCCGATGACAATATTCTGAATGTCATGCAATGCACCCTCTAATGTATTTAACATGTCACCGACTTCCTTCTTAATCTGAGTAAATTCCTCGGCTGTCTTTTCAGTATTTAATCGCACATCAATAATACTTATCGCAATATCCTTAACTTTAGTCGAATATTGTATAACAAAATCTTGTAATTCAGATCCATCAATAGAGTTTGTGCTTATTAATTTTGCAGCTGGGCTACTATTAATATATGTGCTTAATTGCGCTGCAATATCTGAGCTTGTCAATACACTAATTATTCTATCAGCCGTCTCCTTTCTAAAATTATCTGTTTGAAGAATGCTACTTGAAAGCGTCATAAGGGCAAGAAACCGAAGCCATAGAAATTGTTGTCTGGATTGAGTATAACCTGGTATTGTATAATAATAATAGTAATCCGCAATATAATAATTAATCTTATTAACTATAGCTATCAAAGAATTATACATACCTGTAATATCACTAAGACGTCCAGTATATCTATCTTCTATATTTTCATTAGTTGCAATAAGATCACTAGAAATAGTTTGAATATCATGATATGTTTTAAAATAGATAGGATAATACATATATGATCGATGATCAATTTGTGCCAAAAGCAAATTATCTACATTATAACCCTTTGCCCTGTAATAATCCTTGAAAGTAGGCTTTCCCTGTAGTACAGAATTAACCACTCTCTGCTTCTTCATAGTCGCCACAAATAGCGCTTTCTTATTGCGTGCAGCGCGTGCAGTACGGATTGCCTCGTCTGCCTCTCTTAGTTGTTCGACAACGTGCGCAGAATCAACCCATTGATTAATATTACAAATCACACGATAATTCATGTTATATTTGTAATCCCCCGAATGTTCATCATAATAATTTTTATAGATAATTGTCTTGTCAAACCGATCAGTATATAGTGCAATAATATTAGACCCTGATTCATAAAAGTGCATTTTATCTCCAAAAAAATAATCGATTGCTGAAAATGGGGCAGTCAGTAATTGAGGAGCAAGCGGTGCGCGAACTAAACGCCCCACAGGTGAATATGTGATTAATATATAATCAGTAATAATTGCGCCGATACCATAAATTATTTGCCGCAGATCAGGAATTCTGTCGAAATGATAAAGACCATAAAGTCCAAGAATGTATAGTGCAACAATCACTATTTCGCAGTAAAAGGCTATTGTTGATGCTCTTACTCTTGCTCCACCGACCACCGTGACCAGCGGCGGACCAGCGGTTCTGGTGCTGGATATACTGGGCGCAGGCACCTCCGCAAATCCAGTGGGCGCAGGCACCTCCGCAAATCCAGTGACCATAGATCGAACCGTCATCCCTTCTGCCTCAGCACGATTATCATGAAGCCATTTACGAATGAAGTTCACAGGATCCTCGACATCTTTATTAAGCATACTCTTCAAAATCATTCCAAAGAGAGCCGTGCTTTCCGTTGTTTGCTCAACACTTAGGGTTTTGATCAAGATATCGACCATGGTCGTGAGCTTTGTGCTCAACAGTTTCTGGCGATCCATCGCTCTAAATTACAGTGTTAAATTATACGCCGAATCGACCGCGCGTGACCGCCCAGTTCGACTGTACTTGTGCATCCGTGAGCGCCGCATTCCAGTATTTGAAGATCGCGACGTCGCCGGTCATATATGCGCCGCTGCCCATGTTCGTCGCTGTGCCCGAGCCCAGATGATAGTAGAGTGGATAGCTGCTTGCTA
>JACCDO010386138.1_pt1 | contig 13392 bp, 14 predicted proteins | sample 7446101 | NCBI WGS metagenome assembly JACCDO01 (sample SAMN15323440, study PRJNA562643) | freshwater metagenome | isolation source: river surface water | place: USA:Blue River Watershed | collected 2017-08-16
GTGTCTGCGAGTGCCACCGGACCGGCATCCTGAACCGGGGTTCAGGTGGGCGAGGGCAGACTGGCGTTGGGTTCATCTGACGCGAGACGATCACGCTCACCAGCCGATGTACCAAGCCCGGGCTCTAGGAGCATTGGTTCAAGGAAATATAAAGCCCGGCATGCACCGCAGACGCCGCCATTGTAGGACTTAATTAATCCGCAGTGCAGGCGGTGGGCACTGCTCAAAGAGCCTCAAATCAGCTGGCCGTCTTGTTCCAAAACTTGGTCCAGACGCTTGAGCAACTGGCTCAAGCGCTGCTGTGAATCGGCCGGCAATTCGGCGGTTGCATCCGACCCAGCCGCCACCGGCGTGGCAGGGGTTGCGGGCGCAGCGGGTGCTTCGAAAGCCAAATTCAATGCCGCCAAGACGGCAATACGGTCGCGTGCTTTGATCTTGCCGGCATCGCGAATTTTGCACATGGCTTCATCGACCTTGCTGACTGCGGCCAACAAGCGTTCTTCGCCACCTTCGGGGCAACCCAAAATGTAGCTTTGGCCCATGATTTGGACGTCCAATTGTTTGCTGCTCATGCGGAAGCCTCTGGAGATGCTGGGGCAGATGCGGGCAGGCGCTCAATCAAGGCGTCCACCCTGGCTCTGGCTGCGGCCAGTCGGGATTTGAGCTGGTCGCGCTCGAGCGTCAACCCCTGCACTTGCTGGACCAGCAAGGCATTGGTGCGTTGCAGCTCTTCGTGGCGCAGCAACAAATGATCTACACGCTCGGCAATTTGATCAATGGTGTCGGAATGGGCCATGTCGGACAAAGGAAAAGTGGTCACACATTGTAGAGGCTAGGCCCGCTTTGTAGGCTCATTGAAAGCTTACAGCCTAAAATAGGGGCGTTGGTGCTCGCGCGGCTGGTTCACGGCTCGCAGTTCAACGGGAAGCAGGAGGGAAAAGCCACCACGGCCCCCCGAACCTGCGCTGCCCCCGCAACGGTAAGCAGACGGGTTTTGGCGCAAGCCAAAACCCCGCTTTCATCTCAAACCACTGGTGGCTCTGAAACAGGCCGCCGGGAAGGTGATGAAGGTCGCATCTGTCAGCCCGGATACCGGCCAACAAGGTGACCTGTCGCAAGACCGGTTGTAAAGCCCATGCACTGTCGGGGAAGGCGGTGAGGGCGCTTTGTTATTGGTTTCTCCATGAAAAAATCTGTCAGGTTTGGTGCGCGCGCGTGTGGATCGGCGCTTTCTGTTTTGTCCCTGTCTGGGCTTGCCGTGGCTCAGGCACAAGGGTCGGAACTCAACCCCATTGTGATTTCAGCTTCTCGAATAGAGCAGCCGCTATCGCAAGTGCTTTCGGCGGTTTCTGTGATCACGCGAGCAGAGATCGAAAAGTCGCAAGCCGCGACATTGGCTGATTTGCTGCAGGGTGAAGCTGGGTTTGAATTCAGTCGTAACGGGGGGCCGGGGACAACCACTTCATTCTTTCTGCGCGGACAAGAGAGCATCAATGTTGTCGTACTGATCGATGGCGTCAGGGCCCAAGTCGACCAAATTGGCGCCATTCAAACGACTGACTTTCCTCTCCAACAAATTGAAAGGGTGGAAGTATTGAAGGGCAATGTGAGTGCTCTATACGGTAACAACGCCATTGGTGGCGTCATCAATGTCGTGACCCGTGGCAATAAATTACCGCCCAAGCCGTATGGCAGTGCTTCAGTGGGTTCGTACAACACGAGCAAAGCCTTTACGGGATATGGAGGCGCAGTTGACGACTTCAGTTTTGACTTGAATGCAGGATGGGAAAAATCGGACGGTTTTTCTGCGATCAATGTGCTGCAAAAAACCCTGTCCAACCCCGACAGAGATGGTTATAAGAAGAAATATTCCTCGGCTAAGTTTGAAAAGAAAATGGGTGCGGATACCAAGTTAGGGATTCGTTTCAACTACAGCTCATCGGATGTTGACTATGACAACGGCAACTCATTTTCCAATGCGCCATCCGACGTACACCAATTGAAGATAAGCAACCAAGCCATCTCTGCCTATCTGCGTCAAGCGGTCAACCCGGATTGGGTGAGCTCCTTGAATCTAACTCACGCTGAATTTAAATACGATGATTTTCTAAATGGAGCACCTTGGCCCACGACTGGCTTTACCAATAGTTATTTCCGTGGCAAACAGCAGGTGCTCAATTGGAGCAACACTTACCAACTTTCACCACATACCCAAAGTGTTTTTGGTGCAGAAATAAGCCAAGATAAATTTGACGCCATCGGGTCTTTAAATGCTTATGCCCTAGAACGTGACTCTCTAGGCTATTTCGCAGGGGTAAACCATCAGTTTGAAAAGTTGAGCGTTCAAGTGAATGCGCGCCGAGATGAATTTCATCAGTTGAAAAAAAACACTTCAACGAAGGGCGATTATTCGGCCACTACTGGACTGCTTGGGATGGGCTATCAGTTGAATCCAACTTGGCGCCTGACCGCCACAGCATCGACGGGATTTAGTGCGCCAACTGTTCATGCACTGAGCAACAACTCGAACATCAGGCCAGAGAATCATCGCAGTCAAGAAGTGGGCGCAACTTACAAAACTCAAGATGCTTTGATGCGTGTTGTTTATTTCCAATCACGCGCCGAAGACGCCATCATCTATACCAATTCCTGGGCGTATATCAATGGCGATATCGACAACAAGGGCTGGGAGATCACGTCGCGAACTCAAGTTCAAGGTTTTTCGATCAAGTCATCTGTGACGTTCCAAGAACCTCGCGATGTTGAACAGAACATTCCTCAAGCGCGTCGTGCAAAAAACTTTGGCTCATTTGATGTTTCACGAAACTTCTCTGGGACCGAAATGGGGGCGCGGCTCTACGCAGCAGGCGCACGTCGTGATGGCAATTCGGCAACTGCAAAAATACTTCCGGGCTATGCAACGTGGAATTTCTATGCCAGTCGAAAACTGGGCGCGGACTGGATCGCTAGGGTGAAAATAGAGAATGCCTTTGATAAGCAGTATCAATTGGCTTACGGTTACAACACCCCAGGTCGGGGCGTTTATGCCACTTTGCAATACCAGCCCAAATAACAGGCATGAAAGATCTCTTCCCCCAACGCATCGTCTGCCTCACGGAGGAAACGACGGAATGGCTGTACATGCTGGGGGAAGAGGCGCGCATTGTGGGGATTTCAGGTTACACCGTGCGGCCTCGCCGTGCGCGTGAAGAAAAGCCCAAAGTCAGTGCTTTTTTGAGTGCCAAGATCGACAAAATCTTGGCGCTGCAGCCCGATTGCGTTTTTGGTTTTTCAGATCTGCAAGCCGATATTGCCGCCTTGTTGATTCGTGCGGGAGTGCAGGTCACGGTGTTCAACCAGCGCAGTGTGGACGAGATTTTTTCGATGCTTTACCAAGTGGCGGCCATGGTGGGGCAAGCCGAGCAGGGCCTGGCCCGACTGGCAGAAATGCGCGCACAACTCAACGCCATCGCGCAAACAGCGGCGCAGTTCAAACGGCGACCCAAGGTGTATTTTGAGGAGTGGGACGAGCCCCACATCAGCGCCATTCGTTGGGTTTCAGAGCTGATGGGCATCGCCGGCGGGGATGACTGTTTTCCTGAGTTGGCGGCCATGCCGATGGGCAAAGACCGCATCATTGCGAACGGTCAGACGATTGTCGAGCGCGCACCCGACATCATCATTGGGTCTTTGTGCGGGAAAAAATTCCGCCCTGAAAAAGCGGCGGCCCGTGCGGGCTGGCAAGACGTGCCTGCTGTGCGGAGCCAACACATTTTTGAAATCAAATCGGCCGATATTTTGCAGCCCGGTCCAGCGGCATTGACCGATGGTGTGGCGCAGTTGCACCAGATTTTCAAGCAGTGGGAGGCGACCTGTGCTTGAGCGGCTTTGCGTTTATCTCTTGCTCGCTTTTTCGACGGGCTTTGGGGTTGGTGCAGCACAAGCCGTGGTCTTGCGCGATGACCGTCAGGTGGATGTGACCGTGGCCAAAACCCCGCAACGCATCGTGAGCCTGCTGCCATCGCTCACCGAGACGGTCTGTGCCTTGGGCCAATGCCATAAATTGGTCGGGGTGGACCGTTATTCCAATTGGCCAGACAGCATCGCCAAGGTGCCGCGCATGGGGGGCGGTTTGGATCCCAACATCGAGAGTGTGGTGGCCGCCAAACCCGATTTGGTATTGATGTCGTCCACCGCGCGTGGCGCAGACCGCTTGACTGCTTTGGGCCTGACCGTGCTGGTGTTAGAGCCCCGCACCCATGCCGATGTGCAACGTGTCATGCGTCTGGTGGCACAGGCGCTGGACGTTCCCAGGGCCCAAAGTGATCAAGTTTGGCGCCACATCGATGCCGCTGTGCAAGCGGCGGCACAGTCCATACCAGACGCCGCAAAGGGCCAGCGTGTTTATTTTGAAGTCAGTCGGGCGCCCTATGGCGCCAGCGAGTCGTCGTTCATTGGGGAAACTTTGCAGCGCTTGGGGGCGCGCAACATCTTGCCCGCATCGCTCGGGCCCTTTCCAAAAATCAACCCTGAATTTGTCGTGCGCGCGCAGCCCGACATCATCATGGTCGGTGACAGCCATTTTGCCGACATGCGTCTTCGGCCAGGCTGGCAAAACATGCGGGCCATGCGCGACCAAAAGGTGTGTCAATTCAAGTCGGAAGAATCCGATGTGTTGGTGCGGGCAGGGCCCCGCATGGCCGAAGCCGCTCGCTTGATGGCAAAGTGTTTGTCTGAAAAAGGACGGCCATGACGCGCCCTCAAGGTCTTGACTCCACTCACTCGCCCAGTTGGCTGGCGGTCAGCTTGCTTGTGTTGATGGTGGGCGGCATCGGGCTGGGCGGCGCCTTGGGCAGCACCGGTTGGGAGAGCTGGCGGGCCGCCTTGAGCGACGACACGGCGTGGCAAATCGTGTGGGACATTCGCCTGCCCCGCAGCTTGGGCGCCTGGGCCGCAGGGGCATTGTTGGGTTTGGCCGGAGCGTTGGCGCAGGGCTTGTTTCGCAACCCCTTGGCCGACCCCTATTTGTTGGGCAGTGCCTCGGGCGCGTCCTTGGGCGTGGCTTTGGCCTTGACTGTGTTTGGCGCGAATCCTTTTGCAACAGAATTTTTGGTGCGCTTGGGGCTCACCGGCGCCGCATTTTTAGGGGCTGTCTTGGCGGTGCTGCTCACTTTGCTGTTGGCACGTGGGGTGCAGCACACGCTGCGCTTATTGTTGGCGGGTGTGATTGTGGGCGTGGTCTTGGGGGCCTTGGCTTCGTTGATCACGCTCATGCGTCCCGATGTGTTGCTAGGCATGCAAGGTTTTTTGTTGGGCTCGACCAGTTTTGTCGGGTGGAGTGCCGCGCTGTTGATGTTGGGCTTGCTGGGGCTTTGCATGGCCATTGCATTTGCCTTGAGCCGGGTGCTCGACGCCTTGAGTTTGGGTGAGGTGACGGCGCTGAGCTTGGGCATGCCGCTCTTGCCGGTGCGCGTTGTGCTGGTGGGGGTGTTGGCCCTGGCCACCGGGGCCGCTGTGGCGCAAACAGGCTTGGTCGCTTTTGTGGGGCTGGCCGCGCCGCATTTGGTCCGATCGCTGGTGAAGACCTCCTACCATGCGATGGGACTTTTGTCCGCCTTGATGGGGGGTGTGTTGTTGCTGTTCGCCGACTTGTTGGCGCGTCTGGTGCTGGCACCGCAAGAGTTGCCGGTGGGCGTGCTGACCGCAGTTTTGGGAGGTGGCTATTTGTTGTGGCTGATGTACCGGGGTGACAACATGAGGACTTCTCGATGACGGCCCCGACTGACCACCTACAAAAAGCAGACACACGTGCCCATTCAGACGCTTTGCGTTTGGAAAACGTGTCGGTTTCTTTGGCTGAGCAACCGGTGTTGCATGGCATTTCACTTTCGTTCAAGGCGGGGCATTGGACCAGCATCGTCGGGCCCAATGGGGCGGGCAAGTCAACCTTGCTCAAAGCCATGGCGGGCTTGTTGCCGATGCAAGGCGGCGTGCATTTGTTTGGCCAACCCTTGCTGTCTTTGGCACGCCAACAGCGAGCGCAACAGTTGTCTTGGTTGGGGCAAAACGAAGTCACCGCAGATGATTTGCGGGTTTGGGATGTGGTCATGTTGGGCCGCTTGCCGCATCAAGATTGGTTGGCGTCACCTTCGGCTCAAGACCATGCCGTGGTCGAAACGGCTTTGCAAGCCACACAAGCGTGGGATTGGCGAGCGCGCGTCATGGGACAACTCTCCGGCGGCGAGCGGCAGCGCGTGTTGTTGGCGCGTGCCTTGGCGGTGCAAGCGCCGGTCGTGCTGATGGACGAGCCCATTGCCAACTTAGACCCACCGCATCAGGTCGATTGGCTCGAGCAAGTGCGCTGCCTGACAGAGCAGCACACCACCGTGATCAGTGTGTTGCACGAAGTGGGCATGGCCCTGCATGCCGATGAGGTGGTGGTCATGCAAGCGGGGCATGTGGTGCACCAAGGACCAAGCGCGGAGGCCTCTACCCATCGGGCGATTGAAGCTGTGTTTGACCATCGCATTGGCATCCATGAAGTTCATGGGCAGTGGGTGACCGTGCCCCAATTGTGAGCAACCAATGTCAGCAAACGGTTTCTTTGACCGACTAAGGACCACACCATGACGGCTCAATGTGTGATGGTGCTCGGCACCGCCAGCGGCGCTGGGAAAAGCTGGTTGACCACCGCTTTGTGTCGGCATTACGCCAGACAGGGCTTGAAAGTAGCCCCCTTCAAAGCGCAAAACATGAGCAACAACGCGCGGGTGGTGGCCTCGGCCAACGGCTTGGGCGAGATCGGCAGCGCGCAATACTTTCAAGCCTTGGCCGCCAAGGCCGAGCCTGATGTGCGCATGAATCCCTTGTTGCTCAAGCCCGAAGCAGACACCCGCAGTCAGGTGGTTTTGTTGGGGCAAGTGAGCCGGGAGCTCAGCGAATTGGCTTGGCGGGACCGCAGTGAAAAAGTGTGGCCGCACATTGCGCAGGCCTTGGATGAATTGATCGCCGAGCACGATGTGGTCGTCATCGAAGGGGCTGGATCGCCTGCTGAAATCAATTTGATGGAAAGTGACATTGTGAATTTGCGGGTGGCGCGACATGCCCACGCCCAATGTCTTTTGGTGACCGACATCGACAAAGGTGGTGCCGTTGCGCATCTGTATGGCACTTGGGCTTTGTTGCCCGAAGCCGATCAACGCCGCATCCAGGGCTTTGTGCTCAACAAGTTTCGTGGCGATGCGCGCCTGTTGGCGCCTGCGCCAGAGTTGTTGCAAGGCCTGACGGGGGTGCCTACTGTGGCCACTTTGCCCATGTGGTGGCAGCATGGTTTGCCCGAAGAAGACGGCGTGTTTGACGACCGCAGCACCGCCGCAGGGCCCATTGGTCAGACGATCGCGGTGTTGGCCTATCCGCGCATCAGCAATTTGGATGAGTTTCAGCCGCTGAAAAACATCCCCGGTGTGCGTTTGCTGTGGGCCCGCAGCCCAACCGATTTGGCCGGCTTGAAAGCCCAAGACTGGGTGATCTTGCCGGGCAGCAAACACACCAGCGCCGATTTGGCTTGGCTGCGACAGCAGGGCCTGGACCAAGCGGTCGCGCAGCATGCTGCGCAAGGCGGGGCGGTGTTGGGCATTTGTGGCGGCTTGCAAATATTGGGGCAAGCTTTGGTCGATGTGCATGGCATCGACGGGAATGCGCCGGGTTTGGGCCTGTTGCCCTTGGTCACCCATTTTGAGCCGATCAAAACGGTCACCCGCACGCGTTTTCAATGGGGCCAACTGCGGGGGGCGTGGTCTTCACTCAGCGGCGTTTCTGTCTCGGGTTATGAAATCCACCATGGCAAAACCCTGGCGCGCCACGATGCGTTTGCTTCAGGGGCTGGGGTGCAAGAGGTGGTGCCCTGCTTGGCTTGGCAAAGCGAAAACGGACAGATTTTGGGCACTTATGTGCATGGTTTGTTTGAAGACCCAGTGGCCTTGCAGGCGTTGTTTGGCGCGAAAGTGCCGACGCTGGAGACTGTTTTTGACGGGCTGGCGGATTTCATTGAATCCCATATGGATGCGGCTGTTTTGGCGCGCTTGATTGGGCCTTTAACGGATCGCTAGAATGCCGACTATGGAACTCTAAATCGTCGTTTATTCCAAGTCCGCATGCCCCCAATGCGAGTCGGCCAAGATGCTGCTGAAAACCCGTTCGCTTGATTTCGAAGAGATCAAGATCGACGGGGAAGCCGAGCGCATGGCCTTCTATGAAAAATGTGGCCCTTCGGTGCGCCAGATGCCGCAAATTTTCATCAACGACCAACGTGTCGGTGGCTTGGCGGGCTTGCAAGCCGCTTTGGCCCAACTGGGCCGATAAACAAACCTAGTCCTTTTGCCGGGCTGGCGTACCTGAGGGCGTGTCCACTTGAGCTTGAGCTTAGCCTTGGGCTTTCGTTTTGGCTTTGGCTTTGCCGGGAACGGCTTGGTCCAGACACATCAAGGTGTCCACATAGGTCATGAACCGGTTGAGGTAATCGGGCGAGACATCGCGCATGATGCCCAGCGAGCGCAAAACCAACATGTGCGAGTTGATCGGTCCCGCATTTTGTGGCGCCTGTGCGATGGCTTGCGAAATTTTCTTTTGCACACTGAGCCGCCCCAGTTGCTGACGAAACTGCTGCACGCGGGGGCTTTCTCGCCGCCACTCGCCCGGCGGGCTCAGAGGGTCATTGGGCTGCTGAGGGGACATGCCTTTTAGCAAGCCGGCGAGGGGTGAAGGCGCTGTTTCGACGCGCTTGTCTTGATTCTCTGTCTTGGTCGCGCATTGCTGCTGGAGTGTCTCCAGCACTTGCTCTAATTTGTTGCACAACAATGCTTGCGCGGCGCCTGTTTGCTGCTCGGCGCGTTGCGCCAACACTTCAAAGTAATGCCAGCGCACGCTGTCCAACTGCGCTGCGCCGGCGGCAAGCAAGGCCGCTTGCTCTGCACGCAATGTGTGCAGTCTTTCTGTGGCGTGGGCTTGTTCAGGCATGGTGGACAGCTTGGACTGGGCAAGCGCTTCAGGGTTTGACCTGAGCGCCATTGGCGGCTTTGGGAACGGGCGCCATTTCAACCCGGCGGTTTTGCGCTCGGGTTTTTTCATTGGTGTTGGGGACCAAAGGTTGCTCTTGACCAAAAGCAGCGGCAAACAACAGGCCTGAGGGCATGCCTTCCTCGATCAATGTGCGCGTCACGGTGAGGGCGCGTTGGGCCGACAGCTCCCAGTTGTCCTCAAACTGGCGGTTGCGGTTGCCTACGGCGGTGTCATCGGTGAAGCCGCTGACCATCAGCATTTCATTGCGCGATTGCAAGTAACTGCGCAAGGGCACGATCAGGCTTTTCAGCAGCTGCCGACCTTCCGGTTGCAGCTTGTCCGAGTTGAGTTCAAAAAGCAGCTTGCCGCTGATGCCAATTCGGCCGTTGTTCAAAGTGATGCGTCCACTGGCCAAAGGAATCGCCAAAGCCTGCTCCAGCGAAAGCCGTTTTTGCTCTTCAATTTGTCGTTTTTGAACTTCGTTTTCTAACTGTGTGGCCATTTCCATTTGTGCGGCCATCACCCCAATGAGCAACAAAATAAATGCGCCCAGCAGGCCCGTCATCAGATCGGCAAAGGCAATCCACGTCGGCGCCGAGGACTCGACATCAGGATCCATGGGAGACATCAAACGGCTCCTTCTGATTGCCGTACTTGCAAGGCTTCCAGCACATCTTTTTGGCTGCTGATGCTCAAGTCGATGATTTCTCGGGCCTGCGCCACGTAGTACGCCAACTGCTCATCGCTGCGCGTCATCGACTTGCCAATGGCTTGCTCAATGTGCTGGAGTTGGGCCATGAGTTGCGTGTTGCTCTCGCTGAAGGTGCGCACCGCAAAGCCCAAAGTGTCGGCCAGGCTGGCCACATCCACGGCGCTGACGGTCACTTGCGCGGCGATGTCTTCCAGCTTGTGCGTTTCGGAGGCGACGTGCTGCTTGAACTGATCGCTGGCCAGACTCAAGGTGGCTTGGCTGGACTGCACCATCGCATCAATCACGCCGCGTTGCTCGGTTGATGCATGGTTGATTGCATCCAGCAAAGTGCTGAGCGTGCTCAAAATACGGGTGCGCTCTTCAAGCAGGGCGTTGTCTCGGGCGACGCTGACGGAGATTTCTTGGCGCAATTGGCCAATCACTTCGGCAGCGGCTTGGGGCGCCGCCGATGCGGTTTCGATGAGGCGCGCAATGGGCGCCTCCAGCGCGGTGCCAAGTTGCGTCAGGTGCGCTGTGACGGTGTCTTGCAATTCACTCAGGCGCGCCACAGCGGCATCCCCGCGCTGGCCCTCTTGCTCTCGCAATACCGAGAGTTCTTGGCGCAGCCCTTCGGCCAAATCGGCCATGCGCGCTTGGTATGCCGACAGCCACTTTGTTTCTGAGGCCACGCGTTCTTGCACCAAGGCCTCGCTGCTGGACAACAAACGACCGATTTCGCCCATCATGTGGGCCGTCTGTGCCTGGGCTTGTTCGCCTGTGGTCTGCAACTGGCGATGGACCGATTGGGCCATCTCTTGCAGCGCGGTTTGCCAAGATTGCAGACGCGTTTGATCGTTTTGGGTTTGTGCCTTCAGCAGTTCGTCTTGTTTCGCGCTGATGTTGTCCAACAAGCCCTGCACATTTTTTTCCAGGTGTTGGCTGAACGCCTCCAAGCTTTGTCCCACCCGCGCAGTCATCTGGGCGTTGAGGTTTTCATGTTGTGCCAGTGTCTCCACACTGGTTTTGGCCACCGCTTGGGCCGTCTGTTGCCATTGGCTGTTGAGCTCGGCCATGTGCTGCTGTGAGTTGTGCAACAGTTGTGCGTTCAGGCTTTGCGCTTGATCGGCCAATTGCGACAGCGTGGCTTGGACCAAAGGCCGCATGCCATCGCTGGCCGTCTGCATGCTTTGACTCAAGCTGCTCCGCAAAGATTGGTCCACCGATTGCGCCAACTGGGTGTAAGCCTTGTGCACTTCCCCGTGAAAGCTGTGTTGGTTTTTCTCGAGGCGTTGGTTCAACTCTTCGCTGGTCTTGGCCATTTGCGCCATCAGGTGCTCAAGTTGTTGCACCACTTGCGGCAGGGCTTGAGACTGCTGCTGCAGCGCTTTGAATGTTTCTTGGCGTTGATACGCCATCGAAAATGCCTTCAAGGGGTTGCCAATGGCCACATCGAGTGCGCGCGCCACTTGGGTGCGCTCTTGTCGGGCCAAGCTGCTCATGAGACCCAGCATGGCGGAAGTGGCGACACCGGCCACCGAAGTGCCAAAGGCCAAGCCCAAGCCTTTGATGGGCTCAGAAAAAGCCGCACGAATGCCCGCAATGTTGGACGACCCTTCCAGCGCAAAGACAGCGCCATTCAGGGTGACCACCATGCCCAAAAATGTCCCCAGCATGCCCAGCATCACCAACAAGCCCACCAAATAAGGTGTGAGCGCCGGTGCTGGTAAGGCGCCGCGCTCGCCCTCTACGCGTTGGCGCACGGGCACTTGCAGAGCCACAGGCAAGGTGATGAGCCAGTCGGCCAAATGGGTCAAGTTGGCGGGAACAGCTTGCAGCGACTGGCCCAAGGCCTGAGACTCTTTGCGGTATTGCCGCAGCTCCAGGGCGCCGAAAACATACACCCCGCCAATCAAGCCGGTCATGAGCAAAACCAACAAGTGACTGCCGGCCACCGAGGCCGCGACCCAAAGCAAGGCCAAGGCACCCAGGCCAAAGGCAATTTCAAAAGAATATCGTTTCATGTGTGTCGTGGGGAATGGGCGTTGAGGGCTTCCAGCAAACCCAATGTGGGCTGCAAGCGTGTGTCCAGCTCGGCCATCAGGGCCAAGCGCATCGATTGGCGCAGGGGCATGAGCCAAGTCGCGTGAGAACTGGCAAGAGAACTGTCAGGTGCAGAGGAGGGCTCGGAGGCTTCAGAGGTCGTCGTGGCCGTGGCGAGTGCTTGTTTTTGCAGGTGTTGTTTCAGCGTTTGGACAAAGCGCTTTTCGTGCAGCGAGGTCATTTTGGCCAGCAAGGCCGCTTCGCGCTCGTTAAGAATCGTCTCAAACGCGGCATCCAACTCTGCCAAATTTTGTAGGGCTCCCCCACGTTGGTGCAGTTGAGTGCGCACTTGTGCGCGCAGCTTTTGCACACTGCTTTCCATTTGCCGCTGGTGCGCTGCATAAAAGCGGCGATAGGCCTCAAAAGCTGTCTTTATATCGACGGGTTCCTCTAACTCCGCCTGAGGCATTTCGATGCGGCTGAGCCCGGAGCCGGGTGGGGCGCCCAGCATGATGGACTCTTCCAATTGGGCCCGCAGCTTTTGCACATGCCGAGTCAGGGCTTCAGGCGCCACCCCCACGGCCTTTTGCATACGGGCGGCAGGCGAGGGCGACGCTGGCTCGGGGTGCAGCACGCCGTGCAAGGCAATGGCTTGGCGAAAGTTCAACCAGTCGCCCAGCTTTTGCCCGACATCGTCCCCGGTGGGGGCGGCATCGGCCATGTGGTTCTCAGTCAAGTAACGCACCAAACGAGAGCTGTTCAAGTGGGCACGCGGCTGGGCTCGCGTCATAGTGGGTGGGGTGTGCGGTCGAGAAAATGAAACACGGCGGCCCGAGGGCACGCCGGTACAAGCAGCTTCAGTAGACAGGTCTTCAGCAGCGAGTGATTTTACCCGCCCTGTCGGGAGAAATTGAATCCAAAATAACTCAGACGGTTTTCGACTTGTAGCCGCAAAAGTCGACCACCGCACATTGGCTGCACTGGGGTTTGCGGGCTTGGCAGACATAGCGGCCATGCAAGATGAGCCAATGGTGGGCATCGACCAAATACGCCGCTGGGATGCGCTTGAGTAACTTTTGCTCGACGGCCAAAGGTGTTTTTCCTGGTGCCATGCCGGTGCGGTTGCCCAATCTAAAAATATGGGTGTCCACCGCCATGGTGGCTTCGCCAAAGGCAGAGTTGAGCACCACATTGGCGGTTTTTCGGCCGACCCCTGGCAGCGCTTCTAATGCGGCACGTGAGCGTGGCACTTGCCCTTGGTACTGGTCGACCAAAATCTGGCAGGTGGCCATGAGGTGTTTGGCTTTGCTGCGGTAAAGCCCAATCGTTTTGATGTACGACTCCAAGCCGTCCAGGCCCAGATCCAAAATTTTTTGGGGTGTGCCTGCAACCGGAAACAACTTGCGGGTGGCTTTGTTCACCCCGACGTCGGTGGCTTGGGCCGACAGCAACACGGCGGCCAACAGCTCAAACACGCTGGTGTACTCCAACTCCGTGACCGGCAAGGGGTTGGCGGCTTTCAGCGTGGCAAAGAAAGGTTCGATCTGTGCAGGTTTCATGGGCAATTAGGAAGTTGGCAAAATGACGGCCAAGTCAACACGGGA
>JACCDO010542599.1_pt1 | contig 13392 bp, 12 predicted proteins | sample 7446101 | NCBI WGS metagenome assembly JACCDO01 (sample SAMN15323440, study PRJNA562643) | freshwater metagenome | isolation source: river surface water | place: USA:Blue River Watershed | collected 2017-08-16
AATTAAAAATACAAATCCTACAATTTTCGATCCTGCTAGTGGAACATTTAAAAATTGTCCAAAAAATTCTTACAAAGAAAGTTCTCTTTCAAATAATTGTATCTGTAATGGTTCTCCAATTTCTCTAGATGAAACTTGTGTTTCGGTAGACCAAAAAAGTACTGGTAAATTTTTAGACAGTAGTGGTCAGCTTAAAGATTGTCCAGATGGTACTTTATCTTCTCCGAATAATACTTATTGTATTTCAAAAAATGGAGGTCAAACGTTTGATGTTAAGAGTGGTGTATTTCAACCTTGTCCAGATGGTACTTATAAATTAAGTTCTGATATTTCAAATACATGTCAAAAGTGTCCAGACGGTACTTTATCTTCTTCCGATAAAACTTATTGTATTTCAAAAAGCGGAGGTCAAATTTTTAATACTCAAACTGGTTATATGGTAGATTGTCCAAGTTTTAGTTATAAATTCAGTTCTGACACTTCGAACACATGTCAAGATTGTCCGAATCATACTAATTCTTCTGACGATAGAACTTATTGTATATCAAATAAACCTGGTCAATTTTTTGATATAGATGGACAATTTAAAGACTGTCCAAACGGAACTTATAAAGGACCTTTAAATAAATGTGAAAGTTGTCCAAAAGGTAGCAATTCTTCATCAGATAGAACTTATTGTACTTTAGCATACCCGAATAATGGTGGCAAAATTTTTGACGCTCAAACTGGAAAATTCTTAAATTGTCCAGAAGATACTTATAAAGAAGCTTCAAAAACTTACTGTTATGACACTGCAAGTAGTCAATTTAAGGACTGTCCATCAGAAACTGATAAAGTTTCAAAAACAAATATTTCAAACAATTGTAAATATTGTCCAACTGACATAATAGGTGGGAATAAGACCTTTAGTCACGATAGCTATCCTTCGCCTGATAAAACTTATTGTATTTTAAAATACCCACCAAATGATGGTAAATTTTTTGAAGAAGAAAGTGGTACTTTTCAATCATGTCCAAATGGTACTTATAAAGATTATTTAGATACTACTACAAATAAATGTAAAAAATGTCCAATAGACATTGTTTCTGATAAAATTAAAAAGTGTACAGATGGTAGTATTCCTGTTTCAACTGGAGTTAAAAAGTGTAAAAATGGTAGTACTCCAACTGTACAAAAAAAATGTCGAAATGGTGATATTTTAGTCGGAGAATATAACAATTGGTGTCCAGATGGTAGTATTCCAACTGAATACTACGAGTGTCCGGATGGCAGCACTCCAATTGATGAAAAAAAGTGTCCAGGAACTTCTAACATAAATAATTATTGTATTTCATTGCGTGGTGGTGAAATTTTTGATGTAAAAAGTGGAAAATATAAACCTTGTGAAGTAGGAACTTATAAAAGACCATTCACACAATCAAATATTTGCGAACCTTGTCCAACCGCAGATATAACTGGATTAAGTTTTTGTTGTCCACCAGGAAGTAAACTTTCTACTGATAAAAAATATTGTATCAAAGATAATCCAATCGGAGGAGAAATATTTGATATAGTTTTAAATCGTTTTATAAAGTGTCAAAAAGGTACAATTTCTAAAGATAATAAATGTATACCTTGTCCAGATGGATATTATACGTCAGAAGATCAAACTTCTTGTTTAAAAATTACAGATAAAACAGAAGTTGCTAAAATAGTTGGTGGAACTGTTGGCGGAGTATTAATGGTTGCAGGTCTTTTAGCTGCTGCACTTGCTGCTCCTGAAGTTGCTGTAGGAACAGCAGTAGTAGAAGGACCAGCTGTTACAGGAGCTGAAATTGCTGAAGCAGTTGAATTTGCAGCAAAAACAGGATCTAGCTTCGGTGAATTATTAGCATCTTTATTGTAAAGAGTATATGATCATAAGAATAAACGGAAATTGAAAAAACTTATAAAAATATTAATTTAAACACTTATTATGTTTAAATTACATTCGTACTTATGAAAAACAATTATTTCACTAAATTTAATGTCTCGGAATATGAATACTATATTCACAATTATGTCCACAAACTAGGAATTGTTAATTGTCCGAAAATTATTTCTTATGATTGGCAAAATAAAGTTATGGTAATGGAAAAAATTGATAACATGTCCATTGCTGATTTTTATGGAGAAGATGCAAGTAAAATACCAAAACATATTTTTGACGAAATTCGTCGAATGATATATGCTCTTTCAGAATATAATATTGAATACGTCGATATAACTGGATATAATTTTATTGAATTTCAAGATAAAATTTGGATCATTGATTTTGAACATGCTGAAATTCGAAAAAAAGAAATGAATCATTTTTTAAAGAAATTTTTGTATGATTCAAACGAAGAACAATATTGGAATCCAGATTTTTTGTAATAATTAGAAAAAACATAAATTAAAATATTCAAAGTTGTATTTAATAATAAAAATTATTAAATGACTAAATTACCACAACTTTGGATCAAACAAGAAAAAATACAGAAAAAAAACCATTGAAAATATTATCAAAAGACACAAAAAGTTTAAAAAATAAACTGAAACCTATTGGTATATGTTTATATACGAATAAAAAATATCATTTACTTGAAGATGTCATGTTATGGAGCATTCAACTAATTACCGATGATATTGATTATTTTGAGAATGAAAATAAAGATATTTGGAGTGATGAGAAAGGAAAATTATTGGTTTGTATTAGAAGAAATACACAGATATAGTAATATTCAAAATTGGGTTAGAAGTATATTTAAATAGAATATAATTTTTTATATTTTTATATTTTATAATATTTATTATTATAAAAATGACTACATCTTCTGACATAGATTCTGATTATAGTTTGATGAATACTATATATACTATACATGATATAGAAAGTCCTAATAAAATATTACCTATTACCATTAATGTTTATAATCTTGATGATTCTGGACATGGTTCACTAAGAGAAGCCATAATTTTAGCTAATAAAGCTAGAAATAATGTTATTATCACATTTTCTGTTTCAGGAAAAATTACTCTTTTATCTGATTTACCAATTTTAAATAATCAGATAACTATAGATGGAACTTCAGCCCCAAATTATATTATATCAAATCCACCTTTAGTTACTATAGATTCTAATCAAAATAATGGCATTATACTTTTAAATAATAAAAATAGTATTATTGATGCTATAGAGATAACAAATTCACAATTTAATGGTATTAATATTTTAGATTCTTCTGACATCAAAATAGTAAATTGTTATATTCATAAGAATAATTTAAACGGTATTAATATTATTAATTCGAACAATTGTATTATTGGTGAAAATACTAGTCTTTCATCTACTTTTATATCGAACGTTATAAGTAATAATAAAAATAATGGAATTTTTATATCTAATTCTATAAATAATAATATCAAAGATAATTATATAGGATTAAATTATTATGGTCATGAGTCAGGAAATTTAGAAAATGGAATTTGGATTACTAATAATTCATCAAATAATATTATCGGTGGTAAAATATTCAAAAACTCTAATGGTGAAGTTAATAATCCAACTGGTACTGAAGCAACAGTTCCACCTGTTTTTATTAAAGTTCCAGAATGCAACGTTATTTCAGGTAATCATAGAAATGGAGTTCTTATAGATTCTGATTCAAAAAATAATATATTATATTCTAATTATATTGGTACAGATTCTTCAGGTACAAATGCTATTCCTAATTTATTTGACGGAGTTCATATTTCTAATGCTAATTATAATTCTCTAATAGGTTGCGAAGTTTATAATAATCCTTTTGTTTTTTACAATGTGATAAGTGGAAATGAAAAAAATGGTTTACATATTACAGATTCAAGTAATACTATAGTTCAAGGTAATTTTTTCGGAATTAATAAGACTAATGATGGTTTATTACCCAATAAACTTAATGGAATTTTAATAGATGGAAAATCAAGTTATACTACAATTGGAGGTGTTATACCTTTGGGTAATGTTTGTGCAGGAAATGGTTTAAATGGAATATATGTTACTGATAATTCGAGTAATTTTATAACTTTCAATACATTTGGAGGTTTATATGCGTTTGGTGGTGCTGCTCCAAATTCGGAAAATGGTATAAAAATTGATAGTTTAGGTTTATCTAATAAAATTAGTTATAACACACAAGATTTAACAAGAACTAATGTTTTTTCAGGAAATTTGAAAAATGGTATAGAACTTAGTGGTAACACATTAGGTGTTACAGTTGATCCTATTATAGCAGGATTAAATACTAAAGGTAATGGTTCTTTACCAAACGGAGAAAATGGATTATTTATAGGTGGAACTAGTCATAATAATATTATTGGTGGAAATATTAAATCAATTATTCCTACTAATGCATTTTCAGGAAATACACAAAATGGAATTCTATTAGGTGAAAATTCTTATAATAATATCGTATTAAATTGTTATTGTGGTACTGATGTAGTTGGAAAAAGTTCTGTGCCTAATAAATTGAATGGAATTAAAATTGCTGATAATTCCTCTAATAATATTATTGGTGATCTTAATTTTAGTAATAATTTTAATATTATTAGTGGAAATAAAGAATTTGGAGTAAAAATTACTGAAAAAGCTGAAAATAATAAAATAGTTAATAATATAATTGGTTTATCTATTACTAAAGATTCTTTACCAAATGGGATAGGTAATTTTAATCCAGGAATTATAAATAATACAACATCGCCTAATACAACATAATAGTAAAATAAAATTTTATTTCTATAAAAATATTTTGAAAAATATTCTATTTCTATAAAAAATTTTGAATTTCTAAAAAAATATTTTTAGAAAAATTATTTTTTATTTTTTCCGGAAAAAATTTTACTCTACACATTTTTTTTGTGTGTAGAGTAAAATTTTGAAAAATATTTTATAAAAAGATTTTTTTAAACTATGACTACTTCAAATATTTTTATAAAAATTAAAAAATATTTTAAACGTTAAGATAGTTTAAAATAACCAGTTGTAAACAAAAATATTATAATTGATATTTAGTATAATTTGAATGACTTTGTAACATATTTTTTAAAACTATAAAATAGCTTAAAAAATTATATTTTGTTTTTCAATTTATAAAAATTTTATGAAATTTTAAAATCTTTATAAATCTTTTATGAATTTTTAAAATCATACTGAGAATTGTGTTTAAATTTTTTTTACAAAAATTCACAATTTTAATATATTTTATTTTTAAAAATCAAATTAAAAACTAGTATTATAAATAAAAATGAATAATTGCGAATTTTGTAAGAAAAATTTTCAGACTGTTTCTTCATTAAATCTACATAAAAAAAGTGCTAAATATTGTTTAAAAATACAAAATTCTTTGCAAATTAAAAATTATATATGTAAATTTTGTGATTGTAATTTAAAATCTAAACAATCTTTAGAATATCATGAAAATATTTGTAGATCAAAAAATAACAATATTATAATGGAATTAGAAGAAAAAATAGAAGATATACAAAAAGAAAATAATATCAAAATAAAAGATTTAGAAAATAAAATTAAAAAATTAGAAACTAATCTTCTAGAAAAAGATTTACATATTACAAGAATAGAAACGCTCCTTGAAGTTTATAAAGAAGACCATTCAGAACTTAAAAATATAAATAAAAATAATAGTAATACGATTTTAGATATTGCTAAACAACCAAAAACTACAAATAATAATATAATAAATAATTTAGCTATTTACGATATTAATAAAATTACTGAAAAATTTGTTTCAAATCTTGATTCTATTACTAAAGAAGATATTATTAATGGTCAACGAGGTATAGCAGATAAAATCTTACCATATCTTTACGATGAAAATGGTAAAAAAATGGTTACTTGTACAGATCGTGCACGTTTAGTTTTTACAAAGATTGATGAGCATAATAATAAATGCAAAGATATTGAACTAAAAGAGCTTGCAAGTGTTATTAAACCATTTGCTATAAAAAGAGCCGATGAAATAGTTAACAGACAAAATGAAATTCGTGAAAAAACATATAATATTGAAACTTTGAAAAAGCAAATTAAAGATTATCATAATTATATTGAACAATATTATAAACAAATTGAAAATAGTAGTAGTAAAAAGTGCAGTCAAGAATATTTAAAAAAGATTAATGAACTAGAAAATACAATTGAAGATTTAAATATGAAATTGACAATGTTAGAAACAAATAAAAAAGACGAAATTACAGATTTAGAAATTAAAAATAATAAAAATATACTAGTTTTAGAAATTCTAGAAAATGATACAGAAAGATTACTTGATGGTCATACAGAAATTAAACAATTAGATATTGATTCATCTAAATTTGCACGTCAGGTATCAAAAAATTTATAATTAATTTTTTCTATTTCAGTTTCTTATTAACTTTTTTAGTTTTAAACTTTTTATATTTTATAAATATAAATGGGTAGTTCAAAAAGTAAGTTTTTGGAATTAGCAAAAGATTATAATTCAAAAAATGAAATAATAGAAAAAAAACTTAAAAAGTTTAAAAAACAAATTGAGAAAGGTGAAAAAGACAATAAGAAGAGTGAAAAGAGTAAAAAAAATAAGAGAAAAAAATCAGTTAATCTTAATCATATATCAGAAGATAAGATAGATGAATTTATAGATTCTGTTTTGAAAGATCAAAATATTAACATAGATTATCTTCCCGATACAGTTGAAAAACAAATTTACAAAAATGTTTTATTATTAATATTTAATATGATGGATAAAACTTTCGATCATACAAGTTTCAAGTTTATTGGTCATGAAATTAAATTAACAATTGTTCCAAGTGAGTAAAATAGTAATAAAAAAGTAATAAAATAGAAATTAATCAATTATAAAAAACTACCTACTTATTTTTATAAAACACTTATTTTATAAAAAATTTGAAATTACTCACATTTCACGAAGAAGTTTTTTATAATAATTTTCAAAATCTTCGTAATGTGCTCTTGTTCTTTCGTCTGTTTCAGCTTCCTTTAGTTCTTGTGTATTTTTCAATTTTTGTTGTATAAATTCTCGATAATTTGGAGAAAATTTGTTACTTACTTTGTTACTCACTTTCTTCTTTTTTATTATAATAATATCATCTTCTGATTCGGTTTTATTCTTCGTTTCCTCACTTTCCTTTTTTATTTCTTTAAAATACACTACCAATTTTTTCTTATTTACTATAATATTAAAAATCTTTTCATTTAATTTCTCAAAATCATTCTTATTTTCACATTCAATTAAATTATTTTTCAAATTAACCGATTTTGGTAATAATTTTTGAATAAAAGTTAAGTAATTTTCTATTTCAACTTTAACACCATTTTCGATCACAAAGACTTCGAGTAATAGCATATTCTATCTTAACTAAATTAATATTTTTTAAATGTATATTATAAATATTTTTCAATTTTATTTAAAATTAAGTTTTCTTTTTTATAATAAAATGGTTCACAAGAACATAGATAATTTTATTATTGAATTTAGCAATGAAATTGTTAATTTAAATAAATTACGCAACTGTCAAAATTTAAAAATATCAAAAAAAATTCGAACAACTATCACTCGACTTTATAAAATTTTACGCCGACGAAATAAAATTGGCACTGATCAAAACCTCTGGATTGAATTATATTCTCAATCAACTTATCTCTATACTGATATAAAAAAGATTGGAAATATTCCCATATCAATTGTAACCAAACATAACCATATTTTACCTTTCTATATGCGTCAAAAAATTTCAAAATTAAATACAACCATTCTCCATTTTGATACACATCCAGATATGAATTTAGTAAAGAAAAGCGGTTCATTACCCGAACTTTATAAAAAATATCTTAAAGCTGAGAATGAAAAATATATCACACAAGCTCAAGAAATAGTTTGGGACATTGGAGCAGCAATTTCAGGATTATTTATGACAGTAGGACCGCAAAATTATATTTGGTGTATGCCTGAATGGATTCCTGACCAAAATGTCAATATTCCTTATTCAGTAAAGTATAATAAACGAGATGTTTTATTTATTACAAATGTTGAAAAATATCAGGATGATCCACTTTGCGATCTTCTTTATGATCCCAAAAATTTTAATGAGGATGAGAATCACAATTATGCAAAAATTCAAACTGGTAAGGAAATTAAATCTAGTCCTAAGAATAAGAAGAAAACAGTGGAAAGAATTCTTGATATTTTTGAAGAAAATAAAGTAGAAAATGATGTAGAAAGTGAAGAAGGAACCACTTATATTCTTGATATTGATCTAGATTACTTTGTCTGTAATGGTGAACAATTTGAAAAAGAACAATATTTCAAGGAACCTTATGATTTAGCGTCAAAAAAGAGAACAAAAACTATTGTAGTAAATGAAAATAATCCACGAGATACTTCAATTGAATCAGAAGAACTTGAAAGATATAATGCTGCTTTAGATAAAGAATTACAAGAAATTAATAAAAGAGTCAATTCATTTTTCAAAATTATTCGGGATCTCAAGAAAAAAGGATATATACCTTCACATATAACTATTTCTGATTCTACAAATATTGAATTTTCAGAATTGTGTCATTGTAATTCCGTTTCAAATGGATATGTACCCAAATATTTTGCACTTTTCTTAAATCAAAAAATACAAGAAGGTTTACGAAAACTATTTGAAAAATAAATAAAAATTAAAATAACTAAATTTTAATTTTCTCAAACTTTTTCTAAAAAGTTATCTAATGACATTTTTTCAATTTGTTCGATTTCTTTTTCATCGTCTGGATGTTTTTCTTGTACTAATTTTTTCAATTCGTCATATTCCTCTTTAATATGATTTGATAAAATCAGTAATTCAGTAATATCTTTTTTGGTTGTTTTCGGTATTAGTGATTTATATGAAATAATATTATCTAATAAACGTTGAATTAGTTCTTTTTCCGAAGTTAACCAATTTTTTGATAAAAGTTTATTTCCTTCTGTTAGAATTTCTTTTGAACTCATTTTATATTAAAGAATTTTTAATTATAAATTTGTTTTATCCAATTTTCATATTATACATAATTTCATTATATTTTTCCCAATTTACTTTTTTACTAGGACTCATTTTCTTTTTTTGATAAATTTTACGTGTACCATAAAAATTCTTTAATTTAGCATAATACATTTTATGTTCTTCCTTACTTCTACAATTAAATCTACATTTTACATATGGACAATGTGACATAAAATTTTATTATTTAGAATAAAATAATAAAAGATTAAAAAAATAAAAAATGAAATATCTAATCAAATAATTTATTACCAGTGTATCTAGGATTATATCTCCTTTTGTTAATTTTTGAATATTGTAAAGTCATCAGATCTTCTCTAAACTCTTGTGAATCTCGTATCCAAGTTAGTTCCCCATAATTATTCTTTTTTGTGTCCAAAACATTATAATTTGTTAGAGGAGTTCTAATATAATATGGTTCTACAGAATCCATTGGATCTTTAAATAAAATACCTTCGACCTCCATTGGTATGGTATAAATAGGTCCAAAAAAAGCATCGGAATGTGAATCAGGTAGATAATATAATCTAGAACCAGCATTTATATCAGTATAATCACTATAAACTTTAGTACGATAATCACTCATACGTGGATCAGTATAAATGCTATCATTTACAGGCATAGTTTCGTATAAAGGTGGGCGATCTAGTGCCATTATTTGTCCTCCATTCGGTACTGATACTAAACGTCCATCCAATTCAGTACTTGTATAAACATCTTTAACACTTTTATATCCAAGTACACCATTATTATGTACTTCATTAATTGAAGCATCTTTATCATATAAGTTAGCATAACTTTTAGTATCTCTAGCATCAACTTTGACAAAATTAGGATGATAAGATTTTTTCCAACAATTTTCATTATAGGGAGTATATTCTAACAAATTTCCAACAGGTTCAATTGATTTTTTAAATAGTTGATAATTGTCATCAATAAAATAAGAATTAAAATCGGCATTTCTAACACCTAAATTAGTTGGTAGACCAAATCTATGTAAATTTACTTTCCCTTCCGGACAATCTTGACAATCAAGATAAAATGGTTTTACAGGATCTTTAGATATTTTATTTTCATAAGGTATTTTATTTTCTTTTAAATCTTGTTCTTTCTTTTTTTGAAACTTTTTATTTTTATTTTCGCAATCATAACAATTACAAGAAGAATAATTTACATGTAACATTTATTTATAAAATTAAAATTAAATTTTATAAAAATTTATTTTTTCATTTCTTCTTATCAAAAATTCCAAAAAATTTTGTTCTCTCTAGTTCTTTCCAGATTTCGATTGTCTTTTGTCGTACATTCGGAATATTAGAACCAAATTCTTGTCCAATATATACTCCAAAAAGAAAAAAAATTATTGATTGTATCATTTATTATATAAAATTTTTTATTTACTAAAAAATTCTAACAATTTTTTACTATAATGATCTTTATGGAAATAAATTCCGTTTATAGAACCATTTGAACTACTATATATTTTGTCATACTTTTTAAAAACGTCTTCTAAATTTTTTCTATGAAAATCTCCCAATAAAATATTATATTCATTGACATCATTTTTTTCAAAAATAGCACTTAAAATGAAAAAATCTGCAACTTTGGCCCATTCATTTAAAATAACAACTCTAATATCTTCCATTGTTTTAAAATAAAGATCATTGCTATTTATTCTAGGATCCTTTCTTTTCATCATATCTACGTAAATAAATTGTAAATTTCCCTTAATACTTTTATAATAACTATTTTCTAGAAAATTTAAGAAATTTGGATCTTCATACATTTCCGATTTTAATTTTTCTTTAAATAATTCTTCCTTCAGGAAAAAAGGTTGTAGAAATTTTTCGTCTATAACTTCAAGTGGTAATTTTTCAAAATGAGGATTAGCGAAGAGAATATATTGAAAATATTCATTTATATCAATACAATTAAATCGAAAATCAAATGGTATAATTCTATCATTTAAACCTAATTCTTTTACTTTTTCATATATCATATTTATATTGGAAGAACCTATTTTATCGGGAGTACTAGTATATGGACCAAATTCAAGTAAGATTTTTGAATTTTTATTTTCTTGTAATTTTTCAGCCACAAAATCACTTAATGGTTTATAATAAACTAATCGACGAGAATTATGACTTAAAGTATGATATTCACCGTAAAAAGTAATTAATTTATTATTAACACAATATTGAGATATATGAAAAATATTTTCAATATGACTATTAAATGTGGTATTTTTAACAAAATCTTTACATTCCATTTATTTACAAAAAAATTAAAAAAATAAAAAATAAAAATGCAAAAATATTTATATCAAATAAAAATGCCAAGCGTAAAAAGTAAAGATAAGCAAACACTTATTTGGGTTGTAGTAGCCGCTCTTGTAGTTATTACCATTGGAGTAATAATTTATTTTGTTATGAGAAGTAAAAAAGAAAATTATATTCAAGATGAAGAAGATTTAGTTGAAAATTATGCCGAAGAAGAAGAACTTCATAAATATTTAGTTGATAGTTACGTTAGTAAATATGTTGAAGAGTTTGAGTTAGTAAATACTCATGTAGATCATTGTCATCCATTGAATGATCATTTTCATAAAGTTTTACATGTTGCTAACATGATTTGTCATGAACCAAACTTAGAAGTTATTCGTCGTGAAGCTGAAAGAATTGCTTTACATCCTGCAGTTATTCAACGTGTTTTAAAAGATCAAGAAAGTGCACGTAAATTTTCTGCTGCTTTACATGCTCATTTATCAACTCATAATGAATCAATTGGTAAACTTTTAAAAGATATAGCACCTGAAGTAATTAACGAGACTGTTGCACATTCTCCAAAAATTGAAAAATTTAGAATCGAATATTTTCAAGAGGAAAGAGGTCGTAAATTATTAAGACAAAAATTATCAAAGAATAATAAAAGAATTGGACATTTAAAACAAACTTTACATCAACATTTAAGAAACGGACATAATCCTAGTGCTTTACCTAGACATCCTGAAGTTAAACGTCGTGCCAGATTAGCTCGTGTTCGTCCCGAAACTCTTTCAAAAATTACTAGTTCTATAAATGAAGTTGAAAAATTTATTCAAGGAGAAACAACACTAGAAAATTATGATCCTGAATTATATATTGAAAATTATTCATGGGGTAGTTTTACTGATAGTATCAGTCATACTTTTTCAGAAGCCGGACATGCAATCGAAGATGTAGGTAAAAAAATTGGTGGAGCCGTAGTTGAGACTGTTAAAAAAGTTGGTGATGTTGCTGTAACTATCGCTGATGGAGTTGTTAGTGTAGCTGATACAGTAGCTGAAGCTACCAAAAAAGCAGCTTTAGCAGTAGCACAAACAGCTACGGAAGTAGGTCAAGGTATTGCTGAAGCAGCTGATAAAGTTGGAACTGTAATAGTAAATACAGCTAGAACTGTAGCTTCTGAAGCTTCTTCTGCTTTCAATGCTATTAAAACAGCTGTATCTGAAGGTATTAATGCTTTAGTTGAAGGAGTAGAAGTATTTATATCATTGCTAAAAGATTTTGGAGTAATACTTAAAAATTTGATTATTAAGGGTATTCATATGTTAATTAATTTCTTACAAGAATATTTTCCAGCTTTATTAGGACAATATATCAGATGTAAGAAAGGTATTAAAAATCAATTAACACCTTGTCCTAGTGCTATCTACGAAATTAATGATAAAAAATTAAAAGAATTTTGTGCTAAAAAATTATTACAATTTGTATTTTATTTGATTGGACAACCTGAGTTTGTTTTATTACTTAAGATTCCTGGAATTAAAGATCTTATTATTTCAGGAGTTATTTCTATCTTTAATACATTCTGGCCTAAATATATTGATCCTTTATTAAGTAAATTATTAACTAAAGTTGTTCATACTGCTGATCCAAGTACTAAAGATTTTAAAGTTGAAGTAACTGAATGGTATAGATTTATATTAGAAAAATTCAGACAAACTGAAGGAATTGAATTTATGAATGACTGGAAACAACATATTCGTGAAAGTATACAAAATATTGAACGCGAGAATTATAATATAGATGCTGCTTTTGTTGATCAAGCTGCAAACAGTGGAAGACAATTATTTTCAGGTGGTCACCAACAACTTTCTAGACATAGAGTTTTTCGTCATCATCGTAGATTAGGAAGAAATGGACATGACCGTTTTCATAAAAATAAAGACAAAGAACATTATATTATAGTCGAAGAAAAGAGAAATAAAATTCATGAACTTTTATCTTATGTAGTGTCTGATATACATAAAGACAAATTAGATCATGTTGTTAA
>JACCDO010061728.1_pt1 | contig 13391 bp, 34 predicted proteins | sample 7446101 | NCBI WGS metagenome assembly JACCDO01 (sample SAMN15323440, study PRJNA562643) | freshwater metagenome | isolation source: river surface water | place: USA:Blue River Watershed | collected 2017-08-16
GAAACTTACTCCAAAGAGGTGGAATGCCCTTATTCAAAAATGTATTAAGAGTTTAGAAGAATGACTAAACAATATCCACTAAATGACTGGGAGTTTGTTGATGAGATTGAAAACTCATTCAACGAATGGTTTCACGGAGATTATGGAACTTTCTCATATAGAAGTGAGGCATTTTATACTGATTGTGAAATCGGTGATGAGAAGACCCGACAAGATATGCTAAAAAAATGGATTTACGCATCGTTCTATGAGGGTTTTATGCGAGGAAAATATGCTAAACTGGAAGAGGAAGTAGGACTTACTGATAATGAGTGATATAATATACTACAAAAATGGTGAGGAAACATTTCGTATTTCTCCTTCAACTGTTGGAACCAAATGTCCTGAAACTGAACTTGAAATCAAAATGACTGAAACCGACATCTCAAAAGTTCTCATAGAGGGAGACTACGCAACCATTATGGGTGTGAAGTATAAGAGAGTAAAAGAACAAGAATTCACACTTGAACTCACACTTGACGAACTTCATATGCTTGATAAGTATGTTGAATATTGTGAAGAAACAAAAGAGTTTTTTGATAAACTCAAGAATGCTTATCCTAAACAAAAATCACCAGTAGAAGAAGCATATAAGGACTGGTGTGGTGAGTATCCAACCGGTGGTCCAAGTGAAGATGCGAAATGGGGTGCTTTTCTAGCAGGTTATCAAGTAACACAACCAAAAGCAATTCCAGTTGATGACCCTCCTGAATATGATGAAATTGAACACGATATTAGTGAGAATGTAGAAAATAAAACAATCCGTCAGGTGATAGACCGATGGTGGATGGATACATTTACATCTAAAAATATGTGGTCTGTTAATGAATGTATTGATGACCTTGCTGACCAAATTGAATTCTGGATTTTGAGGAATAAAAAAGAAGTTTCAGTAGAAGAACAATCAAAACCTATGGATGAGGTTGTGAATAGGTTGGTGAAAAAATACCAAGCACAAAAACTTTTTAATAGGTTGGTAGATGAACTTGGTTATGATTTTGATGCTTGTAATGATGTTGTAGATTTGGTGGAGGACTGGATTCCAGAATATCAATCTGCTGCCGGTTCCCAGAATGTAGATACAGAATTATTGGTAGATGGATTTAATGATGCAATACGGAAAATGAAGGAGATGCTACGATGACTAAACGAAACCTAAAACAACAACTCCAGTATTCCTACTATGAGGATATGGAGGATGGTAGAACAATTGAAACGATTGATTATGATGCTTTGATTGAAATCATTGATGATTTGTATGATAAAATTGAAACACTTCAAAGAGATAATGAATTTCTAAAATCTTACGCATGGGAACGATGACTGACGAACAAATCAAAATGCTTCGTGAACTAATCAAATCTGAGATTGATTGTTCTAAAATTGATGGTATGGAGCACGGGCAATGGGGATGGGCAGAAAAACAATTAGATGAAGGATGGAAAGCATTTCAGGAGACTTTTAATGACTGAAGATGATAAGTATGCTCTCAAAGAGTTTCTCCGTGCTGTTGGTGTTACTGCTGGTGTTCTTGTTGTCTTTGGTATAATCTGTCTTGTGATTATTAATCTTTCCACAGGTGATAAACCAATCAATGAGGCATCATTTGAAGTGGTTGACAAATACAAAGAATGTGATGTGGTACGTTATGCACCACACCAAGTAGCAGAGTACAAGTATTTCCTGTATTGTGAGAAGAACAAATGAATGAAGATATGCCGTGGGTTAATCTCACCCAAGAAGAAGTAGAAGAACTCCGCAACAAAAAACACGAACTCACTGAATACGGCAAACAGAGGTTGAAAGAACTTATCTACAAAGAGGATATGCACAAAATGGAAGATGCTGCAAAAGACCTTGTTCTTGAAAATCTTACGCACGAAGAAATGTTGGAAATTGCTGAAAAAAGAGAGGCAGAAAACAAGGCACTTGCTGCCCTTGATGAACTCTATGAAAAGCACGGTGATGCTATGCTGAAACTTGCCGAGATTGAGAAAGATGAGTGGGAACGTAGAGAACGTTCTAATACTGTATTAGCACGATATAATCACTTCTATAATGAAGAATGTTCTGGTATGCCTCACGGAACACCTATTACTCCGGAACATATGCAGGCAATGGCATTAGAATGTATGGTGGATGCTCTCATTTGCGAAAATATGAATGTAGAGTATAATGCTATTGCGATTGATGACATCAAGGATTTGATTGAAGGTTTGTATCGGCAGAGTAATGAGTTTCTTGAAAGGGTCAGGACAGTTCAAGAACAGGTACACGGACATACCAAAACCGATTTGGATACCCTATAATACACCCATAAACACCCAATTACTATGACTTTTCAACCTTACAACATAGTTCCTGGAACTGATATTATTCACAGTACCACCGATGTTTATGAACTTTCTGATGAAGTAGAAGGATGTACTCACACTGTAAAACTTCAAGCAGATAACGGTGGTGTTTACCTAGAAGCAACAGGAAAACAGCACGATAGTGAGCACAGAGGCATCACTGAATATATGTCTATCGGCAACAAAGAACTTGCGATTGTTGTTGCTAAAAGGATTCTTGAACTTTATGGAGTAAACTGAAATGAACATCAAATTCACTGGACATCAAGCAACTGAACGAGAAGTAAAACTTTCACAACAAGAATTATTTCAGTTATTTGAGATTATGCGAAGAGAGTTCAAAGAACACATCACTTATGCAAGGTTCCGTGATTGTTATTCTCCAACTCAAACTGAAAAGAACATTGTAGATTTTTGTAATTCTCATTCGGTTGATGTAGAATACGATCGTGATAGGGTAGCATTCTTTTCTGCTATTCTTGATAACCTTAAGAACCCCTACCAATGACCAAAAAACTCTGTAAGGATTGTAAGTGGTATCGTAGGTCGTGGTTTGAGCACATCTTTTTTAGGGACAATAGGTTTGATATGTGTGCCTCTCCAAATACGACTGATGACCTTGTAACTGGTCGTAGGCAACGATTTTGTGATATGTTGAGAGCAAATCGTTGGAAAGAACTTGATTATGCTTGTGGTCCTGATGGTAGATTCTGGGAGGCAAAATGAAAGACGAAAAGAACCCTGATGAGATTGTCGTCAGGGATATTGATATGATACACTTTGAAATGATGGATGGTGGGTTCTTATGGTGCGGAATCTACCATAAGAATGGACAGGTTGACCACTTCAACATCACTGCGAAGAAAAATAAACTCTCTACTATTTGGATGCCTGATTGTGGATAATCTTCTTCAAAGATACAAGAACTACACACGCAAGCAGTATAATCGTTACTGCTATGAGGGTGACTTTGAACCTCATTTCAGGTGGAACCCATTTGATACAAACAACGATTGGGTGTATGATAATGAGAAGTGGAGACACTTTATCTGGGGATTTCAAAATATAGCAAATGCTTGGGAGGCGTGGTCTTATTGGATGAGAGATAAGAAGTATTCTTATAAACTTCCTTATGCGATGTGGAGTGAAATGAATGATGGTTGGATGTATATGTATGAGTATTCTTGGGCGAAGAAATGAAAAATCTTTTATTGTCCTTATGGTATAAGTACAAGGACTGGCAATACGAAAGAAAATGCCTCAAGCATCTTGGTATAAAACCACAAAAGATGTATGTTTCTAAAGAGGCATATGATGCTTTAGTGGAGGCAATCAATAAACCCCCAGACCCAAAAGCAGTAGAAAGATTCAAAGAGATTATGAACCGTCGTGCTCCGTGGGAAGAATGAATGAAAAATCTAAAATCTTCTATGACATCTGGAAATGTGCATACCAAAGAAGAACACTATATAAAGGAACACCAAGAGAACACAGAGAGCACGAAACTGTACGTATGTGTCTAGATATGAAGGACATTGAGTTCTATAAGTTTGATACAGAAAAACCACATTACTTATGAGGAAAATGTAAAATGGGACTTTATGATGAAATTCGTTCTTCCTATGACTTGGGAGAGCATTTTACAAATGTAGATATGCAAACCAAGGGTCTTGCTTGTGCAATGTGCCGATATTGGATTTCTCCTGATGGATGCTTGTATGAAATAACTCATAAAGAAACTCATACCTTTGAAACCATTGAGGAAGATGATGAACGTTATGACCCTAAAAGATTATTCCTGAACTTTGAGTGGATTCCAACAGGAAAACATGGTAAAGTAGAACCGTACTATGTTACAGATTATGTTGAGGTTTATCCTGCTACTTGGAATGGGCAGTGGGAAGATTGGCCTCGTTGCAGATTACACTTCAAGTATGGTAGACTGGTGGACCACGAGGACATCACTGGTAGATGAAGGAATTCAACTATGCCTTGGACTATAAAGTTCTGGACTTCACACTTCCAGAGAATCGCAAACTTTATCGCATTGCACGTGGAGAGCAGGGAGTTTTATTGGTACGCCCTTATACTGACGATATTTGCAAGCATTGGAGATTTGTAGATGTGGTTACTGCTCGTAAATCTTCTGCTAAGATATACGAAATGTATCAAGATTATAAACGACAGAAGGATTTCATTGGAATGGATATGGCACGGAAATTCCTTGAGATGGGATTCACTCGCGCCAGACGGTATGCGAATCATAAGAGTGGACGAAAATACGATAAGACTGGAAAAGTACGTCCTCAAGAAGTAGATTGGAAAACAAACGAAAAAGCACAAGCAGCACAAATCTTTAAAGAGATTAGAGATAAAGTAGCATATGACCCAGAGTATCAACAAATGCGTAAAGAATGGAGGGCAGCAGAGTGATTGATACTTCACTATTTCCTTATGATAAGTTTGGATTTAGACTTGAGTTTGGTGAAAAGAAAAACATTACAGTCTGTTGGTTTGAGTGCCAAGAACATCTTGACAAATACCTAGAAAGATATAAACTAGATAAGAGAACTATTAAGATTGATTATCGTGATGGAGAACCCGTTGTACGCAGTAAAAAACACAAGAGAGACGTGGAGCAAAAACCTGAACCAAAAAGTAACAGAAGTTCAGGTTCAGTTCGCAAACGAAAATCCAGCGTGGATTCCTCTCGAAACACTTCTGGCACTACAAAGCGTAAAAAATGAGTATGCAAGTAACTGAAGAAAACATTACTAATTGGGAACTTGATGAAGAAGAAATTAAAAGTTTAATTCATCTTACCAAACTTGAAATTAAACGATGCGAAGGTGATAATGTAACTCAAACATATTATGGTTTGATTCTAGGTAAACTTTTAATTATGAAATATGGAAAACAAGACCAAACTCATTTTAGCACTTCAACAAATTGATAATCTTACAAGTCTTTTGGAAGGTAATGAGTATCAAGACTTTTTATACAGCAAATTGATTTCTACACGAATTGAACTACAGAGGCAATTAAATCATTATGGAAAAACAACTAATTGATGATGCCTTCTACATTGAAGAAAAGGGATGGGGAACTTGGCAATCTCATTATCCTGATGGTAAAGGTATTATCACCTCACTAACTGAAGAAGAAGTCATTCGTAGCACTCGTTGGTATCTTAAGGCACTTCAGGAGGGTGAGTTTGACAAAATAGAACAAAAAACTTATGATTCAGTTGTTGGAGGAAAACTATGACACTACGCACTTTTATTGATAAAAATGGAAACAGTTGGGAGTGGGAAGAAACTCCTGAAGTTGTTGAGGCAGTTAAGAACCTTACACAATTTGCTGGTAATTATCCTGGACCACTCTATGCTCCACATCCTGACTTAAATAATGAAACTCAGAATGACACCAAAACAACAGATGTGGGCTAATATTTTTGCTTGTGCTCAAAAAAGATCTGATCTTTATTTCAAAGAAAAAGATCTTGACAGACAAGCAAGAGAACACACTACAGTAGCATTAGCACTTCAAAAAGGTGATCAATTTTGGAAAGAACTTCTGTAGACTATCCGTATCATGTACTTGATGAAACAACTCCTTGGTATGAGTGGTTATGTTATTGCGAAATTTGTCATCAACTGGGTGTTAAAGATCAACCTAAACTGGGTAGATTTATGGCATATCGTAGATATTTGAAACACATTGGAATATTGTAATGTTTAAATTTTTTGAATGGTTTTTGTCTCCTTCTACTAAAGAAAATGTAGAATATGATGTTTATTCAAAACTTCTTGAATTAGAAGAAAAATATGAGTCTCTTCTTTCTGATATTGTAAGACTAGAAGAAGAAAATATTGAGACAACAAATACTCTCTATGAGGTTATGAACTCTATTGATGCTGTTGATGCACGAATTGATATCATTCTAAATAGTCCAAAAGATTACAAAAACGATTGACAATTATGACTTACTCTATTACTCTCCGCAGTCCTGATGGTACTGAAAATACTTTTGAGTGTCCTGATGATCAATATATTCTCGATGCTGCTGAATATGCAGGTGTAGATCTTCCATCATCTTGTCGTGCTGGTGCATGTAGTTCTTGTGCTGGTAAAGTCATTGAAGGTGAAGTTGATAATGAAGAACAAACTTTTCTTGATGACGAACAGATGGAGCAAGGATTCTCTCTGCTTTGTGTAGCATATCCTAAATCTGATTGTGTGATTCTTACTGAACAGGAGGAGAACCTGTGATAAATAAAAATGTCTGTTGGAACGGCAATTCTCTACGGACAGATTAGGTGCTTTCGGGCACCTTTTCTATTATAAATAATAATGCCGTTCTAACAAGATTACGATGACTTCACAAAGTCCAAGAATTTACATATACAAAATTACCTTTGAGGAAGTTTTGTATTATTATTATGGTGTTCATAAAGAGAAGAAGTTTAATGAATACTATATGGGTTCTCCAGTAACTCATAAGTGGGCCTGGGATTTTTATACCCCCAAAAAACAAATACTTCAATTTTTTGATTATACAGATGAAGGATATTGTGAAGCAAGAGAACTTGAAACTCGTTTAATAAAACCATTTTATAGTATAGATAAATGGTGTTTGAATGAAAATTCTGGAGGAAAGTTTTCTTTAGATGTAGTTAGAAAAATTGGAAAAACCCATTTTGAAAATAAAACAGGTCTTTTTTCACTATCAAAAGAAGAAAGGTCGAAATTAAGTAAAGAAATTATTGAAAGGCATAGAAAAAATAAAGTTGGTTTATTTGCTATGAGTAGAGAAGAAATAATTAATGCAGCTAAAATGGGAGGGCAAAAAAGTTTTGAGATGAAAACGGGAGTTTTCTCATTAACACAAGAACAAAAACTAAAGATAAATGAAAAACTAAAAAAAGAAAAGAGAGGAATTTATAGTATAAGTAAAGAAGATAGAACAGAGATTAGTAGGAGAGCAGGAAAAATATCAGGACAGAAAAGTTTTGAAAATAAAACTGGGGTTTGTGGTAGAAGTAAAGAAAAGATGAGTGAAGATGGAAGAAAAGGTGGTAAAATATCATCTAAAAAACTTAATACTGAAAAATGGATTTGTTTAGTTACTGGGTACATATCAACTTCAGGTCCATTAACCATATACCAAAGAAAAAGAGGTATAGATACTATTAACCGAATGAAAGTGAAGTAATGTATGAAAATTTAAATCAATTTGAACAAGCTCTGTTTCATTTTGGAACTAGAGTGGATATAATATGTTCTATGGAAATTTCAAATAAAATTACAGAAAATGAAGCTTATAAAAGGATTAAAAGAGAACTTAAAAAACTCAAAAAAGCAAGAAAACAACATAAAAAAGACGAGAATCTGTGATAAGTGTGGTGAAATAAAACCACTTGACGTTCAGCACTTCCAAGTTGTAAAATACTTCCGTGATGGTTTCTCTTATTATTGTCACGATTGTTCTAAACCAAAACCAAAAGATTGATTATGGATTATAAAAAGTACTCACTTGAAAATCTTGAAAAATGGATTGAAGATGCAATCAATAGCAGTGAAGCATCTCCTCAAGAAATTTTTGATGTTATCAAAAATGTGGTAAGCGATAACTATTATTGCTACAAAAATCATACTGAAAGGTGTTATGAACTTCTTGCACTGCTGAATGGCAATGGAAAAGGACATATTCCAGCATACGATGAGTATGTTGAGAAAAAAGAAAATCTCATATGCGATAAAGATGATAAGTCTCCCAAGTGTCAAAAAGCGTGGAACGATTTCTGGGAAGAAAATTATTACCCTGAAGAGCATCAACAATACACTGAAGAAGAACTGAATGCGATGTGTGACAAAGCAGCATCAGATCAAGAAAAACAAAAGTGTCGTGAATATAATCTGCGTGAAGCAGAGTATTATGATAAGCGGGCACAACTTGATGCTAAAAAGGATAAAGTTGTAAAGTGGCAACTTCCTGTTGAAGCGGATGGTGCAAGTGGTGAATATTTTGTATTTTTTCCCGATGATTTGATGGAAGCAGCAAATCTAAAAGAAGGTGATACTATTGAGTGGGTAGATCAAGGCAACGGTTCTTATTTCCTTAAAAAAGTTAATAATTCGCCATCTTGGGTTGAAGGTAATAAATTAGCAAAAACAAAAACCTATGATGAAATGATTGCAGATGGATGGACTATGACTGATGATGGATTTTGGATTAGGGAAACTATTGGAATTGATGAGTGTTAATGGTTAATATCATCAATGCTTGTCTGAATGGACTGATATATGGAACAGGAGTGATTTGTGTTGTTGACACACCCAAACCACCTGTGATAAAGTACTATGAACCTGGAAAGTCCTGTTATGTAAATGGGACTTTTTATACTAAATGTGAGGATAGATTAAGTGGCACTAAGTGAATCGGTAGAGCAAAGTCTAAAAGAAGCAGAATCTAATCTTAGAAATGCTTTAGCATATTCTGCAAGACAAGAAAAACCTTTTGTAAGTCGTGAGATTTCTGAAATGATTTGTCGAATTGATAGTCTTATTAAGACTGATCAACTTATTGACAAATTGGAAGATAGGATGAAAGGTTTTGGTGATGATAAAGGTTCTTTTGGAACTTTCTTTAGTTAAGTTTTGTAACAGCACTCTAAAGACATTATTAAGTAATCGCACATCTTCCTTAAATAATGTTAGAATATCGACATAAACACGGGATCAAACCTATGACTCTTTCATCTGGAAAACAAAGCAATCTTACCGAAGAAGAATGGAAAGAGATGATGGCACTTAAAAATGCAATCAACGATCGTCCTGCTGCTGTGATTCCAGAGAAAATGGAAGAGTTTACTGAATATCTGGTAAGGAGTTTGAGAGAAAGAGGTGGTTGATAAATACTAAAAGAGTGTTTAATGTATTCAAATGCTAGATGAGGGAAGAAAAAGAGATGCTGCTGCAAATGCTGTTTTAGCACTATCATTCGCAGCAAATGCAGCACAATCACCACAAGCATTAGTTAAGTCTGGGAGTATTGAAGCACCTGGAGTTGCGGGTATGCAAAGATTGATGGACGCTCGCAAGAAAAGAAAGGATTTAGATTTACAAAGAGTTTCTCATTCAGCAAGGAACAAAACTTTTAGAGAATTTGTAGAGCAAGCATATTTAATTGAAGCAAAAAGGCAACCAACATTTTCAAGTCGTGAAGATTTAGAGAGACATTATGGTGGTATTCCCAAAGGTATGGTTGCTAACAATAGTACAAGTGCCGAAAATCCAAAGTGGAGACTTGTTCCTGCAGAAAAAAGAAAAGAACAAGCAAGAAGAAGAGAAGAAAGAAGAAAAGCAGTTACTGGAACTCAAACCCCGGAAGAACAAGGAAGAACAGCAAAAAAAAGAGCACTTGCAAAAAAACGAGGAAAGGAACTTCATCATCAAACTGAAATAGAAACATCTGCAAGAGAATTTAAAGGTTTATCTCCAGAACAAATAGAAGCAAAGAAAAAAGCAGATGCAAAAAAAGGAAAATATCACGGAGATGACCGAAGAAACCTAACTCTTGCAAATCCATCTGGAACATCAACAGATTCTTCAGGATTTCATCATTCTAGATACCACGCATTTGAAAGAAGAAATAGAAAAAAACTAAAAGATATAGAAACTGCTATTTCACCATCTCGTGCATTTACAACTTTAGTAAATAAAGAAAGAAGAGAAAAAAAGAAAAAAGCAGAAGGGCACCAATAATAAATAAAAGAAAACCCTGTAAGTAAATGAAGACTTTCAAAAAGTTTCTGGAAGAAGCATATCTCGTTGAGATGCGTAAGGAAGATAAAGTTAAAGGAGAAACGAAAACTCCTCTCCACGTAACCACAACTTCAGGTAGAGTTGTGAAAAAACCTGAAGGCGGACTAGAAGTTAAGAAATCAACAAGAAAATCATTAACACCCAGAGCAGCAACTGGTAGAATGAAGCAGGGGATGATTGATAGAGAAACACAACCATATGCTACTAGAATGCCTGGTGCTGCTAGACACGCACAAGGTGGTGGAGGTTCTGGAGCAGCAGCACCTGGTAGATTGAGAGGTGTTGGAAAACTAGAAAAGCAAAAAATGGAGAAAACTCCAGAAGGAGAAAGAGTAAGACCATTTAGTGCTGGTCCATCACCAGCACAAAAGGTTGCATTGAGAAAGGCACAAAGATCACGTTCAACTGGTGGTGGTAGATGAAAACCTATCAAGAGTTTATTTACGAATGTTATGAACTTGAAGAGAGAGTTTTGATGAAAGCAAAACCTTCAAATAAACCAGGAACGATGCCTATTCCTGGTGCTGAGGGTTCTGCAAGAAGAGAAGTATCCCGTGCTGGATTTAGAAGAAAAGGACCAATTCAAAAACCATCAGTAGAAAAGAGTGGAACTGATGTTCCTATTTGGGTAAGAACTCATAAATCTCCTGGTGATTATGCTGCTTATACTACAAAGCAAAAACATAAAGAAGGAGAAAAGACTCATAGTAAAGAATTGAAGAAGCAGTTTGGTAGAACTGGAGCAACAAAAGATTCTCCAGTTCATGATATTACTGTTGGTTCTCCTAAATCAAAAGTTAAAGACCCAGGACAAAGAGCAAGACAATTTGTACGTGCTCTTAAAGATGTAAAGGATACAGTAAAATCAAAGAAAGGTATTGCTACAAATACTCCAACTGCAATCTCTTCATCGGGCAAGAAGAGAAAGAGAAGTGATGAGGAAGGTGCAGAGCAAAGAGGGAGAGTTTATAGTAAATTAGGTATGGGTGAGAGGAACCCGAAGACTGGAGTGCAGATGGCAAAAATCTCTTGACTTTCTAAATAATCTCTGCTATGCTTGATTTTGATAAGGGGGAATTAGTTAAACGGTATAACGGGTGCTTTGCAAGCACTTATTAGGAGTTCGATTCTCCTATTCTCCACTAGTTTTTGTAGATATATGAAAAGTAAATCAAAAGATTTAGATAAATTTTATACACATCCAGAAGTTGCGGAAAAATTTGTTAAAATTATAAATCATTATTTTCCCCTAAATCAATTTGATTTAATTATTGAACCATCAGCAGGAAATGGAAATATACTTAAGTATCTCCCTGAAAATTCAATAGGACTTGATATTGCTCCAGAAAATGATAGAATTGTTCAGCAAGATTTCTTTAAATATTCGTCGCCATATCATCCAATATTAAACAATATAAAGATTGCTTGTATTGGTAATCCTCCATTTGGTTCTGGATATATGAATCCTCTTGCGAAGGCATTTTTTAATCATGCTGCAACATTCAGTGAATTAATTGCTTTTATTGTTCCTGCAAAGTGGCAAACCTCTTGGAAAGTTCAGTTTCAGTTAGATAAATCTTTTGGTTTATATTTTACAGAAATACTTCCAAAAAATAGTTTTCTTTTAGATGAAGAACCATACAATGTGCCTTGTTGTATGCAAATATGGTCTAAAGTAAAACCAAAAGGTCTTGATGATATTAGAATTAAAGAAAGACCACCAACAAAACACAATGATTTTGAAATGTTTTTGACTTGCGATAATGTACCTAAACTTCCAGAAGTGAGAGAGCAAATCAAGAATCAAGAGTATTGGGAATTTGCTCTCAAATATTGGGGTCAAATTAAAGTTTGTGATTTTAATGAGGTCTCTCCAGATACTACAACACATTATCTTTTTAAATCAAAAAAAGAATATGTGAGAAGTATTTTTGAACAAATTGATTGGAGCAAATATGTTTCAAACATGGGAGCGCCTAATGTTGGAGGAAAGTCTTTAGTTGTAAAGGCATATACTGACAAGAAGAGAGAGTTAAACATTAAAGACTGATGTGACACCCGAAAAACTGGCACACCTGAGGTTGCGAGACCTCTTTTTTTGTGCCATAATACATTCGTGACGTTGAGAGACCAACTTCACACCTAACCACTTACTAGGAGTAAATTATGTCTTACCTTCCCGAAGTTCTTAATGAGTATCGTATTAACCTCACTAATGAAGTGAGTGTTCAAGAGTTTTTGAAATACGGATTCTATAAGATTGCTGATGCAACTCTTAAATCTGAAGAAAGGTTCATTAAGAATCCAGAAGTCAATCCTATCGAATATGTTGTTGTTCCTGGTTTAGAATCAAAATACAACGAATATCGTGAGTTGATTTATATCATTGCAATTGATGATAAAGTTGCAAAGATTGGCGGAACATATGTTGGAATGAAAGGTCGTCATCAATCATATAACTGTGGGACTCGCAAAGCACGCAACAAAGGAACTTGTTCGGTAACCAACTTTAATGTTACTGAGGCACAATATGCTGCAATCTGCGATAACAAGCGAGTTGAATGGTATGTTTTTGATGTTCCTCTTGCAGAAGCAGTAATCAATGTGTGGGGAGAGGAAATGACTTATAATGCCAAAACATATTATAAGTATGAATCTGCCCTCTGCAATAAGTATCAAGAAATGACTGGGCATTTTCCCATTCTTTCCTCCAATTCTGGAGTTGAGTGAGGACACTTTCCAAACCGTCCACAAGACCCCGCAAGGGGTCTTTTTTTGTGCTATGATTACGGAGTAATCAAAAGAGTTGTGATGACTAAACTGCTTGAGTTTGCTGATTCCAGCGCAATCGCAAAGATTTCTCTGGATGATAAAAATAATGAGGTTGGAGTTGCTTTTACCTCCAAACCCGACAACTTTTATCTGTTTGAGTGTGACGATGTGACTGAGTTTGAGAGTATGGTAAATGAAGTGGTAGATGCAAAAGAAAGTCTTGGGAAGTTTATTGCAATCTCCCGTAAAGACGGAACCCTTGTGGCGGTATAAAATGGAAGGATTTATTGTTGGTAGAGGAGATAAGACTTATGCTGCAATCCCATTCAGGAACTATTTGATGATTATTCACAACGGACAGCAACTTAAAGTTTGCAGAACTGAAAACTCTGCAAGAAA
>JACCDO010568555.1_pt1 | contig 13388 bp, 14 predicted proteins | sample 7446101 | NCBI WGS metagenome assembly JACCDO01 (sample SAMN15323440, study PRJNA562643) | freshwater metagenome | isolation source: river surface water | place: USA:Blue River Watershed | collected 2017-08-16
AAGCGCACGCCCGGTATCTCACTTGCGAGCAGTGCATCGGTGGCTTCTACGAATTCGGGGATGGATGAAATAGGCACGGAGATATCGTGCTTGATGTTCAAACCCTCTTCGGCTTGCGCGAGGGTGATGCTTTCGCGGATATGCCAGAGGTTACGCGCTTGCGTGAGGTTCTCGGCCACCACCGCATCGGTCACGCAGCCGTTCTCTAGGGCAAGTTCGAGCAAGTGTTCAAAACGCTCTCGTGCGTGCATCTCAGATACGTTGTCCGAGTTTTCTAACAACACGCAGTACGGGGTTTCTTGCCATAAGGGCACGCGCAAGTGAGGGTAGTGTTTGTCGACCAGACTGAGTGCGAACTGGCCCATCATTTCAAAGCCCGTCAGCCCAGCGCCTAGGTGTTGGTGCGCGAGCCCCAGCAGCTTCACAGCATGAGCAACAGAGGGCACGGCGGCCCACGCAGTCAGGCTGGCCGCAGGCATGGGGTACAGCTTCATCGTGGCTGCGGTGATGATGCCCAATGTGCCTTCGCTGCCAATCATCAGGTTGCGCAAGTCATAGCCGGTGTTGTCTTTGCGCAAGCCACTCAAGCCATGTAAGACCTCGCCTTGGGCTGTGACGACTTCGAGTCCCAAACACAACTCGCGCGCGTTGCCGTAGCGCAGCACCTGGGTACCTCCGGCATTGGTGGCCAAGTTGCCGCCGATGGTGCAGCTGCCTTCGGCTCCCAAGCTCAATGGAAACAAAAAGCCGGCTTGTTCAGCCGCCTGTTGGACGTTTTGCAGAATACAGCCGGCCTCTACGGTGAGCGTCAAATTGTCGGCATCGATGGCGCGCACCGCATGCATCCGCAATAGGCTCAGCACCACTTGGTCACCCGCCGCGCTGGGAATAGAACCCACCACCAGGCCGGTGTTGCCGCCTTGGGGCACAAGGCTGACATTGGCTGAGGCACAGGCTTTCACCACGTCTGCCACTTCTTGTGTGCTTCCAGGTCGAACCACCGCCAAGGCTTTGCCCCGTGTGCGCTTGCGCCAGTCTTGCTCGTAAGCGGACAGGTCACCCTCCGTCAGCACATGGGCGTCACCCACGATGTGACGCAGGCGAATCAAGAGCTCAGAGGGGGCGACAGACGACATGCGATACCTCAGGGGGTGGGTACTTCAGTGAGGGCGGTTTCTTTGGCATGTTTCAAACGTAAGCGCACATGCAACGCGCAGGCGATGAACAAGGTGATGCAGAGAAAAATTTCAATCATCGCCAAGTAGCTGCTGGGAGATGCGTCGCTCCACGCGCGCACCACGCCTTCAGTGAAATAGAGCCAAATGAGCAAACTCAACCAGCGGTAGGTGTACATGCGGTTTTTCAGCAACCCAGTGAGAGGGAAGCACAACGGCAACACCTTGAGCGCCAGAAGGGTGCCGCCGGGCCGCAATGGGGCCAGCCATAACTCCCAAGCCAATCCGAGCACGATCAATCCCATCAGGCTGCTCACAGCCAACCAGCGGGTGAGCGTCACATGACGCATTGAATTTTCTTGGAGGGGGTGTGTGGTGTCGTGCATAGAAAGTGGGATGATTCAGGCCATGATTGTCCCGCATCTCCAAGATTTTTTTGAACGACTGGCCCGATTCCCTTGGCGCAACACGGCACGTACTTTGCGCCAACGTTTCCGTGAGGACCGACTGGGTCAAGCCGCCGGCAGTTTGACCTTCACCACCACCATTGCCTTGGTGCCGATGGTGACGGTGGCCTTGGCTGTTTTGACCGCTTTTCCGATGTTCAGCGACTTCCAAGTGGTGTTACAAAAACGCTTGGTGGAAAGCTTGGTTCCTGACAATATTTCTCGTCAAGTGTTGGGTTACTTGACGCAGTTCGCCAGCAAAGCCAGCCGCTTGGGGGTGGTGGGTGTGACCGCTTTGTTGCTGTCTGCCTTGGCTTTGGTGTTCACCATCGATCGCACCTTGAACGCCATTTGGCGTGTGCGCAAGCGCCGTCCTGTGGCACATAGCATGTTGTTGTATTGGACCGCGATCACCCTGGGGCCTTTGCTGATGGGGGCAAGCTTGGTCATGATGTCGCAGTTTGTGGCAGTCTCTCGGGGTGTAGTTCCTGACATGGCGGGGAGTTTGCGTTGGGTCTTGAGCACGGTGGAGTTTTTGCTGCTGGCGTGGGCGGTGAGTGCACTCTTCCGTTATGTGCCCTATACCCATGTGCGTTGGAGTCATGCCCTGGTCGGTGGCATTTGGGTGGCGGCTGCCACCGAAATCGCACGCAAGGTCCTGGCGTACTACTTTGGCCAAATGCCCACCTACTCGGTTGTCTATGGCGCGTTTGCCACGCTGCCTATCTTGCTGATTTGGATTTATTTGGCCTGGTCGATCGTACTCATTGGCGCAGTGCTGGTGGCCAATTTGCCCAGCTTGCTGGGGGGCATTTCACGCGACGGACGCAGCGTGGGCTGGCGTTTTCAATTGGCCATCGAAGTGCTGCAGCGTTTGCAACTCGCGCGCGTCACTGACGAGCACGGCGCCAGCATGACCACGCTCTGCGAGGACTTGTCGCTCGACCCGCTGCAAATCGAAGACGTGCTGGCCGCGTTGGTCGACTTGGATTGGATCGCACGCTTGAGTGAGTCTGTCGATGCCCGTCAAAGCCATGTGAAAGAAGCGCGCTATGTGATGTTGGCGGATCCGCACCGCACGCCTTTGGCACCGTTGATGGAACGCTTACTTCTGGTGCGCAGCCCCGAAATGGAAGGCTTGTGGATGAAGTGGCAAGACCTGCGTTTGCGCGACGTGCTTTAAGCGCTGATGCCGAAAAATTGCCTCAAAGCGCCCAGTGTTTCTTCGGGTGACTCGTTCATCTGGTGATGCCCCATAGGCACGTGAACCACACGGATGCGTTTGCCGGTTTTATCTGCTTGGTCAATCAAACTCTTGGCTGACCGCGCAGGCGTCATTTGGTCGCGTTGACCCAAGACAAACAAGACCGGACATGTCACGTCCGCCATGGCCTCTAAGCCGCGTGCGTAGCTGTCGCACGCCACGAACCCGCGGTGAAAAATATTGACCTGGGGGTTGCTCGCCAACATGCGTCGTCCCAATGCCATCGAGGCGCCATACACCCAGGTGCCGGGTCCCAGCGCCGATGGTGGGGCGGCCAGCGTGGCGCGTGAAAACACATTCACCATCTGCAGTGCTTTCATGGGCTCATTCAGAGAGGCTTCAATCAACGCAGGTGACACCTTCATCGGAAACGCGGTTCCGACGAGTGCCAAGTGGGTGATGCGGTCTTTCATGCGCGCGGCGGTCTCAAGTGCGATGAGCGATCCCCAGCTGTGGCCAATCAGCGCGGCCTGTGTGACGCCAACGGCATCCAGCAGGTCTTGAATGAACAGAGCGGCTTCTTCCACGCTGCTTGGTGCTTCGCCGCCGCTGCGTCCGTGACCGGGTAAATCCACCGCGAGCACATTGAAGCCATGGTGGGCCAAGTAGCGTGACTGCAAAATCCACACGCTGTGGTCATTTAGCACACCGTGAATGAATACCAATGTGGGCTTATTGCCATCGAAGGGTTTGCCGCCGGTGTAAGCATAGGCGGAGTAGGCCTCGCCGTGCGCTGGGGTGAGGGTGATCTGCATCAGGCAACCGCCTTTTCTGCGGCTTTCAAGGCACGCTTTAAATCGTCGATCAAGTCGGCGGGGTCTTCGAGTCCGATGGACAAGCGAATCGTGCCCGGTCCAATGCCAGCGTTCTTCAGTGCGTCGTCGCTCATGCGGAAGTGGGTGGTGCTGGCCGGGTGAATCACCAAGCTGCGACTGTCGCCCACATTCGCAAGGTGGCTGAAAATTTGCAACGCTTCGATGAAGGCGCGTCCTTGTGCACGCGAGCCGTTGATGTCAAAGCTGAACACCGAGCCTGCGCCGCGCGCACCCAAGCGCAAGAGTTTCTCTGCCAGGGCATGGCTGGGATGGCTGTCGATCAGCGGATGTCCAACACGACTCACCAGCGGATGCGAGGCTAAAAAGGCCACCACTTTTTCGGTGTTGCTGATGTGGCGCTCCATACGCAAGGGCAGGGTTTCGATACCCTGCAAAATCAGCCACGCACTGTGCGGACTCATGCAGGCACCAAAGTCGCGCAGACCTTCGCGACGAGCCCGTAACAAGAAGGCGCCGACCGTGCTCTCCTCACTGAACACCATGTTGTGAAAGCCTTCGTAGCTGTGCGTCAGCTCGGGGAACTTGCCGCTCTTCTCCCAATCAAAACTACCGCCGTCCACCACGACCCCCCCAATCACGGTGCCATGACCGCTGAGAAATTTGGTGGCCGAGTGGTAGACCAAGTCGGCCCCTAGTTCGAAGGGTTTGACCAAGTAAGGCGTGGTCAGGGTGCTGTCAACCAGCAGGGGAACACCGGCTTCGTGTGCGAGGGCTGAAATGGTGGGGATGTCCAACACATCCAAGCCAGGGTTGCCCACGGTTTCGCCAAAAAATAATTTGGTGTTGGGGCGTATCGCAGCGCGCCAGGCGTCGATGTCATTGGGAGGTACAAAGGTGGTCTCGATGCCAAAGCGACTCAGCGTGTAGTGCAACAGGTTGTGCGAGCCACCATACAAGGCGGTGCTGGCCACGATGTGCGAGCCCGCTCCCATCAGGGTGGCGATCGACAAGTGCAGCGCAGCTTGCCCGCTCGCTGTCGAGATGGCGCCAATGCCGCCCTCTAAGGCCGCTACACGCTGCTCGAGCACCGCATTGGTGGGATTGCTGATGCGGCTGTAGACGTGACCCGCGCGCTCGAGGTTGAAAAGGGCAGCGGCATGGTCGCTGGATTCGAAGACGAAGGACGTGGTCAGGTGAATGGGAACCGCCCGTGCACCCGTGGCGGGATCTGGCGTGGCGCCTGCATGCAGGGCAAGGGTGTCAAAACTGGGGTCGTTGTAGCCGGGCATGGTTTCCTCGGGTGTTTTGTCAGATTGCTGATAGAGATTGTGGGCTATATTTAAATCCCCAACGGAGGAGATACACCATGAAAGTCAGCGACATTTTGCGCGTCAAAGGCCAAAGCGGCGGCACCTTGTTCACCATCGATCCAATGGATCCTTTGGCGACTGCGGTGAAGATCATGGCAGAAAAAGACATGGGCTCCTTGTTGGTCATGGAGCACGGCGACTTGGTGGGCATGCTGACTTTTCGCGAGGTCATTCAGGCCCTCAGCCGCAACGGGGGTACCCTGGGTGATTACACCGTGCGCAGCGCCATGGATGACCACCCGCTGACCTGCTCCCCCGAAACCGACATCGATGACGTGCGCCGCATGATGCTCGACAGCCACGCCCGCTACATGCCTGTCATTGGCAACCGCCAATTGCAAGGCGTGATCAGCTTTTATGACGTGGCCAAATCGGTGGTGGACAGCCAAAACTTCGAAAACAAAATGCTCAAGGCCTACATCAAAGACTGGCCCAGCGGCACGCCTGATCCAGACGACAAGTGATCCAGCTCGCCGCTTCGGAGTGGGATAATCTCACCCCATGAGCGGCAATACTTTCGGAACCCTTTTCACCGTCACCAATTTTGGTGAATCCCACGGTCCAGCCATTGGCTGCGTGATTGATGGCTGCCCGCCGGGCATGTCGCTTTGCGAGGCCGACATCCAGCACGACTTGGACCGCCGCCGTCCCGGGACCAGCCGCCATGTGACGCAACGCAATGAGCCCGACCAAGTTCAAATCCTTTCAGGCGTGTACGAAGGCAAAACCACGGGCACCCCGATTGCGTTGCTGATTCAAAACACCGACCAACGCAGCAAGGACTACGGCAATATTTTGCAAACCTTCCGCCCTGGTCATGCGGACTACACCTACTTTCAAAAGTTCGGCATTCGCGACCCCCGCGGCGGTGGACGTTCATCCGCGCGCTTAACGGCCCCCACCGTGGCTGCGGGCGCTGTGGCCAAAAAGTGGCTGAAAGAAAAATTCGACACCACCTTCTTTGGTTGCATGACGCAAATTGGTGAACTGCCAATTCCATTTGAGAGTTGGGACCATGTGGGACACAACCCGTTCTATGCGCCCTGTGCGGATGTGCAGGCGTTTGAAGACTACATGGACAGCCTGCGCAAAGCAGGCGACTCGTGTGGTGCGCGCATTCGTGTGGTGGCCACAGGCATGCCAGTGGGTTTGGGGCAACCCATCTATGACCGCATCGATGCCGACATTGCCTACGCCATGATGGGCCTCAACGCGGTCAAAGGTGTGGAGATTGGTGCGGGTTTTGCCAGCGTGGCGCAACGCGGTACCACGCATGGTGACTCCTTAAGCCCAGAAGGCTTTCGCACCAACAACGCAGGTGGCGTGTTGGGTGGCATCAGCACCGGACAAGACTTGGAGGTGAGCATCGCCATCAAGCCTACCAGTTCGATCTTGAGTCCACGCGAATCGATCGACCAAAACAGCCAGACGACCGAAGTGGTGACCAAGGGCCGTCACGACCCGTGTGTGGGTATTCGGGCCACGCCGATTGCTGAGGCGTTGTTGGCGTTGGTGGTGATGGACCATGCCTTGCGCCACCGTGCGCAATGTGGTGATGTGCAAGTGGCAATGCCTGCCATTCCCGGCCATGTCGGCACTTGATGGTTGGCACCACGTAGGTCTGACTTGACTACCCCCTTCCAAGAAGCGCGTTCCAGCAACGCGCTTTCTCGTTTTCAGCTGTTTCCCTTCGCGGCCTTGTCCGCCAGCTACTTCGCGCACATCGGATTTTTCAACCCCTATCTGCCTTTGTGGTTGAAGGATTTGGGTTTCTCTATCACCATCATCGGGTTGCTGACAGCAGTGCAGGCCGCCACGCGCGTGCTGGCGCCTTATGGTTGGGGATGGTTGAGCGATCACACCGGCGAGCGCGTGAAGCTGTTGCGCTTTTGTGCGGGAGCCGCCTTGGTGTGCTCAGCCGGTTTGTGGATACCTGGGGGTGTGGGCTGGATTGCTGTGGTGTTGTTGCTGATGTTCATCCACACCAGCGCCATGATGCCCATGAGTGAAGCGGCGTTGGCACATTTGGTCAGCACCGAGGCTGGATTTGATTCACGTCGCTATGGGCGTGTGCGTTTGTGGGGGTCGCTCGGGTTTTTGGTCACGGTGTTTGTGGCGGGCGCTTGGTTTGAAGCCGATGGCATGCACAGCTTCCCCTTGTGGTCGATTGGTTCATTGGTGTTGTTGAACCTGAGTGTGTGGTGGTTGCCGAACCGCAAAGAGGTGGCACACCATGATGAAGAGCGCCCCCCGGTGATGGCGGTGTTGCGTCAAACGAAGGTGCAGTGGTTTTTTGCCACCGTGTTTTTTCATGTGCTGTCGCATATTGGCATCTACGTTTTTTTCTCTTTGTATTTAGACGAGTTGGGCTACAGCAAAACCATGATTGGTGTGCTGTGGGCGGTCTCTGTCGGTGCTGAAATCGTGTGGTTCTTCACGCAAAGTCGCTGGTTGCCCAAGTTCAGTTTGTCTAAGTGGATGTTCATTTGTTCTTCGGCCATGGTGGTGCGCATGGTGCTGACCACCTGGGCTGCCGATTGGCTTTGGGCGTTGATGTTCGCTCAGGTGTTACATGCGCTGACGTTTGCCACTCAACATACCGCCTGCATTGCACTGCTGTCACACCATTTTCCGGGGCGCTTACGCGGGCGAGGGCAAGCCCTCTATGCTTCGATTGGGTATGGGGTACCCGGTGTTTTAGGTGCCTTGGCGGGTGGTGCCTTGAGCGATGCGTATGGGTTGACGTCGGTGTATGGCATATCGATCGTCACAGCGTTATTGGCCTGCGGGTGCGCTCGTCAATGCATGCGCAAAAACACCCATTTGGATTGAAGCGAGATCCAATGGTGCATGGGTACTTCTGCTTTTTCGTGCAGAAACAGCCCCAAGCCCACGCTGAATAACCAGGCAAAGATGGTCAATGCCAAGGCCAGCATGGGGTCATAAAAATGACTGGCATTCCACATGGCGCTGAACAAAACAATCACACCGAAATGGGTCAAAAACAGCACATAGGCACTGTTGGCTAAACGATGCACCACGCGTTTCATGGGGCTCCAATGCACCATGCCTGTGGGGGGGATGACCAGCCAAATGGCGGTGATCAAGGCCAGTGTCAAGCGGGTTCGAAATTCAAGCCACAAGGCACCCACCGCCATGAGTGCGGTGACGGCAAATACCATGGCATCAAAGCGCGACCGCTTCACCCATGCGGCCAACACGCCCAAGCCATAGGCGCCAAAGAAATAAGGCGCATAAATTTCATAATCATCGATACGGTTGATCAGCCACATCGATGCGATGCACAGCGCTGCGACCACCATGGAGATGTGTCTCCGTGCTTCGGTGTGCAGGGCATGGCACAACACAATCAACATGGCATAGAGCTGGAAATCAATCGCAACATACCAAACCCCGCTAGAGAGGGCCTCAAACCCCAGCAGGTCATGCGCCAACAAAGCGTGTGCAATGAATTGGGGAACCGAGGGCTCATTGGGAAGCCAGTCTGCGTGGATGACATCGCGCGAAATACCCACCGCCACACTGATCAGCATCAAGGCCAGCATGTAAAAAGGCACCAAGCGCAGATAGCGTTTAGCAATGCTGACGAATGGGTGATGGATCGGTTTGTTCATGACCGATTGAGCAGCCAAGTAGCCGCCCACCACTAAGAACACCTGCACGGCCAGGCGTGCATAGCGATACAGCCAATCGATCAGGTTGGGCCACATCAAATTCATGGTGTCCGCCATCGGGCCATAGGCGGAAAAGTGGTGCCAAACAATCAGTTGGGCCGCTACCACCTTGAGTACATCGACCGTGAATGAGCGTTCCAGCACTGGCGGCGATCCTGAGTTGGCTTAGTCTTTGGGGCGGAAGCTGATCAGCAAAGGCGAATGCACGCGGCCATCGGTGTCCCTGGGCAAGACCTCTGTCTTGTCGATGGCTTTGAGTACCGCGTTGTCCCACGCAGCGTTGCCGCTGGACTTGACCAACTTGCGACTGACGATGGTGCCATCGGGTGCGCAGCGCACCTCGACTTCGGCGGCTGGGTTGCCCATCACATCGTCAGCGAAGGTGATGTTGGGCTTGATGCGCGCGCGGATGCGACCACCATAGTTGTCCGAGGGGCCAGACGATTTCAGTGCCGTGCCGGTTGCATTTTCACCACCGGTGGCACCCGCCAAGCCGGCGATGCGCTTCATGTTTTCTTTGCGAAGGGCCTCAAGTTTTTTGGCTTCTTCGGCAGCAGCCTTGTTGTCTTTTTGTTCTTGTTGTTTCTTGGCTTCTTTGTCTTTGCGTTCTTTCTCAGCGCGCTCTTTTTCTTTCTCTTTACGTTCTTTGTCTTTGCGCTCTTCTTCTTTCTTGCGCTTGTCTTCTTCGATCTTGGCCTTGGCTTTTTTCTCAGCTTCTTTCTTCAGTTCTTCTTTTCGGCGTTCTTCCGCCTTCATGGCTTCTTGAAGTTTCTTTTCGTCTTCGATTTTTTTCTTCTTCGCCAACGCAATCTCAGCATCGCGGTTAGGCGCAGGCGGCTCGGGTGGTTTCACCACCGGTTTGGGGGGCGGTTCTGGTTTGGGTGCAGGGGGCGGTGGTGGGGCTTCCACCTCCACCAGTTTGGGTGCAGCGGCCATCGGCACGGCGGACCACAATTCCGCCTCCACTGACAAACTGTTGTCTTGTTGCCATTGAATGCCCGCGGTCAAGGCCACGACCAGCAAGGCGTGGACCACCAAAGCTGCGCCCACGGAGCGCGCCGTTCCCTCAGGCGGGGGCGGGGCAAACTCAAGATGCTGGGCTTGTGCGCTCATGGCAGATGCAAATCACTCAGACAGTTGAACCGACAGACCCACGCGTTGCACACCGGCGCGTTGCAGCGTGTCCATGGCTTTGACCACGGTTTCGTATTTGATGGTTCTGTCAGCAGTGATCACCACGGGGCCTTGTGACGTTTCGCCCTGCAACTCTCTCACATCACGGGCTAGACCCTGCATGGTGCTGCTCACCGATTTGTTGACGGTGCCGGTACTTTTGACGGTGATGCGCTCTTCTTTGCTGATCTCAACATGAATCACTTGGTCGGGGACGGTGGAGGCTTTGCCGACGCTGGGCAAATCAATCACGCTGGGGGAGATGAGCGGAGCCGTCACCATGAAGATGATCAACAGTACCAACATCACATCAATGAACGGCACCATGTTGATGTCGTTCATGGCGCGACGGCCGCGACCGGAGCGAGGGGCGATGGAAGCCATGCAGCGTCTCCGGTTTAATGCGCCATCGTGCTGGCGCTGACGTTGCGCTGCAAGATGTTGCTGAATTCTTCGATGAAGGTTTCTAACTTGATGGACACGCGGTCAATGTCGCGTGAGAAACGGTTGTAGGCCAACACCGCGGGTATCGCAGCGAACAAACCAATGGCGGTGGCCACCAATGCTTCGGCAATGCCGGGTGCTACTTTGGCGAGCGTCACTTGTTGCATGCCGGCCAATCCGGTGAACGCATGCATGATGCCCCACACTGTGCCAAACAAGCCCACGTAAGGAGACACCGAGCCGACCGAGGCCAACAGCGACAGGTTGGATTCAATCGCGTCCATTTCGCGCTGGTAGCTCGCACGCATGGCACGGCGCGCACCGTCCATCAACGCGCTGCTGTCGTTGATGCGGCGTTCACGCAGTTTTTGGTACTCACGCATGCCGCTGGCAAAGATGCGTTCCATCGGGCCAGAGTGCTTGGCGTTTTGTGCGGCCGAGGCAAACAATTCGTTCAAGCTGGTGCCGGACCAAAAGTCACGCTCGAACGCATCGTTGAGTTCGTTGACGCGCTTGATGGCGCCGATCTTGCGAAAAATGGCAGCCCAACTGGTGATGGAGACACCCATCAGCATCAGCACCACAACTTGCACAACCCAACTCGCGTTGAGCAGCAAATGGACGATGGAAAAATCTTGTGTCATGTCAGTCGTTCCAATACAGAAGAGGGAATTCTCGCAGGCTTCATCGTGGCAGCATCGACCCAACCAATGCGGATCGTGCCTTCGCACAACAAGGTGTCGCCGAGCCAGGCTTGCTGTGCGATCACCAAGCTGGCGCGACCACCCTCTGCCAACGTAGCGGTGACGCACAGGTGGTCGTCGAGCTTGGCAGGGCGGTGATATTTCACGGCTGTTTCACTGACCACAAACATGCCGCCGGTTTCTTCGCGCAATGCTTGTTGGCCGATGCCCAGAGCGCGCAGCCATTCGGTGCGGGCGCGCTCAAAGAACTTGAGGTAGTTGGCGTAGAACACGATGCCACCGGCATCGGTGTCTTCCCAGTAAACCCGAATCGGGTGCTCGAATACGGTGGACATGGTCAGTTCAAAAGTGTTTGTAAACGGGCGACTGCGGTTTGCAACTCCGGCAAGGACCGCGCGGTGGAGAAGCGCACAAAGCGCGCAGTGTCGGCGTGGCCAAAGTCGCGTCCGGGGGTGATGGCCAAGTTGGCTTGGTTCATCACCTCAAATGCGAAATCCCAGCTGCCTTTGACGCCCAGTTTGTCAGCGGCTGACGTGCAATCGGCCCACGCGTAAAACGCACCATCAGGCATCACAGGCACGGTCAAACCGAGGGCATTAAGAGCAGGCACAAAGAAGTCGCGGCGAGCTTTGAACTCAGCACGGCGACGTTCGTATTCGGCAAGGCTCTCGCTCTCAAAACAGGCCAGCGCGGCGTGTTGGGCCACGGTGCTGGCGCAGATGAACAGGTTTTGCGCCAAGCGTTCGACCACGGGCACCAACGCATCGGGCACCACCAGCCAACCCAAGCGCCAGCCGGTCATGTTGAAGTACTTGCTGAAGCTGTTGATGCTGATGATGTCATCGTCCATGCTCAGGGCCGATTGGCCAAATTGCGGGTCGTAGCTCAGGCCCAAATAAATCTCGTCAATCAACGTGGTGCCACCACGTTGCGACACCTCGTTGTGGATGGCGCGCAAGGCGTCAGGGTGAATCGACGTGCCTGTGGGGTTGGAGGGGGAAGCGAGTAATACGCCACGCGTGCTGGCGGTCCAGTGGGCACGCACTTGTTCAGCGTTGAGTTGAAATCGATCGGCCGCTGTGGTCGGGACCAGCACCGCACGGCCTTCTGCAGCACTCACAAAATGACGGTTGCAGGGGTAACTGGGGTCGGGCATCAGCACCTCGTCGCCCGCTTCAATCAAGGTCAAGCAGGCCAACTGCAAAGCGGCGGAGGCACCTGCGGTGACCACAATGCGTCGGGCTGGCACGTTCACGCCGAAGCGGGTGTGGTACCACTCGCTGATGCGCTCACGCAACCCGGGGATGCCCAAGGCCGGTGTGTATTGCGTCACGCCATCGCGCACCGCGCGCGCTGCGGCTTCTTGCACCAAGGGGGGCGCAGTGAAATCGGGCTCGCCAATGTTCAAGAAGATCATCGGCGCCTCGGTGTGGGCGACCTGGGCAGCGCGTTCGGTCGCCGCTTTGGCCACCTCCATCACATAGAACGGTTCAATGCGTTGGGCGCGCTGAGCAATCTTCATCATCAGTTGCTGATTAGCCTTGAGATTGGCCTTTGGCGCGGTCAGCCTCGACCTCGTGCGGACGCAGTTTGGGCGCCAAGCCGTTGAGCACACCGTTCACATATTTATGGCCGTCGGTGCCGCCAAATGATTTGGCCAACTCGATGTACTCGTTCAACACGACACGCCACGGCACATCGATGCAATGCTGAAATTCGTAAGCCCCCATCCACATCACAGCGTGTTCGATGGGGGAGATTTCGTCGAGCTTGCGATCCAGCAAGGGCTCGATCAAGGCGTCCAACACCTCACGTTGTTCAATGCACCCGTAGAGCAGGGCGTCGTAGTGCACCGAGTCGGATTTGTGGAAGCCGCTCAAGTCACGGGTGAACACATCGATGTCGGCCGCTTCGTTTTGACCGACCAAAAATTGATAGAGGCCTTGCAGGGCAAATTCACGCGAACGACTGCGACCGGATTTGGCGCTGCTCTTGGTCACGCTTTTGCGCGGTGCTTTCGCGTCGTTGGAAGGCGTGTGCTCGCTCATGCCAAGTTCTCCAGCAACAAGGCCATTTCCACAGCCACGCGGGCGGCGTCGCGGCCCTTGTCGGTTTGACGGGCCACCGCTTGCTCTAAGTTTTCGGTGGTGAGGATGGCGTTGGCAATCGGCACGTGGTAGTCCATGCCGACGCGGGTCACTCCCGCACCTGACTCGTTGGCGACCAATTCAAAGTGGTAAGTCTCGCCGCGGATGATGCAGCCCAGTGCGATCAGGGCACTGAAGGGTTCCGGGTCTTCAATTTGCGCCAATGCCTGCAAGGCCAAGGGGACTTCGAGTGC
>JACCDO010208242.1_pt1 | contig 13382 bp, 7 predicted proteins | sample 7446101 | NCBI WGS metagenome assembly JACCDO01 (sample SAMN15323440, study PRJNA562643) | freshwater metagenome | isolation source: river surface water | place: USA:Blue River Watershed | collected 2017-08-16
CAGCGTGGAAGCTGACCCACTGAACATCGCACTGAGCAAATTTCAAGGCAAGGATATCATCCACAAAAATGACGAAGCGGACGACGAGCAAGCATGGGCACAGGAAGACCAGCTAACTCCCCAGCAAATAGAGTTCAGAACTGCACTCGAAAAAGAGAAACGGGACAAAGCGCTGGCGGCGGCTGAAGCTGTCGGGCCTACAGTCAGTAGCGTCAAAAGTGTAAAGGCGAAATTTAAATTGCTTGCTAAAAAAGAAACCGCAGTAGCTGAAACAGCATCGAAGATCAAAGTAGGGGTGCGCTTACACTACAAGGTGAGCATTCAAGACGTGGCTCGTGCAATGTTCAGAAAAGTCCAGTCTATTCCGCAACCGGCGTACGAGAGTCTCAACACATATGTGTACTACGGCAGCTTTTTGTCAGTTGCCCCATTTTTTATACCTGTTGTTTTCAGACCAATGAATCCTGCTATCCCATTGTATGTGCGTATTCTAGTTATTGTGGTGTTATGTCTTGCGGCCTATGTGGGAAGCTTTTTCTGGTGGGCCACCATTAATATCATTATCGCCAATTCAGCCGATAGTACGAAACGAAAAATGACTGCATTACTATTAAAAGAAATGATCCGATTAGGTGATCTAGACTTTGATAACGATGTGGTCAATACAGGTTCCTCCGTTTCGCAACGCACGCCTGTACCAGACATTATTGAACGAAAAATGGGTGAAAATGGAAAATTGCATTTGCATTTCAAGTCAGGACGAAATCCTGACATTGCAAGAATGCCCCGCATTTATACCAATCAAGGAGGCAGGAACAACTTCTTGTCATGGAACTTGCTACGTACGTTGAGTCGTAATTACGGTGCACGCTTCAAGTGGCGGCTCGGTGCCTTTGCAAATTTCATTTTTGCTGCCATTTTCTTCTCTGAAATTCTTATGCTTATTATCTTTTTGATTGAGATCAAATATGCCAGTGATCCACTTAATCCAGTAATTTCACCTGCATTGCGAATTCCGCTGTTCCATACCCTCGGCATCCAAATTGTGTATACCGTCGTATGGTTTACAACTTTAACGCTAATATATACAATCGCCTCTGCAAATGCAAATCTGGAATATAGCTTGCATACTAAAGTGCTATTGAATCGACTGATGAAAAATGAAAGCGAACGTTGTTTTCTGGCTGATCATGCGGACAATACCAACTCAGAAATGGTGGCGTCTCGACTGACCTATTTACAGGACATCTCTGCTGCTATTGATATAACTATACGAAATTGCAAGCAGTGTGATAGCAGAACCCCTATAACAGTTTTTGGCTCAGTTGCGAGTGTCAATGTGATTACTGTATTGATTACGTACAACGGTCTTTGGATCTCAATTTTTTCTGCCATTTACGCCAGTGCGCAGCAGTATAAAGAATTAAACACACTATTTCTCAATTCAGATGCGAACCGTTAGGCAGTCCAAAGCCCACAAGTGATCCATACATATATAATATAGAAACAATTATTAGAAAATTAAATGCTTGTATTTATTAACCAAGTGCTATGTATATATAGTAATGAATACTTTACATACCAGAACTTAAAAATGGAACCAATTCCACTTTAACAGATGCTATTACGCAAGGGATCAAGTGCTATAAGAAAACCTCAGCTTGTGGAATAAAAAAGTGAAAAGACTAAAGTACAGTATCAAGAGCTATAAGTTTCTATTAATTGCTACGTATATATATATTAAGAGCTATAAGTTACTGCATTGGAATATTTTTTCACACCACAAAAGAGTTGATTGGACTGACGTTATATTAGCAAATACAATTAAAAACAAGCATCTGAGCAGTAATCCATTGGTTGTCCACAAGAGAAATTGGCTGCCGCAATGGTTATTACACCAAGTACACCAGCAAGATGTTCGCAAAGTAAATTGAACGAGAGGCCCCATTCGTTCCGGACGCCACGCCGAATCCATTTCCAAATGAAGCTGCTGTAAAAAGAATGTTATCTGCCTTTGCTAAAATATGCATTTCTCCGTACAGGTCAAAAATATTCCAAAAGCACAAGGACAACCGTATCATGTGGATATCAGGTTATTTCTGGGCTGACTATGATCTTGGTGAACCTTGGGGAACAGTTTGTGTCGTCATGCTGCCATATAAGTTGCTCGCAAACGGTCTAGCGATTATCCATCCCTAAACTGGTAATCAAGAAAATGCATTCAGTTACTCAGCATATGGTCACATCTGAACACAGTCGCAAGTTCAACTGAAAACCAATGGCCTAAAGTATGCACAACTATACTGAAACTGATGATATGGACTTATTGAGTACCAAAAGTGATGTTTGTGATGATGGTGATTCTGTGACACTTGGTAGTGATTATACCGTACTGGTAGCAATGATAACATGGATTACTTGCTTATCATTTGGAACGATTAAGTACTGGTAGCAATGATGATATGGACTTTCTTTGCACCAGAAGTGATGATGGATGCATCGCACAACATTAATATACAAATATACATGATATGAGTACGGCTTTTCCTCTTTTTTCTGTAAAAAATAATTGAACTACCATTAGTAATTCCTTCAATAAGATAATCCTGTTAATAAGCATCCTTAAAATTCGCGACACACGTCTGTGGTACCTGTGCACTTCACCTTTCCTCAATTTGGTAATGACTGCATCTACCACTACGGGTGTTGTACCATCATGATAAAACTGAAAATTCACAAGAGACCTTATTCAAAATGAGACCTGTTCTAACAAATTGTAGAATCCTGAGGTAAAGCTGCCGCATCAAGCCCATCCTTGACAATTGCTAGTGAATTCCCAGTAGAAACTGCGCCAAGGTCAGCTAAACGACATAAGCATTTCGGGCACTGATGCCTAAAACCATTTCCCGACTTAAGTCCAACGACCAAAGCTTCATCTGAAGAATCTACTGCTGCCTTCCCAATTAATTTGCCAGTTGTTGTCGTACTAACACTTTCATCATATTCAGTAAATTCGACACCATGCTTTCGGCATTGCTAACCATAACCTTTAGATACAAAATTAATCTCTTTTTCTAGGTCTCTCCAAACATAAAGAAAAAAAATGAAAAAAATACAAACAGCCTTTATAAAAAATCATTATTTTGAATTTTTCTTTGATCTTTGCAAATTGCAAATGCTAATCTGCAGCTAAATCGCTTAACGTGCCTCTTTAGCTCAGTGGTAGAGCGCTACCCTTGTAAGGTAGTGGTCGCGAGTTCAATCGTCATGCATGTGACGGCCGTACATGAAATTCTCGCAGGAGGCTTAGCATTCTTTTGCCCTTCCTGATTCATGGATGCTTATTTTAATAAATGACTCTTTACATGCATTTTCATTATATACTCACACCACTCCTAGACAAACGAAAAAAATACCTTGTGAAAATAAAAACGTTATGTTCTGTCAATGAAGGGTACCCGGTGTTATTTTTAAGCCTGGCCTGCGCTGCCGGAATCTTCAAGGGCTGGAAGCCGTTTCGATTGACAGACTGGCCACCCTCGCAGTGGGCATATTACTTGGTTAAACCTTTCGACTGAAAGCAGTTAGGTTCTCGGGTTACCGCCGTTGGCCGCCAAGACATTACCGGTGGAGCCTTTAGCCCTCGACCGTGTAGTGGCTCATGGAGATGATTTCCTCTATAGCCTGTAGAAACGGAGCCATGGACGCTTCTTCTTCCACAGCCTTGGCCGCCCCGGTGGCTTCGTCGAGACTTGCCCACACTACGATATCCAGGATGACGAGCGGATTGTTGACATCTTTGAGCACGGTGCGGGAAATGAATCCTTTGCGAGATGCCAGGAACGTGCCCATCGCAGACGATAAGCCTTGAAAGTCATCAAGCGCCTCCTTTCGCAAGCGAAAGTGAACAACTTCACTGACCGACATCTTTAAAATTATGATTGATTTGCGGGTGTGGCTATTGGCGGCGAAGTGGTGCGCGTGCCGAAACGTAGATTGCCACCAAATTCAGAACAGCGAAATTGGTTGCACTGCCCAGAAAGAAAGGATCCGAAAATGTTCCGATGTATCGATAACCCCAACACAAAAGTTGTTGAGTCACTGTGAAGGTTTCTTCGTCGTGCGGCAGCTGCTGCGGATACAGCTTTGTGCTTTGTGTGGGAAAAACACCCACCACGCTCTCCAACCTTTAGAGCCATCTTACGCAAGAGTAAAGTAAGGTTCACAACATAAAAATGAGCGAACCAGATGAGCTATACACCTTGCGAAATTTGTTCTGGTTAGGAAATTTTCAGCTTGCTATTAACGAAGCAAATGGAATGAAGAGATGCCCACCACACTTGGTTACGGAAAAGTCCGAATTTATGTACCGTTCTTATCTTGCGCTTGGACAATATGACGTAGTGTTATCTGAAGTTAGTGATACATCTGCTTTTAGTTTGCGAGGTGTTAAAGTACTTGCTCAAGTCTACAGTGGTGTTGCAGAAAAAGAAGTAGGAATTACAAAGTTACAAGAATGGTTGAATGCAGACGCTTCCGGTACAAGCATTAAATCGTTACAACTGATGCTATCTATATTGCACGCACAGGATGGTGGTGCAACTGGGGCTAATTTATCAGAAGCTATTAAATGTTTGCATGCACAAAGTTCTATGGAACAGCATGCCATGTTAGTACAGTTATATATACGTATGGACCGCTTTGATTTTGCTCAAAAGCAATTACTGAAAATGAAAGCCGCCGATGAAGATTGTACTCTTACCATGTTAGCTGCTGGTTGGTGCCATTTGTCGGCTATCCCGTCCCCGAAAGCACAAGAGGCTGGTTATATTTTCGAGGAACTTGCAGACAAATATGGTGCTTCCACCATGCTCCTCAATGCTCAAGCAGTTGCGAAGTTGCATCAAAAGCAATTTTCTGAAGCAGAGACCATCCTAAACGAAGCATTAGCAAAGGCGCCCAACGATCCGGATACCCTTGCCAATTTGATTGTTACAGGACAGCACTTAGGACGGGAACAGGATGTTACGAAGAGATATTTAAATTTGCTGAAGAAAGTAGCACCTGCTCACCAGCTTGTGACTGCACTAGGAATGTTTGAAGGAGCTTTCGATAGAGTGTCGAAATCCCTTCAAGTATGATTTGTCGTGTAAAGGTTAATAAATAAGATTTTACTTTGAATGTGAACAGTGCGGTGGGTGAGCTTAACCATAAAGCAGTTTTATGCGATTTACAATTACATTTCCATTAAATACATATAATATATGGCAGTGTTGTGAACTACCTACGCAGTTTACCTTTTCGATAGTCTGGTTTGGCGCCCACCTTGCTGACCTTCTGCGTCTTTTTCTGAAACTCCACGTCGTGCATAGGCTTCCGTACGATTTGAGAGCGCTTGCTAGACATGCTGCGAACTGAGCCAGTAGACTTGTAGCTCCCTCCCATACTGCGAAACGACTTGACGGAGGCAGCATCACCAGCAGAGCCAGAGCGTGGTCCATCCGGAAATTGAAAAAAACTGACATTTTTCGACTGATTGTTGCTGTGTTTTTTCGCTTTCAACGAAGAATTCTGATTTGTCCTACTATTCACTTCTTCTTCCTCCTCTTTGTCACTGTCGCTGGACAGTTTGCGTTTCTTGGTATTCCCAACATTCGTTTTACTGTCCTTGTCGCTGTCGTCGTCGCTGTCTGAAAAGCCGTCAGAATCTTGCTCGTTGCCTTTCACATGGAGTTTTTCTATGCTCTCTTTGTCTGGTGCCACTTCCGCTAGCAAGCATATATTGTCGTATTGTTCCTTGGTGATTTTACCGCGTTTGAACTTCTTGTATGCTGCTTCCTCTGCCTGCAGCTCTTCGAATTCAGTGCGGATTTTCTTTCCAATGGAAAGCTTTTTGGCTCTTGCCCGCTTTGCGCGTTCATCTGCTAATCCTTCTTGTTCATATTGCTCTGCAGGTACCCATTGCACCTTCATACGCTCTGATTGCTTTGTGCCTGTTGTTATATTGGTACGGGCTGTTCGTACACTGCGTAAGGATTTCAGCGAGCGGAGCGATTTGGCAGTCTTGTCATCGCCGCTATTCACTGCTGCGTCGGAGTTGGCATCGGAGTCACTATGTTCTAGCTCCTGTAGCTCTGCCGCTTCTTCTGCAGCGATTTGAGCTTCTATACGCGCTTGTTCCTCCTTCACAGCCTTCAACCGCTGCTGTCGCGCCTTCTCTTTCTGCACATGCTTGTAAGGCACTGTACTCGTGTCCATATAGGTGGTCTCGAAGCGAATGCTGGCACCCAGCTTTCCTCTGGTCTCGGGTATCTTAGGTAGTTTCACGAGCGCGTACGATCGTGCGACAGACCCGATGTCAAGTTTGTCCAGCTTAAAAATGAAGGAGCACAAGTGTTCTTTATAAGAACGCAAAAAGGCCATAAATGCAGTAGAACCGGACTCTAGTGCTGTACGATCAATTGTTGCCAAATATTTCATTTGCGAAAGTGTCGGTAAAGTATTTGCATCTTCAGTGTTCGCGACGTTCGCAGTCAGCGGGCGTGCCACGAGGGGTACCCCGCGCCCTCTGAGCAGCTCAATGTATGCAGACTCTTCTTCTGTGACAAAAAGCAATGCCCCGCCACTGCGTCCTGCACGTGCTGTCCTGCCTACGCGATGAACAAAGAACGCAGGATCTTTTGGTGCGGCTAATTGTACAATCCAATTGACGTCAGGTATGTCGATACCGCGTGCAGCAACATCAGTACAAAAGAGCACTCCGCCGCCTGACAGCTTGTTTAACGCCACTTTCTTGTGTTCCTTTGCATTTGAAGATGTTGTAGATAGTGCGCTTCCAGTGGAACCATCGCAGCCGTTCAATGCGACGAACGACTCGTATACCGCCGTACGTCTTTTCGGCACTTGTTTCCCATGCATTCCGAACACTTGAAAGTTCGCAGGCAATATGGCGGGACCTGCTTGATCTGGTAATGGTCGTGTTAATGCACGAAAAACATATGAATAATACTCGACACAGGCACAGGTTGCACAAAAAACAATGACTTTGTCCGTCGTATGTGCACGCAAGAAAGAGACGAGTTCATCAGGGCGACGGTCGTACGGGCAGATGGCGTAAAAGTTACTTAGCGTGGTAGGTGTAGCTATCGTGGTCAGCAGGGCATTGCGTTCAACATCCAAACTTACGGCATTCTCAACAGAAACAGGAGCGCTCTTAGTGGTGGGTGCCTTGCGTGACATGTTAGCAGTCTCCGCGATCGCATCGAGTGGATCGGTATCGTCTAAATCAGAAACATCTTCATCGGATGAGCTTGTGTTTGCGTTTTCATCTGCGCTTGATTCAAAAGAATGGTCCTGACCTGATCCGCCTTGACCGCTAGACACGACGCTCTGTTCGTCCTCGTCACCAGAGCTGCTGCTATCGGTCGAGGAGCTGTCGTTACCTATAGAAGACTTTCTCGAATTATCTGCAATGTCATGCATACTTATGTGTTGAAGTTTAGCGGCAGCTGCTGCAGCTTGTGCACCGGCAAGTAATGTATGATTGGCTTTGGCATCTTTGTTAACTTTCACACTCACCGTAACAGGATTGCGCAGTCCAGCACGAGCAAGATCTTTTACTTCTTTTGTTTGAGTTGCACTGAACAATCCTGTACGTCTCTGCTTGGGCAAAAGGGACAGGATTTTCAATACAATATCACGGAAACCCATGTCTAGCAATGTATCCGCCTCATCTAAAATCAAGACTTCAACTTTGTTTAATCGAAAAGCTTCACATCGTGCATGCAAATCTGCGATACGACCCGGAGTTCCTACAACCACATTCGCTCCATCATTCAAAAAAGTGCCAATATTATCATTTACAGTGCTGTTACCTCCTGTGAACAGCACTGCCCTTAATGGAGGCTTCTGCGCATTACACAATGACGTGAGGACATTATGTATCTGAGTTGCTAACTCGCGGGTAGGTGCCAGAACCAGAGCACCAATCCGACGATTGGACTCAGAAGTATCTCTGGACTCATCATCATCGCTTGGAGTAGCTAAGATCGCTGTACGCATAAGTATTTCCACCATTGGAATACCAAATGCCAGAGTCTTTCCTGAACCAGTTGTTGCTTCGACACATACATCTTTATTAGACATGAACAGAGGTATAGTTGCAGCCTGTACAGGTGTCATCTGCTTGAAGCCCCAGCTTCGAACAACTTCGAAGGTGCCAGCAGACAGAGGCGGATTTAATGACTCAAAAGTTAAAGCAGACATGATCGAACGATTGAGATGGCTCAATAGCGAGAAGAGTAAAATGAACGCAAAGACCGCTTTTGGACCTCTTTTACTTCTCTGCAAGGATTTTGGTCTTGTATTTTTTGGCAAGACGACGTCGACCACCGTGGGTTTTTGGAGCCCACAAAGAGATCCCATTCCTCTAACCAAAGGTCCAGGTCTTTCATTGCTCCAGAGTAGTGAATAAGATGTCATCGTCTCTATCTGTTGGTCTCAATAAAGGTTACCCCGTGACTAAGCGGGTTGTGAAGGCTCGTCCTTCGCACTTGCGTGGAGTAAGTATATTTTGCCAGTTAATCAGTGGCGATGGATGGGCACATTACTGATCTTCTTATGCTTTAGAATGTGACAGCACGATTCGAATGGTTTTAACTCCTTTCGAATGCGTAGTTATCTGTCATGAGCGCATGGTTATTTTATATTTCGTTTCTCTAACCACTTCTCTGCTTTACTTTCCAATTATTTTATTGCAGCGTCTGTCCAAGCGCACTGGTATGATCCGTGCTTTGGTGTCGGAAGTTGTGGGCATGAGCCCCTATGAGCGTCGTATGCTTGATATGCTCAAGACTGGTGGTGCGAGCGCAGATAAGCGAATGTACAAGTATGCTAAGAGAAGACTCGGATCTCACAAGCGCGCTCTTAAGAAGAGAGAGCAGGTGAAGGATGCCTACGCCGCAATTCGTGCCAAGGCTGCATAAGATCAAGCTTGTTTATCTCTATTGTAATTTAAAGTACGTTTCTTCCCATCTATGAATCCTTTCTTTATGTGCCTTAATTATATATTTGCCTTAATGTTCGTTGGAAATGCCGCTGGCAATTTCTGAAACTGTCGTCCTACACACATTACTAATGTGTGTTACAATACACTCTTAAAGCTGGTATTTCGTTCTAGCATCTAGTGGCTCATGTATAGTTGTCTTAATGTAATGCAATTAGGGTTACGTAGAGAAAGCAAATCGATTCTTCGCTGACCTGAAAAAATTGAGAGAAAAGCTGTTTCGAAAGTAAAAATGAGCATTATATTATATATTAAAACTATAACGCATGAAAAAGCCACAGTCCCTTGACTGAGACATATCCAGGGATGTTATGAAATGCCAACACCTATTTTAGTACAGAACATGCTATTTAATGAGCATGGAACTTCAAATTCTTAAGATGTTCAATTTCAACGATCACCTGTAATAATAAAGTTTTTATTAAAGAGTGATTTAGCAACGAAAGGAAAGACGGTTACAAAAGATGTTAGACATGAACTAGAACTTAGGAAAGAGAATAGAATCACACGAGAAAATAACATAAAATGTGTGCACGTACAGGAGGCTCCTCAAACTGATGCACATTAGGAGGTGAGTCAAGGACCCACTCGAGAGTATCTACCAACTCTGGCACAATTACATCTCCAGCGGCATGCTTGTGATCATGATGACCATGCTTATGGTCATCGTGTCCGTGGCTTGCGTGTGCCCCGAACGCCCTTGACACAGGGGCACGCACTACGGTGGTACGCTTGACTACAGTACAAGTAACAAAAAGTATACATAAGGGTTAGAACAATAATATAGGTTTTAAAACGAGTATCAAAAGTCATAGCATAGCGAAAAAGTTGGATTGCTATTCATCACTTTTTCTTTGCAAAAAAAAACATTATTAACATATATTAAGGGTTTTTATATGCAACAAACTACACATACCTGCTAACTGGGCAACTGTTCTGCTGATTCGTGACAACATTGCGGCTATAAAGTACTAAGAAATATCCGATAAACTCGACCGACCGACAGTGCGGGCCCACAGTTCTGGGAGCTATTTTTATGCTTCGAATTCCTCTCAAAAAATAGGCGAGTTTGGGACTCATCAAGGAAATTTCTGTCATAAAAAAAACTTCTAGTTTGTTGTAGAGATTATCCACTTAAAAGCTATAGGTAAGTTTAGATCACACACACGATTTTAGCTTCGAAATAGTTGTTGAGCCGAGCGACCTGTTCACTACTTTCCATTTGTTATTTTTACACGATTGCATTGCCATTAAAACTTGGCTAACTTTACATACAACAAACTTCACTCTAAAAACACGAATTTTAGATCATTAACTAAAATGGCTAAATCTATGGCTTTAAATCAAGCCGCTGGCTTGGGGGGTATGCTTAAGGAGGGCCACAAGACTTTCCAAGGATTGCATGGAGCTGTGCTCCGCAATACAGAAGCGGCAAAGGCTATTGCAGCTATGGTGCGTACATCTCTTGGGCCCAATGGCATGAACAAATTGGTCGTGAATCATTTGGAAAAGATTATCGTTACTTCGGATTGTGCGACTATCATGAAGGAGCTCGAGGTCGCTCACCCTGCTGCCAAAATCTTAATTCTCGCTTCAGAGATGCAAGAACAAGAATTTGGAGATTTCACAAACTTCGTTATTTCCTTTGCTGGTGAATTGCTTAAGCTTAGTGAAGAACTGCTTCGTCAGGGTTTGCACACTTCAGAGATCGTTTCAGGATATCAACGAGCATATGAATTTATGTTGAAAACTCTACCTAGTCTAGTTTGCCGCACATTGGATGATGTGCGCGATAAGGCACAGCTGGAGGACGGCATCAGATCTGTCATCGCTACCAAGCAGTACGGCTACGAAGATTTGCTCACGCAATTGGTGGCACAGGCGTGCATCACCACGATGCCTCCATCTGGCAAGCCTACCGTCAACACAGACAGTGTGCGAGTTGCAAAGATTCGCGGTGGCACTGTCGGTCAGAGCACTGTGCTGAAAGGTATGGTAATTTCTCGTGATGCTGAAGGTTTCATCAAGCGTGCGACGAACGCAAAGGTAGCCGTGTACGGCTGCGGAATTGAAGCTGCTGCCACGGAAGCGAAAGGTACCGTCTTGCTGAAGAATGCAGATGAGTTGCTGAATTATAACAAATCTGAAGAAAAGAAAATGGAGGAAATTATCACTTCGATTGCACAGAGCGGTGCAACGGTGGTCATCAGCCATGGTGCTGTCGCGGAAATGGCGCAACATTATTTGGATAAGTTTGGTATAATGGTTGTGAAAGTTGTATCTAAATTCGATTTACGCCGTATTTGTGGAGCTTTGGGGGCTACTGCATGCATTCGCTTGGGCCCGCCTTCTCCAGAGGAGATGGGACAATGTGCACTTGTCGAGGTCATCGAAATCGCTGGAAAGAAAGTGTGCAAATTTTGTCAAAATGCGGATGAAGATACAACTATTTCTACTGTTATTGTGCGTGCTTCTACAGAGCAAGTAGCTAATGATGTAGAACGTGCCCTTGATGATGGAATCCAATGTGCACATCATTTGGCTCTTGATGGCCGTCTGCTTCCTGGCGCGGGTGCCATTGAATTAGAAATGTCCAAACGCTTAAAAGTGTATGCAGATGAAGTCAAAGGCCTGGATCAATATGGTATTCGCAAGTTTGCAGATGCGTTGGATGTAGTGCCACGTACGCTAGCTGAGAACTCCGGCTGTGATCCCTCGTTATCAATGCACGCCTTACATACAGCTCATATCGCACCCAATTCCGAACATATGGGTTTCGATATTGAGAATTTAGTACCATTTAATGCAGTTGATGCTAAAATCTATGATTGCTATGTAAGCAAAGTGAATGCGCTTCGCCTTGCTGTCGACGCATGCCTGACTGTGCTCAAGGTCGATCAGATCGTTATGAGCAAGCCGGCGGGTGGCCCTCGGCCAGGGGGACCTCCTAAGGCATAAATAGAGAGACCAAGAGGTATATACACATACACGTAGTAGTTTATCCTTAGCATACCATAATTAATGAGATGAATCCTTTCCACTCTACCAAACCTGCTATGCTAGGTACGTTGAACAGTCCGACGCGACTTTTTACACTAATGTGTAAAAGAGAAGTTATATATTATATAACCCGTATCAGAGCAGTCAAAGACAGAAAGAACAGACAGAGATTTACGCTTAGTAATGTGCGACCCACTGCTCTTGCGAGGCTCGCGATGATATATGAAGAGCTGAAGGTAGATGTAGAGACCAAGTCCTTTATACATCATTATTACACTAATTATTATAATCACTCTGACAGTAGATATTTGGGCGAATTAATGACATTAACAATTAGCCCGTGAAATGCAGGGATACTGCTTACTTGCCCTTGCAGGCTCGGAGCTTCGCAAACAATTGTTGCGCTCGAATTTTACCATATTTGCGAAACCATGCTGTGTCGCCACTCGCTTCAATGTCATCGATTTCTTCCTTGGCAAAATTAGACAACATCTCTAATGTGCCTTTTTCTTCGACCATCTTTGCTTTATTTTTTGCATCCTGTTCGGGCACAGGCGACGATGCGAGATCTACATAGAGATTAATGCATTTCTTGTAGGCATCGCGCAGCATGATGTCAGCAGTGCTCTGATCAGGTCCTAATTCTCCACTTTTTTTGCGATCTTCTGCACTAAGAGCACATCGTTCAGCTGCAGCCACATACGCTTTGGCGACAGCGAGGAGTTCAATCAACTTATTAGCCATTGCCTCCGTAGACATGCCGGAAGGCACTTTGGCTTCCTCTATTTCTAGTCGATATCGGCATGCTAGTGCCACATAATATCCGTCTTGACTGTTTTGCGTGCGGTGCTTCATATCCTTCGCTAGCTCTTCCAGCATGTCAATAGCCAATTCGCAGTCGCGCTTCTGCTTCAGTTGTGCGGTCACTCTTGCCAAACAAATGTTCACCAAAATACGCAGCTCTTTGTCTCTAGGCTTATATAAGGTTTCGGATTGATCAAACCGGGATGATAGCAAATTTTCTACCTCTGTCAATCGACTACGCACTTCTTTGAGAAAGGCTTCTCCTGGTCGTGCTGCAGGCTTTAACGCAGGAAAAGTTGAATTATTTCCAATAGTTGTAGATGAATCCAAAGTCTTGAATATGCTTTCGCTTTTGCTTATGGCAGATTGCACAGAAGCTTCATCACTGCCTCCCACACTGGTAGTGCTACCACCGCCGATTTCAGCCATCATCTTGTCCGCCATCTCTTTTTGCTGTTGGGCTTTGTTGATAGGCATCTGAAACGACGTACCAAACATGCCCATACCAAGACCG
>JACCDO011531780.1_pt1 | contig 13382 bp, 13 predicted proteins | sample 7446101 | NCBI WGS metagenome assembly JACCDO01 (sample SAMN15323440, study PRJNA562643) | freshwater metagenome | isolation source: river surface water | place: USA:Blue River Watershed | collected 2017-08-16
ACAGCGACTACCAGCCCGCCCCCGGCATCCAGCAATACCAGTGCGGCACGCCGCCGCTGCTGTCGATGACGGCGCTGGACACCGCGCTGGACGTCTACGACGCCGCGCAGAAGCTCGGCGGCATCCGCGCGCTGCGCAACAAGTCGCTCGCGCTGACGGAGGCCTTCATGGGCGCCGTGGAAGAGCGCGTGCCGGGTGCGGCCATCGCCACGCCGCGCGACGCGGCGCTGCGTGGCTCGCAGGTGTCGTTCGCGCTGCCGCGCGGCACCGATGGCTACGCCGTCATGCAGGCGCTGATCGCCCGCGGCGTCATCGGCGACTTCCGCGCGGGCGACCCAGAGCTGCTGCGCTTCGGCTTCGCGCCGATGTACAACGGCTTTGCCGACGTCGTGCGCGCTGTGGACGCACTGGAGGACATCGTCGCGACACGGGCCTGGGACCGCCCCGAGTTCATCAGCCGCTCCAAGGTCACCTGAGCCATGTCGAACGTCGAACACCACGGCGCCCAGCTCGATTTCTCGCGGGACATGAGCTATGGCGACTACCTGCAGCTCGATGCCATCCTGAACGCGCAGACCCCGCTCTCGCCCGACCACAACGAGATGCTGTTCATCGTGCAGCACCAGACATCCGAGCTGTGGATGAAGCTGATGCTGCACGAGCTGCAGGCCGCCGTCGCCAACGTCGCGGCCGACCGCCTGCCCGAAGCCTTCAAGATGCTCGCCCGCGTGTCGCGCATCATGGAGCAGCTCGTGCACGCCTGGGACGTGCTCGCAACGATGACGCCGCCGGAGTACAGCGCCATCCGCCCCTACCTGGCCAAGAGCAGCGGCTTCCAGAGCGCGCAGTACCGGCGCATCGAGTTCATGCTGGGTAACAAGAACCCGGCCATGCTCAAGCCCCACGAACACCGGCCCGACCTGCTGGCGCAGGTCCGGCAAGCCTACGAGGCGCCGTCGCTGTACGACGAGGCGATCCAGCTCATGGCCCGCCGCGGCATCGCCGTGCCGGCCGCTCATCTGCAGCGCGACTGGACCCAGCCCCATGTGGCCAGCGACGGCGTGAAGGCCGCCTGGCTGAGCGTCTACCGCGACCCGCAACAGCACTGGGACCTCTACCAGATGGGCGAGGAGCTGGTGGACCTGGAAGACGCGTTCCGCCTCTGGCGCTTTCGCCACGTGACGACCGTGGAACGCGTCATCGGCTTCAAGCGCGGCACCGGCGGCACCGGCGGCGTCAGCTACCTGCGCAAGATGCTGGACGTGGTGCTGTTCCCGGAGCTGTGGGCCTTGCGGACCGAACTATGAGGCTGGCGCTCGCGCTGCTGTCCATCGCCGCGTCCGCCCAGGCTGCGGACCGCAGCTTCCAGGCCGAAGGCGTGGACACCGGCGCCGGCATCGGCCCCCGCTGGGTGGCGCAGGCCGGCGCTGGCGTGGCCGCGGCGGACGACCTCTACGCGATCTACACCAACCCGGCCGGCCTGCTGGGCGTGCAGGGCTTCGAGTTCAGCATCTCGCGTCAGCTCAACGCCCGCCTGCACGCCTACAACTTCATCGGCGCGGCCTGGCGGCTGCCACTGCCGCAAGACTGGGGTTTCAAGGCCACGGTGGCCGGCAGCTTCTACCCCCGCATCCACGCCCGGGCCAGCGGCAACTACACCGATACCGATTTCGAAAGCCTGTTCCTGCGCTTCCTGCTGCCCGGCGTGGACGGCAACTTCGACGGCGATATCGACAGCAAGACCCAGACCTGGCGCTACGCCGCCGCGCTCGCTCCGTCCGGCGACAGCCCATGGACCTTGGGCTTCTACGTCGACCGCATCGACTGCAAGTCCAACTTCTGCGGTGTGCATGCGCATTCCAACGGCTACACCGTGCAGTCCACCGGCGCCAGGGCCACGGCCTTCGGCCTGAGCCTGCGCTACCAGCTCAGCCCCGACCTGACGCTGGGCGCCCAGGTCAGCGACCTCAACACCAACCTCGATATCCACGTCACGACCACCGACGCGGCCGGCACGCGCGAGTCCAACACCACAGCGCACTTCCCGCGCAAGCTGGCCGCAGGCCTGGCCTGGCGCTGGACGGGCGCCACGACGGTAAGCGGCGACATCGAGTCCACCCACGGCCGCTACGGCAGCACGCAGATCGACCTGCAGATGCTGCGCTTTGGCCTGGAGCACCGCGTGGCACCCTGGGCCTGGCGAGCCGGGCTGCTGGTGCCGCTGCGCATCCGCTCCAGCGATTCAGGCCGGCTCAAGCTGCCTGCGCCGGCTGCGCCCACCGCCGGCCTGGGCTGGCAGGAAGGGCCGCTCAAGGTGGACCTCGCCGTCTATGCCCATACCGCGATGAGCATGCACAAGGGCAAGCTCAGTCCGGCAGCAGACCTGAGCCTGACGCTGGCGTTCTGACCGGCAGTCAACGGCCACGACCGGCGCTACCCGGGCCCGGCCGCCCCCCGGCTCCTACAATCTGCGGCACCCCTCCATGACCCGGCCCCCACCCGGTTCGGGTCCCCGATGAGGCCTGACGCCATGGACACCCGCACCTCCGAAACCCGACTGCGCATCGAGCGCCTGCGCGACGCCCTCGTCGCCCATCACGTGCACGCCGTGCTCGTGCCGTCCAGTGATCCGCACCTGTCGGAGTACCTGCCCGAGCGCTGGCAAGGGCGTCAGTGGGCGTCGGGCTTCACGGGGTCGGTCGGCAGCCTGGTCGTCACGCGCGACCGCGCAGCGCTGTTCGCCGACAGCCGCTACTGGACGCAGGCCGAAGCCCAGCTCGCCGGCAGCGGCATCCAGCTGGAGAAGATGAACTCCGGCGCCTCGACGATCTACATCGAGTGGATCGCCCAGCAACTGCAGCCCGGCGAGGCGCTCGCCGTGGACGGCCAGGTGCTCGGGCTGGCGCTGGCCAACCAGTTGCGCGCAGGCCTGGGCCGCAAAGGTGCGCTCCTGCGGACCGACCTCGACCTGGTCCAGTCCGCCTGGGACGACCGCCCCGGCTTGCCCGCCGACCCCGTGTACGAGCATCTGCCGCCCCAGGCGGCCGTGCCGCGCGCCGACAAGCTGGCCCGCGTGCGCGCGGCCATGGCCGCCATCGGCGCGACACACCACCTGGTCTCGACCGTCGACGACGTCGCCTGGCTGCTGAACCTGCGCGGCAGCGACGTCGACTGCAACCCGGTCTTCATCGCTCACCTTCTGCTGGACGCGACCGGCGGCCAACTCTTCGTGGCCGACGGCAAGGTCCCTACCGACGTGGCGGAGCGGCTCGCTGCCGACGGCATCCGGCTGTCACCCTATGCGCAGGCCGGCTCGGCGCTGGCCGCACTGCCCGCCGACGCCACGCTGCTGATCGACCCGCGCCGCGTGACGCTCGGGCTGCGCGACGCCGCACCAGCCGGCGTCAAGGTCGTCGAGCAGATCAACCCAAGCACCTTGCTGAAGAGCCGCAAGACGCCGGCCGAGGCGGCCTTCGTCCGCGAGACCATGGCCGAGGACGGCGCGGCGATGTGCGAGTTCTACGCCGAATTCGAGGCCTCACTGGCCCGCGGCGAGCGCTGGAGCGAGCTGGACATCGACACCCGCCTGACGGCCGCTCGCAAGCGCCGCCCGGGCTTCGTCGGCCTGAGCTTCTCCACGATCGCCGGCTTCAACGCCAACGGCGCACTGCCGCACTACCACGCCACGCCCGAGTCTTTCGCCCAGATCACCGGCGACGGCCTGCTGCTGATCGACTCGGGCGGCCAGTACCTGGGCGGCACAACCGACATCACCCGCGTGTGGCCGATCGGCAAGGTCAGCGCCGCTCAAAAGCGCGACTACACGCTGGTGCTCAAGGGCACGCTGGCGCTGTCACGCACCCGCTTTCCGCGGGGCACGCTCAGCCCCATGCTGGACGCCATTGCGCGGGCGCCACTGTGGGCGCACGGCCTGGACTACGGGCACGGCACCGGCCATGGCGTGGGCTACTTCATGAACGTGCACGAGGGGCCGCAGAGCATTTCCAAGGCCATCCCCGAGCCGAGCATGGCCATGGAGCCCGGCATGATCACCTCCGTCGAGCCGGGCCTCTACCGGCCCGGCCAGTGGGGCGTGCGCATCGAGAACCTGGTACTCAACGTGGTGGTCGACACGCCTGAGAACCACGCCTTCGGCGAGATGCTGGGCTTCGAGACGCTGACGCTGTGCCCGATCGACACCCGCTGCATCGACACGAGCCTGCTGAGCGCCGACGAGATCGGCTGGCTGAACGACTATCACGCCACCGTGCGCGACCGGCTGCGCTCCCGCGTCGACGGCGCGGCACTCGCCTGGCTGCTGGCCCGCACCGAGCCGCTCGCCGCATGATCCGGCTGGCCGCGGCGCGCGGCTGAGCCGTGACAGCGGCCGCCTCGCGCCCCAGGCTGGCGCACACAAAAAAGCCCGCAGGAACCGATGAAGGAACCTGCGGGCACAAGACGTTCGGGGGGCGCCGAACGAAAGAGTTCTTGAAGCCGCTTCTTGCGAGAAAGCGCTTCAGGAGCCGCCGCCGTACGGCAGCCCCAGCAATTCAGCAATGAACTTCCACATAAGCTCTCCACCTGGCCAACCGGCCGATTGCCAATGATCCACAGTCTGTAGGAAAGACAGCGCTGACGGAACTACAAACCCTGGTAGTCCGGCGGCTCAGAGCAGCCCCAGCTCCAGCGCCTTCAGCACCGCCTGCGGCTTGGTGGCGACGTCGAGCTCCTTGAAGAGCTGCTTCATGTGGTAGTTCACCGTGTTCTCGCTGATGCCCAGCACTGAGCCCACGACCCAGGCACTCTTGCCCTCTCTTGTCAGCTGCAGGATCTGCAACTGGCGCGGCGTCAGGCGCGGCGTGGCCACCTTGGGCCGGGTGGAAACCAGCAGGCGGGCCGCTGCGTCCTGCGCGTGCACGGCCAGCAACTGCAGATCCGCGATCATCCGGTTCAACTGCACCGGGTCGGTCGGCAGCGGCGCCTCACGGTCGACCCCCAGCAGAAAGCGCCGATGGCCCGGCATGTGCACGCTGACCGCCACGCCGGTTCGGTAGCCGAACGGCGCCTGCATCTCCCACAGGTCGCCCGCCCCGGCTTTCACGTAGAGCTCCTGCTGATAGATCAACGGCGCGGAGTTCTGCATCAGATGCCGATGCACCGGGTCTCGCCGCGCATAAGACGCGTCGTTGAACGCTTGCAGAAACGCCGTCGGCGTGTTGCTGACCGTGACGTACTCGTTCGTCACGTCAGGGCCTCGATGCTCGATCGCGAGGACGCCGGCCACGAGCCCGAAGTCCATGTCATTGGCGAAGTCGATGAGCCCTTGGCGGAAGGACGCGAAATCGCCCGCCTGGCTGACTTGTTCGTACCGCTGCAGGTTCATCGGTGCACCAGGCGCTACTAGGGTTGGTAGGCGCAACGCGCCATAGACAAACGCAAACTGCAAGTCATGCAGATGAAGACGGGCGAGCCGATGCAGATGGCGACTTGGCGACTGATGGCCTGCGAAACGGTCGTCAAGACTGTAAACGAGTTTGAAACGGCGTTCCACGCGCTACGTCAAATCCGGCGCAGTGTTCAGGCGGATCTGGCGCGCTGCGGCCTGCGCCGCGGGCAGGAACTCTGGTCAACAGGCGACGAGCAGCCCATCCGCATTGCCTGGTCATGGACGGAGATCCAGCCCGACGTCGTCGCCCTGTTCGACCCGATGAACATTCTTTGCAACGTCGCGCTCATCGACGGCGACGGCCACACCCTGGCTCGGTCCCAGCGCATGCTCTACCTCAACGAAGTCGTGCACCGCCTGAACTGGCGCCTCGGCCTCGATTGACGCGAGCTTTTCTCCCAGCGTCGCCAGAATGGGCTATGATGGCAGGCTTGCAGGAGAGGTGGATGAGCGGTTTAAGTCGCACGCCTGGAAAGCGTGTGTGGGCTAACCCCCACCGCGGGTTCGAATCCCGCCCTCTCCGCCAAGAACCCAACAGCGAAGCGCCCAACCGGGCGCTTTTCTTTTTCCTCCGTCATCCACGCCGATCGAGATTCTCTCGGCTTGGCTGACGCGCGCAGGCCTGCCAAGGGGCCGATGCCAAACCGCTTGTTCAGCCGTACGGTGGGTTGCACCCCATCGTGCCAGCGGTCGACGTCCCGAATGTCCGGTTGTCAACAGATCGCCTGCCGCATAGGGCACGTAAGACGCTCTGCCCGCGCTGCTGTTGCGGCAACGCAAATCGTTGATTTGCCGTAGTTTTCCGACGTTTCCGGCAGCTCAGCGCTGCCTGGCACGCTCCTTGAGTAAGTCGAGGCATCTCCCTCGGTTGCTCACAGGAGCCGTGCATGAACCTCAAGCTCGACGCCAAGCCGATCTATCTGGACTACGCTGCCACGACGCCCGTGGACCCGCGGGTGGTCCATGCGATGGTGCCGTATCTGTACGACAACTTCGGCAACCCCGCGTCGCGCAGCCACGCCTACGGCTGGGCCGCGGAGGAGGCCGTGGAGATCGCCCGTGAGCATGTCGCCAAGCTGATTGGCGCGGACGCCCGCGAGATCGTCTGGACGTCGGGCGCCACCGAGTCCAACAACCTCGCCATCAAGGGCGCGGCTCAGTTCCATCGTGCCAAGGGCAAGCATCTGGTCACGGTCAAGACCGAGCACAAGGCGGTGCTGGACACGATGCGCGAACTGGAGCGCGAGGGCTTCGAGGTCACCTATCTCGACGTGCTGCCCAACGGGCTGGTGGACATGGACACCCTGCGCCAGGCGCTGCGGCCCGACACCATCCTGGTGTCGGTCATGTTCGTCAACAACGAGATCGGCGTCGTGCAGGACATTGCCGCGATGGGCGAGTTGCTGCGCAGCCGCGGCATCCTGTTCCACGTCGATGCGGCGCAGGCCGCCGGCAAGGTCGCCATCGACCTGGGTGCGCTGAAGATCGACCTGATGAGCCTGTCGGCGCACAAGACCTACGGCCCCAAGGGCATCGGCGCGCTCTACGTTCGCCGCAAGCCACGCGTGCGCATCGAGGCGCAGATCCACGGCGGCGGCCATGAGCGCGGCATGCGCTCGGGCACCTTGCCCACGCACCAGATCGTTGGCATGGGCGAGGCCTACCGGCTGGCCCACGACATGATGGCCACCGAGAACGAGCGCATCCGCATGCTGCGGGACCGGTTGCTGCAGGGGCTGTCCGGCATCCCCGAGATCCGCATCAACGGCGATCTGGAACAGCGGGTGCCGCACAACCTCAACGTCAGCTTCACCTACGTCGAGGGCGAATCGCTGCTGATGGGCATGAAGGGCATCGCGGTGTCGTCGGGCTCGGCCTGCACGTCCGCCAGCCTGGAGCCCAGCTATGTGCTGCGCGCGCTGGGCCTGCCCGACGAAGTGGCCCACAGCTCCATCCGCTTTTCGCTCGGCCGCTACACGACCGAAGCGCATGTGGACACCGCCATCCAGCGCGTCTCGGAGACGGTGCGGCGGCTCAGGGAACTCAGCCCGCTGTGGGACCTGCATTGCGCGGGCGTCGACCTCAACACCATTCAGTGGGCCGAACACTGATTCAACACGGAGCCTGACATGGCCTACAGCGACAAAGTCATCGACCACTACGAAAACCCGCGCAACGTGGGCGCCTTCCAGGCGGAAGACGCCGACGTGGGCACCGGCATGGTCGGCGCCCCGGCGTGCGGCGACGTCATGAAGCTGCAGATCCGGGTCAACCCCGCGACCGGCCTCATCGAGGACGCCAAGTTCAAGACCTACGGCTGCGGCTCGGCCATCGCGTCCAGTTCGCTGGTGACCGAGTGGGTCAAGGGCAAGACGCTGGACCAGGCGCTGGCCATCAAGAACACGGCCATTGCCGAGGAGCTGGCGCTGCCGCCCGTCAAGATCCATTGCTCCATCCTGGCCGAGGACGCCATCAAGGCAGCCGTGGCCGACTACCGCCACCGCCGGGGCGACGCCATCGAGCAGCCGGCCTGCGCGCCGCTGGCCGAGGCTGCCGCCTGACGCCCTGCCCCCTTCACTTCGCTCAAGGAGTACGTCATGTCCAGTTGCCAGTCCCACGGTGCCGGCACGTCCTGCGCCAGCACCGCCACCGCGTCGCCCGCCCTGCCCTTCACGCTGCCGGAAGGCGCCGCGCCGCTGAAGGTGAGCGATGCCGTCATCTCCAAGGTCGGCGACATGCTGGCCGAAGAAGGCGACCCCAATCTCAAGCTGCGCATCTTCGTGACGGGCGGCGGCTGCTCGGGCTTCCAGTACGGCTTCGCGTTCGATGAGGAGAGCAAGGACGACGACACCTGCGTCGAAGCCGGCGCCGTGAAGGTGCTCGTCGATGCCAGCAGCCTGCAGTTCATGCTCGGCGCCGAGATCGACTACGAGGAAAACCTCGAAGGCTCGCGCTTCGTCATCCGCAACCCGAACGCCGCCAGCACCTGCGGGTGCGGCAGCTCGTTCTCGGTCTGACGCGAGGCACCGCCATGACGCTCACCGTCACTCCCAAGGCCGCGCGCCAGATCGAGAAGGCGCTGGCCCAGCGCGGCGGCGGCTTCGGCCTGCGCATCGCCGTGAAGACGAGCGGCTGTTCGGGCTATGCCTATGCGCTGGAGTTCGCCGAGGCACCCCAGCCCGACGACCACGAGTTTCAAAGCGAGGGCGTGAAGCTGCTGGTGGACGCGCGCAGCCTGCCCATGGTGGACGGCACGCAGCTGGACTGGGTGCGCGAGGGGCTGAACGAAGGCTTCAAGTTCCACAACCCGAACGCCACCGCGAACTGCGGCTGCGGTGAGTCCTTCGCGGTGTAGCCATGACGGACGTTGCAGCCGCCATGCATCGCCAAGCGGCCAGCGCAGCGCTGGCTCGGCTGGGACACGGCGGGCGCCGCCTGGATACCGAGGAGCCGAACGCGCTTCGGCGGAGCGCCTGACATGGCCTTGCTGCAGATTGCCGAACCCGGCCGTGCCGCCGCGCCCCACCAGCACCGCCTGGCGGTGGGCATCGACCTGGGAACGACCAATTCCCTCGTCGCCACGCTGCGCAGCGGCGTTCCCACCGTGCTGGGCGACGACCAGGGCCGCCGCCTGCTGCCGTCGGTCGTCCATTACGGCGTGGACGGCGGCGTGCTGGTGGGGCACGAGGCCGTCTCGCGCGCCACCGCCGACCCGCAGAACACCATCGCCTCCGCCAAGCGCTTGATCGGCCGCGCACTGGCCGACCTCGCCCCCGGCACCGTGCCCTACGCCGTGCAGGCGCAGGGCCCCGGTGCCGTGGCCGTGCCGACGCGCGCCGGCCTGAAGTCGCCCGTGGACGTGGGCGCCGACGTGCTGCGTCAGCTGCGCGAGCGCGCCGAAGCGTCGCTGGGCGGCGCGCTCGTGGGCGCCGTCATCACCGTGCCGGCGTATTTCGACGATGCGCAGCGCCAGGCGACGAAAGACGCCGCACGCCAGGCCGGCCTGCATGTGCTGCGGCTGCTCAACGAGCCCACGGCCGCCGCCGTGGCCTATGGGCTGGACACCGCCCATGAAGGCGTCTATGTCGTCTACGACCTGGGTGGCGGCACCTTCGATGTCTCCGTGCTGCGGCTGACGCGCGGCGTCTTCGAGGTGCTGGCCACCAACGGCGACGCCATGCTGGGCGGGGACGATGTGGATGAGGTCGTCGCCACCTGGTTCAGGACGCAGGACGGCGCCATCGCCTGGGCCGACAGCGACGCCACGGCCCTGCGGGCGGCCGCCCGTCTGGCCAAGGAAGCGCTGACGGACGCCGACGAGACCGTCATGCGCTGCGAGCGCGGCGACGGCGTGGCGCAGCTCGCGCGGCTGACGCGTGCGCATTTCGAGTCACTGGTTCAGCCGCTGGTCGACCGCACGCTGGCGCCCGTGCGCCGCGCCCTGAAGGACGCCGGCCTGCGTGCCCATGAAGTGGACGGCATCGTGCTGGTGGGCGGCGCCACGCGCATGCCGATCGTGCGCCGTGCGGTCGCCGAGCTGTTCGGGCGCGCGCCCTACACCGGCATCGACCCCGACCTGGCCGTGGCGCTGGGCGCGGCCATCCAGGCCGACCAGCTGGCCGGCAACCGCGCGGCCGGCGACAACGGGCTGTTGCTGCTGGACGTCTGCCCGCTGTCGCTGGGCATCGAGACCATGGGCGGGCTGGTGGAGAAGATCATCCCGCGCAACAGCACCGTGCCCACGGCGCGCGCGCAGGAGTTCACCACCTTCAAGGACGGGCAGACCGCCATGGCCATCCACGTGGTGCAGGGCGAGCGCGAGCTGGTCAGCGAATGCCGCTCGCTGGCGCGCTTCACGCTGCATGGCATCCCGCCGATGGTGGCCGGCGCTGCGCGCATCCGTGTCACCTTCCAGATCGACGCCGATGGCCTGCTGTCCGTGCAGGCCGCCGAGCAGACCACCGGCGTGCAGACGCAGGTGGAGGTCAAGCCCAGCTACGGCCTGGGCCACGAGGCCGTGGCCGACATGCTGCGCCACGCCGTGCAGAACGCGGAGTCCGACGCTGCCGCGCGCATGCTGCGCGAAGCCGAGGTCGATGCGCGGCGGCTGCTCGATGCCGTGGAGGCCGCCATCACGCAGGACCAGCACCTGCTGCTGCCGCGTGAGCAGTTCGGCATCCTGCGTGCGATGCAGGACGTGGCCGACGGGCTGGAGCAGTGCGCCGAGGCCGAGGGCGGCACGCTGGACGAGCAAAAGGCCCAGCGCGAGGCCTTGCGCGCCGCCACCGAGGGCCTCAACGCCGCGACCACGGCCTTCGCCGGCCGCCGCATGGACGCCCGCGTGCGCCAGGCCCTGGCCGGGCGACGCATGGACCAGATTTCTGCCTGAACAGGAGCGCGCATGACCACGGCCACGCCGCCTTCGCCGCCCTCGGCGTCTTTGCCGCGACCGGCGGCGCTTGCCAACGGCGCCAGCCCCGGCACCGCCACGACCGAGGTGACCATCCTGCCCCACCCGGACCTCTGCCCCACCGGCCTGCGCTTTGCGGCGCGCACCGGCCGCAAGCTGGTGGACGAGTTGCTGCAGGCCGGTGTGGCCATCGAGCATGCCTGCGAGAAGGTCGGGGCTTGCGCCACCTGCCACGTCCACGTGCGCAGCGGCGCCGACGCCTTGCAGCCCGCCGATGACGAGGAAGAAGACCAGCTCGACGACGCCTGGGGTGTGGATGCGCAGTCGCGGCTGTCCTGCTGCGTGCAGGTGCGCGGCCCGGCGCTGGTCATCGAGCTGCCGCGCTACACCAAGAACCACGCGCGCGAGAAGTAGCCGGCAGCCTCCCGCCCCGCCAGCCCCTCGTTGCCGCCGCTGCGGCCGAGGGGCTGGCGTGCTTCTGGCCAGCGCGCCGCGCGCCCGCACGACATGTCGACAAGCCAACAATCGACACACGCACGCCGCAGCACCCTGACGTTCGCAAATGTCACTGAAATCAACGGCTTAGCGAATCGCGGCGGATGGCACAGCCTTTGCGATGCAGGAGACAGAACCCCAGCAACGGTCATCATGCACACCGCCTCTTCCCCCTGGCCCTGCACCCTGAACGACACCACGCTGCGCGACGGCGAGCAGACGGCGGGCGTGGCCTTCTCGCGGGACGAAAAGCTGGCCATCGCTCAGGCGCTGGACGCCGCAGGCGTGCCGGAGCTGGAGGTGGGCATCGCCGCGATGGGCGCGCAGGAGATCGACACGCTGCGCGCCATCACCCATGCCGGCTTGCGCGCGCGCACCATGGTCTGGGCGCGCATGCTGCAGTTCGACCTGCAAAGCGCAGCCGCGTGTGGCGCCGACATCGTGCACCTGTCCGTCCCGGTGTCGGACCAGCAGCTCGCGCACAAGCTGGGCCGCGACCGCGCCTGGGCGCTGGCCACGGTGCAGCGCTGCGTGAGCGACGCGCGCGCCGCCGGCCTGGTGCCCAGCGTCGGCCTGGAGGACGCGTCCCGCGCCGACATGGGCTTCATCGCGCAGGTGGCGGCAGTGGCACAGCGCGCGGGCGCCATCCGCCTGCGGTTTGCCGACACGCTGGGCCTGCTGGACCCGTTCAGCACGCTTGAGCGCATCGGCCATCTGCGCGCAGCCACCAACCTCGACATCGAGATCCACGCCCACAACGACCTGGGCCTGGCCACCGCCAACACGCTGGCCGCCGTGCGGGCGGGCGCCACGCACGCGAGCACCACCGTCAACGGGCTCGGGGAGCGCGCGGGCAACGCGGCGCTGGAAGAGGTGGTCATGGCACTGCGCCACCTGCACGGCATCGAGTGCGGCGTGGATACCCGCGCGCTCGTGGGCTTGTCCCAGCGCGTCGCGGCGGCCTCGGGCCGTCCCGTGCCGGCGGGCAAGAGCATCGTGGGCGACGCGGTGTTCTCGCACGAGTCCGGCATCCACGTGGACGGCCTCTTGAAGGACCCGCGCAACTACCAGCCCTTCGACCCCGCCGAGCTGGGCCGCAGCCACGCGCTGGTGCTCGGCAAACACAGCGGTTCAGCGGGCCTGCGACGCGAACTGCAACGGCTGCAGCTGCAGGTGTGCGACGAGGTGCTGGACCCGCTGCTGGCCCGCGTGCGCGAGCACGCCACGCAAACCAAACGCCAACTGGACGGCGCCGAGCTGCGCCGTCTGATTTCGGAAGTCGCGGCCCGCGTGCCGCATCCGGTGTGAAGGAGACCCACCATGGACCTCATGCAACAACTCAAGGCGCTGTCCAGCGCCAACGAGTTCCTGGAATTCTTCGGCATCCCCTACGACGAACACGTCGTGCACGTGAACCGGCTGCACATCCTCAAGCGCTTCTACCAATACCTGCACCGCGCCGAGGGGCTCAAGGGGCTGGACGACGTGGAGCTGTTCCGCCGCTACCGCGAGATGCTGACCCAGGCCTACCAGGACTTCACGACCTCCACGGCCTACCGCGAGAAGGTGTTCAAGGTGTTCCAGGACGCCGACGGCCGCCAGCACGTCTCGCTGGAGAGCCTGCGCCAGACGCTGCCGCCGGCGCGCGCGCCGGCCCGCACCGCCTGGGGCGGCCCCGCGCTCGGCCCGGAAGCAGCCTGAGCGCCGCGCCCACACGGAGGAACCACCCATGCACATCGTCGTCTGCATCAAGCAGGTGCCCGACTCGGCGCAGATCCGCGTCCACCCGGTCACCAACACCATCATGCGTCAGGGCGTGCCGGCCATCGTCAACCCCTACGACCTGTTCGCGCTGGAGGAGGCGCTGCGCCTGAAGGATCAGTTCGGCGGCCGCGTCACCATGCTGTGCATGGGCCCGCCGCAAGCCGAGGACGCGCTGCGCAAGTGCCTGAGCTTTGGCGCCACCGACGCCATCCTCGTGACCGACCGCGCCTTTGCCGGCGCCGACACGCTGGCCACCTCCTACGCGCT
>JACCDO010014644.1_pt1 | contig 13380 bp, 29 predicted proteins | sample 7446101 | NCBI WGS metagenome assembly JACCDO01 (sample SAMN15323440, study PRJNA562643) | freshwater metagenome | isolation source: river surface water | place: USA:Blue River Watershed | collected 2017-08-16
AAATCATAATGTTCATGGGGATGTTATAATGTATTATCCGAGTGGTGATATCAAATCCAAAAGCACGTACAAGGACGGTATTATGGTGAGTCGTGAGGAATACGATGACCAGTGGGCGGATAATTAACCCGGTCCCGGCGTATATAATTTAATCAAATGGCGAAGAAACAACTCAAGAAGATTGTTAAGGAATGGAATGAAGCATCCCCAATGGAAGTATGGGAAGGTGTGAGGGATAACTTTATCTTTGGATTCTTGGGTGCAACCATTGTGGTATTCATATCGACCCGTACTGACCTTATGGTATTATTGGGTTACCTAACATATTATTTCTTTATGGGAAGGATTGTCAATCGTCCAAAGTATGTAACGGACCTTGGCAAACTTATTGTATTCCCCATCCCATCTGCTCTTGGAGCGTTTATGGGGTACAAACTGTCGTATCTTCTGCAGGGACTTCTTCATCATGTTTAATATAGGATTGAACGGACGGTAATCCGCTATATTGACATAAACTATCATCCCCGAGTAATAATAAATCATCTTTGTCGAAGTAAACCCCATTACTTTCCATATCGGATAATGGTCTATAAGATATTCCTTTCATAGGTATAATTGTTTTAGAATATAAAGGTAAGGATAATAATTGATATTTCCAAAATATATAAAATATTCCAAAAAAATTTGTGATATTCCAAATTAAGTCATATCTTTGAGAAAAAAAGGATATGGGAAAACACAATGATTATTTCAAGACCACACCGGTGGTAATGACCTATAAGTTCTATAATGATACGGTTATATTAAAGAGGGAAGTATATGATCTAACCCCGAGAAATATAATGGATATGAATAGGACCCTAATCGTGTCGGTATTCGATGAGAAGTTATATGAGAAGGAGATATTATCGATAGCAAAGGATATTCAGTCCAAAAAGGGAAAGGTGCAACGATTCCTTGAGTTGTTTAAGAAAGATTAATGTGAGAATTTGGTAATATCAAAGATAATGATTATATTAGATAAATGAAACCATTTAAGTTCTTTCAAAAAGAGAGAGTATTCACCGATTGGATGGATATGATGGATGATTACCATTTGGGGGGAATTATACCCAGTCCCCCAAATACACCCAGAACAAAGGAATGTGCGGTTATTGCATCATCCGTGGAGGATTTCAATAATTGGAGGAATGAACTATTTGATAGGAATCATGTTTTTATTATAACCAATAGAGATTTCGTACATACCAATGGAGTTACAGGTATTCCCACAAGATACACAGCAATAACAAACATTGAAAGTTGTCGGGGACTAACATTTGATAATGGTATAATAACTCCCAGGATGAATGATATATTATCGAGTGAATTTCATGACACCATAAATCATATCCGTGAATTAATTCAAGAAGTTCATACACGTATAAGAAGATGAAACCATTTAGATTCTTTCAGAAACCCAATAAGGTAATTTTCTCACATAGGTATGGAAATCTAATATACACATGTATAAGAGAATCTGTACAATTGGATATAGATTATAGACAAATGGTTAAACCTTTCCACGAAGAAGGTATTGAGAAAAAGATTAATGTATCGAACATAATGATTCATAACACAGAAGAAGTTGAACTATTCTATCATATAGAATCAGATACAAATAATCCTGAATTAAGAAGTATTAGTTCCCACCTTATGACAATCTCATTAGATGAATACTTGAGATTGGTAGGTAATATGGAACCACGTGAATGGTTTCCACTACGATAGATAGATTGTTGCACCCTGAAGGGAGGACACGTTAGTGTCCGACCGTTCCAGTACTCGAATAAATCCCACCTGAAAGGTATAATATCCCCACTTAATTCCCCCTAAAATTATACCGAATTTTTTCCCGTTATTTACCCTAAAAACCATACTTTTTTCGGTACATTTTTGTCTTGATCATTTTTACTATCCTAAATTATCTTTTTTTATCTAATTTTTGGGTTTTTTTATATTTTATCCACAATTTACCACTTTTCCCCACATCTGTGGCAACTAGCCAGGAATTGACCCCCGCGTGAATTAAAGACCATTTGTGCAGAATTATGAGAAACATATACTCGTAAGTAGTAATTACGGGTCTCCCTTCGGTCGACCCTTCATCCCTGATATCACGGAATAGTACAATGTTTTTTAGAAAAACCCTTAAGGATTTTTAGTAGGTGTATTAGAATAGTCCTATTAATGTGATACATCTTCCCCTGAAGGGGGTCCGAAGGACCCCCGCATAATGTTCCACGTGGAACGGGTGTAATACGAGTCCCATAAAAACTCATCCTGAAGGGGACCGTTAGGTCCCCGTAATTAAGAGTTCCATAAACTCGTAGGGGGTACTGTAATACGCAATTTTTTTTGTTTAACCTTTTGACCCCTTACTTAAACAAAATCATAATGTTGTTTCGCACAACTATTTGTTTCGCATAGGAGGTAATACACAACCCGCACCGTAAGTCGTCATACATGTTGTTTCGCATGGAGTGTAGTACACGGGATGAAGGGGGACCCGTTGGGTCCCCCGTAATAGATGTTATTACATTGAATAGTTGTTTCGCATGGAAGGGTCATACAAAAGAAAACCCCGTCCAAGGGACAGGGCTTCTAATTAAACTTGTGATGTACCCTTACAATACAATCACAAAGAATACGTATTACATGTTACGTAACTCGTTACGGTAAGTTACTGCTTTTCTTTTTGAAGAGAAGTTCTTACTGTACTTTGTTCCGTTCACGCTTACACGAACACGGTATGAGCTACCGTCGTGGTAAATGTTGTCTGCAATCGGTACATAAGTTGTTACCGTGGTGCGACGAGAGTTGGAGTTTGCCATTTTACTTAAGTTTTAAGTTTATGTTTATTAATATTAAAATATAAACTATAAAACTGACAATAAAAAATTTTGTGCATATTTTTTTATGCGAAGCAATATCCACCATCCTGATCCCCGTCAGATCATTTCTCGTTGTGGGTATACCTTCTACCCCACTTCCTCTGCATGTATCTGTGGTACCTACTAACCTTGTTCGGGTTGTATAGGAAGATAACAAAGTAGAAGTCGAATATCCAGTCGAGTTCTTTTAGTAAGTTTTTCATAGTATGTGTTAGTTTGATGTATGCGAAACAATATTGACAGTGTTCCTCCTGATCAGGTTCGGGATCTGATATCTCTCAAGAGTGAGAGGTACCCGAAGTAACCTGACTCGATGGTAGCTTGGTCCAAGGTCAGATTCTCCTTCACCTTTACGTAAGGTCGATCATTAATCGAGACCCATAGCTCGTAGGATGTCTTGTCCTCCGATAATCGGATGTCCCTGTTAATCTTTGTCTTTTCCATAATTGGTTGTTAAGTGAACAATTGATAACTTGTAATACAGTAATTTAAACTGAAGACTTCGTTATGAAGTACTTCCAACTCCTCCATTGCTAATCTCGGGTAGTCAACTCTGAAACCGTATGACACGTCCGTGATCAGTCTACATGTTACCCCGTCGATACCAATGATGTTAACTTTGGCCCCTGAAGGGTCTGTAGTACATATGGGGTTGTACAGGACCACATCGAAATCACCATCATGTTTCATCGTTAAACGAGTCACATGTCTTACGATCTCACTGTGCAGTTTGTCCCGTAGTTTAAATTTCTCTTCTTGTGTCATGTGCAAAGGTATTACATGTTTATGAATATTCCGAATTTATTTGGAATCTTTGTGAATCAGGAGGTTATACTCCTTCTCCTTCTCGTAAATCAACTCATCAAGAGCCTTACAGATTTTATTGTCAGCAAGATCCATTAAGTCTTTGTTGCCCGATAGATTCTCTATGTCATAGAATTCTGCGTTGGCAATGCACAGTCGTAAATCCTGATTCTTGGTCTCGGTCCTCGGACAAGGTTGTCTCGCATAAATGTACTCTCTCTGTACCGACAATTGAATGTCCCTGTTCTGACGGATGCGATGCAACATTATGAGATCTTCCAATGCTGCCATCTCCTTGAACTTGGCTTTGTGTCTTGTGACCATGGACTTGTACTTCTTCAGATAAGGAAGAGTACTTGGGTTTGGGTCCAAATCCTTCTCAAGATTTATGAAACGGTCGTAGTCACTAATCTGTCTTCGGTCCCCGACGATACGGGAAAACACCCCATCCGTTAATTTGTATACTTTCATTACTTTTTTAATTTTAATACGTGCGAAACAAAATCTACCATCTTCTCCCTGATCGTCGGTTCGAAGTCAACATGATCTACAGCTTTTGGTTCAGTGGACCCTGTAGCAATGGCGAACTGAACCTGATCATACTTCTCCATGAATTCACGGTTCTCGGGTTTGTCGGTGTCCCATCTAGATGAAACACCCAACTCATTACACCATCTGTTGTATTCTTCCCTCTCCTCTGGGGTGAAATTCGGTTTACTCATAACTAAATTATTTAACATATGTGAATTGTTTTTGTGCATGTGGAGCTAACCAGTCCAATGCATAGTTGATAATATCTTGTCTTAAGGTTTCATACGGGAATTCCTTTATGTACACTTTACCTTCATCAGGATTTTGATGGGTCCTGTTTTGGTAGAGTGAAAGAATGGTGCATTCACCGTTATCATGGACAGTGGCCAAACCACCATCTTGGAGGAGGATGTCATACTCCCCCTCCATATGTTTTTTTATGGTGTATATCATATGCTTGATTTAAGATTCGTCATCCATATCCTCCTCATCATCGTAGTCTTCCTCCTCGTCTTCAGGAAAGATATAAGTAATTCTCATACCAACAATCTTACCCTCCTTATTTTCCATAACCTCAAGTGGATAACCACCATCACCGTAACCACTTGAAGTTACGACACCTGATTCATACGACCCCCAACGACCATCACCGTTAATGGTAAACGCACACATCTTCTCATACCACTTATCACCAGGTGAGTCATCTCTTTGGAACATTCCTCCCCAACCATTCCATTCACCTTGCGGATAATCAATTGTTTCCGATATCTCATCGTTTCTATAGGACGACTCACAGAAAACACCAGCTTGACCCGAGTCAACACCAATCTCACTGTGTTCTTCCCATTGATAATCATCGTGGCTGTGATGTTCGAAATCTTCGTGGACCACAGTCAATCTCGATACACGATTACCCCATTCACCCTCATCGGAGTGTTCAACTTCTACAAGGTACTCACCAGGTAGAACATTCGTTAATTTGGTTTTGCACCAAACATCATCATCGTAGCAAGGGTCCGATACTCGAACGGACTCACCCAAAAGGATTCTTTTCATATGTGTTAGTTTTAAATGTGTACACAAATATACGACTCGTACTGTTACCCACCAAATATTTCTTATGAATTTATGAAAAATATTTTTCCACAGCACGATCCTCACCGTTGGCATTCCATAATTTGTTTCGCATGTGTAATACAGATGATCTGATCAGATCACAGGGACGATATTGCTTCGCATGTGCGAAACAACATTCACACCGTGCTGCATTTTTTGTCAGGAAGGGGCATAAAAAAACCCACAATTTCTTGTGGGTCTTCTTTGCGTGATACATATTACCAAGAGGCGTAATATTCATATTCAGGATAGTCACTTCCTTCCGTTGAAAGTTCATCCTCTAAAACTTTTATGGTGTCCTCGATTTCTTCTTTGTAATACTCATCAATTTCCAAACTCCCAAAGAAAAAGCCAGGTGTCGGCGGAAGTAATTCCAAAACTTCATCTGTGTTGTCGTAACCTTCTATCTCTACCATGTACTCTTTACCATCTCTCCATCCACCAACAACTTCCTTCTTAACCTTTGGCATTTTGTTAAGAGTTTCAAGAACAGTTTTACATGCTTTCAATAATTCTTCAAGATTTTCTTTTGTGACATAATACTTCACATCAGCAACCACTTCTTCGCAATTGTTACAGAACCATCCGTGAATTTGATTAGCCTTACGCCAATATGCAACTTCTTCTGTAATGTAAGACACTCGTTCAGTTTTTACAAACGGATAAGTGACACCGCCTCGTTTAACCGAAACCTCAAATTGGTCTTCGGGTTTTTGATGTGACCATTGTTTCACATAAGTTTTTTTCGATAGATACATGTCTAATCCCATGGCATTAAATGTTTAAGTTGTGAATAAATTATTTTTTATATTTTGAAACAAATTTTGAAGGTGAACCACGAAAGATTTCTATCGGCTCCTCATCGTTTTCATAACAAACATACTCGATTGTGTTGTCAATTTTTATGATGATGTCGTAAAGATAATCTTCCCAACTTTTTCCACGACTTTCTAAATTGTGGATGTATGTTCCGCCAACACCATCTTTATATTTTGCGATGAGTTGTGCTGCTAAACAACCACCACCATTGAATTGCAAGGTGTCGGTGTTACCATAACCGTTAACGACTTTACCACTTGCCAACCATTCAGCTGTTTCAAGCGGATGACCTGTTGGATAACCATCGTACTGGCGATAGATTAAAACTAAATTACTTTCTTTGATTGAGTTGTCCTCATCTTTGTACTCCTCAATAATTCTGTAAGTTGAACGAGTTCCCATAATTAATTTTGTTTGGTGATGTACAAATGTACGAGTTTTTTTTAATTACACAAAATTTTATTTAATTTTTTTTATGTTTTTTTTTAACTCACAGAAAAAGCGCAGATCTGCGCGCTGATCAGGACTCTGATATTGTTTCGCACATGCGATACAACATTCGCATCATGCTGCATTTTTTGTCAGGAAGGGGAATAAAAAAAGGAGTGTCATACGACACCCCTTAATTTACTTACCAAACACAAAATTAAACACTATTAAAATATAGGCATTATGTATGACAATGTCAACTATTTTTCATAGTTATCTATGATATGGTCTGATATATCATCATTCATTCTTTCTGAATACCAATCGGTGTTGAAACACAAATTAAGTATTTCTCTTTTATCATCTTCGGTTAAAACAATTTGGTCTTGTTCATCTCTACCATCGTTGATACTTTCTAATTGGAAATCAACATCTCCAAATCCGAATATTAAATCTGTGTAATACCCACGAGATTTTAATTCCATCATCAAGTCCCTTGAGCCAACGCTCGATAAATCAATTTTGTTCTCACTCATTTTATTTATTTTTTAATGTTATCCCAAATCATATTTCCGTCATGTGTGTAAAGTTCTTCTGTGGATTGTCCATCATTATCAATTACACTCATTTGCTCAACTGTTTCATGTAGTAAATCCCAATCATCACTTGGGAGATTAGATGAATCGGTATTACACATCTCAATCACTTTAGCCTTTGCTTCTTCCAAAGTTTCAGCTTCGATTGTAAATTTATTACGATACCATATCGTATGCTTTTGGTCAAGATAAAAATCAAATGTTTCCATGTTATTAACGATAAAGGGTTACATAATCTCCGAAGTATTCTTCGAATGTGTTAATTGCATTCTCATAATCTCCACTCATCATTCGACGAGCAAAAACTTCTGAATTTTTACCAAGTTGTTTGCACAACCTCCCACCGATTCCGATAAGATTAAAAACATTTCCATCAGGCCCCGTAAGGTCGATTTCTAACTTCGTTTGTTTTTCTTCGATTGACTTAATCATTTCTAATAATAGTTTGAGTGTATTCAATTTGATTCAATGTATCCATGTGTTGAGAGCCCGAATATCTATTTTGTACTCGTCGAACTACAACTTGATGTGAACCCGAAGGTTTCCATCCCTCTTTAATAAATTCCATTACAACTTTGGTTAACTCACCTGGTGAATCTCCCGAGATAATTTTGTATTCCATGTGTTATTTGTTTAGTGTAAGCAAATATACGAATAAATTTCATTCGTACAAATTTTTATTTGATTTTTTTTCGTACAGATCTTCGAACGATCCTGGCGACGGTTAATGTTGTTTCGCACCAAACTTTAATTTTTATTAAAGCAGATCTGCAAATGATCATTGACGGTTAATGTTGTTTCGCACGTAATACGGTTGTGCGAAGCAATATCGGCACAGTGCAGCGCGCAACAACAGCGCTTGGTGTTGCGCAATAAAAAACCCCCGACTTTCGCCGAGGGTCTTACCTTAACCTATCCGTTGGTATTACACCAACGCAACTAAATCCTTAAAGATTTGTTTTTCGCGTTTACCATATGTGTCGAACATCTTGGCTTCCGTGTTATCACCTTTGCTAATAGAGTGTGTAGTATATTTGGTTACACCACTAAACAATCCCCAAAGGTTATCTCCCTTCTCTTGAAGTTCGCCATTTAAGTCAATGTAGAATCTACTTAACTTATTTTTCAATTGAGTACTTGTAGCTTCGGTATCATTCATGTCAACATCAGGTTTGATATTGAATAGAGATTTCATAACCGAATCTTTAATAACATCATCGAAACGAGTTTCAGAAAGTTTCAAAATATCATCGAACATAATCTTCTCTTGTTCTACCATTCCTTCCAATCCACGAGCAATCATGTCAATACGAATATTCATATTTCTTGTATGACGCACCTTTGTGTCCATCTCTCTAAAGGCTGCGAAGAATGAATTCATGCAACTGATAGTAACATTGCTCGGCCCGAATGCCAATGAAGTTGAACCATCGAAAGAATTAATACCCGTGATATATCCTTTAACTCTATCCGGCATTCCGTTTGCATTGGTCAAATTTAAATCGTTTGATTTGAATTGAGTGTACACACGAGCACCTTCTTTAAAGGAACCACCTTTAACAAGTTGAAGTCCGGTGATATTGGAAACCTTGTCCAATAATTCCATCAATTCACTATTTTGGAACGCGTGATAACTTTCAGACATAACAGATAAAACTTTGCTTGTGTCCGAACGAACTAATGCTTTCTTATCTTCAATAAGAATTTGTTGGTCACCGATTGTAGTATAAACGGGACATTCATTTACAGACCAATTTAAATTGGTTGTTTCTAATAACTCTTGGATTTTTTCCATCTCATTAAAAGTTTAATTGTGATTAATGATACAAATGTAAATCTATTTTTTTTATGTGCCAAAAAATTGTGCAAATATTTTTAATTTATTTTTTTCACCAAGGATCGTAGGCCAATCACACTGTTAATGTTGTTTCGCATGTATGACAGTCATGCGATTCAAAATTACTGAAGGGCCCGGATGGAGATCACAGGTGCACCATGCGAAACAATAAGACATGATCTGATCATCGAGAAATCTTCAGACAAAAAAAATACCCCTCGATTTCTCGAAGGGTATCTAAAAGTGGGGGAACTTTTAATTGTAATTTACGACTTCCCATTGTGAAGGGTCGATGTTCAATAGAACATCTTGTTTGTGTTCTCGTTCTTGGTCGGTGTCCCAATCATCACCCATAATGATTGACTTCCATTCGATGGTCAACTCATTGTCGGAATGAAAGGTGATAATCCCTTCTGTCTTGTTACCTTGAACAAACCACTCACATACGGAAATTTTTTCCATAAGTTGTGTCATGAACATTTCGGTTAGGGTGTATTCATCACAACCCTCGAAATAAACCTCATCAGAAATGTCATCCATTTGGAATTCGATTTCTCTGTTTTTGTAATCTTGATTTAACATGTTATTATATAGTTTAATTGTGTATGTAAAAATACAAATTAATTATTAATATACAAAATTTTTTTTCGTATAAATGTGACAATTTTTTTTCATGGGACGGAGATGGGTTCAGGTGAAAATTGTATCGCACGGGACGTATGCGAAACAAAATTACCAACATCTGCACCGTAACGGGGATGGTGATGACATAAAAAGAAAAAGGGGTGTCATACGACAACCCCCTTTAATCACAACTATTAACCAAACTTTAGAATCTCAAATTGATTTTTCCACTTCTCTTATAATTGTAGATGTTTTCAATCATCTCAATATATTGTTCAGTCGTACCACACGGAACTAACATATTCGGTCTTAACTTAACTTTGTGTAAAAACTCATCAAAGTTAAACTCGGGTTTACCCGCCAATATCTTAATCATACCTCTAACAAAAATAGCTTTGTTGTAATACTTCTCAAAATATGGTTTCAATTGTAGGATTTGTTTCGCCCACTCTCTACCAATAGTTTCGTTCTTTAAAACCCAATTACCATTTTCAAAACTATCACGATTAACTGAATGTAATGAATTGTTTAATAACATCGCGATTTCGGTGTACTTAAACATTGGGAAATCTTTTGAGAACTTATCAAACACAATGTAGTTTTTGTTACCACGAACTACCCATTTGTGAATGTGGTCAAAAGGACTCCAATTTCGTTGAAGGGTATTCATAGATGTCATCTCATCAGTACCCGCTCCTCTCGTTACTTTATAACGAATAGGGCAATTTACCGATATAGCTGCTTTGACTCTGTGTTGTCCGTCAATCACATCACCACTACCATTTAAGGTAACAACTGATGAAGATAACCAACCACACTCTTTCATACGATTCGCCAACTTCTTTACATGATTGTAATTGATTGTACGATTATCCTCACGAAATTTGAAGATAGAATAATCTTTTGTTTCAAAGATTTCACCGACTTTTTTACCATTTTGAATCTTGTTCATTTTTTTAATAATTTAAAAGGTTAATAAATTGTTATTGTTTAGTGATGTAAAGATACGAGGATTTTTTAAACATACAAAAATTAATTCGACTTTTTTTAAATTTTTTTTCTCCGTGATCCACAGATGATCAGGATGCTCATGTTGTTTCGCATGTGTCATACGAGAATTCACCACAGATTTGAAAATGATCGTTGCTGTAGGTAATTGTATCGCATAAAACACATGCACAAAAAAAGGCCCCCGTACTGTCATACGGAGGCCACATCACTAACACAATTAAACTTACTAACCCATCAAACTAAAATGGAGTACAAAGATATGCAATGTTAATAACATTACCAAACAAATTTTTTTATCCACATCATGCGAAACAATGTGTGCACATGCGTTACGGTGCAGAAATCTGTGGACATAAAAAAACCCCAACTCATCGTCAGGGTCTTTTCGGTTTTTGTAGGAGTAACTTCTTATTCCGCCATTTGAAATTCCATTAGTTGCATCATAAAGGGAACTGTGAGTGAAAGGTTTTCTCTTGAATTCCCCCATTGATTCCATTCTCCGTTTCTATCAACTTCAAAGAATGTCTTGGTCTTGTCGGATAATACTATCCAACCTTTGATTACACCATTTGTTAAGTAGGTAGTTTTTTTTCGTTTAATCGTAGTCATCTTACTTTAGTTTGAGTGTGTGAAAAATGATTTTAGGTAGAATTACTATTAGGTATAGAACTTCTTTTATTCTTTCCCAATAAGTTAATCTTTCGTAAGGTTCATATAGAATAGAACCATCTTTAAATTTTTTCATTTGTTTAATTGTTTTGTGATGTGTAAATATACAACTCGTAATCCATTCCACCAAATATTTTTTAAACTTTTTTTTACCATCTGTGCACTTCACCTGCACAGCATGACGGTTAATGTTGTTTCGCATGTAATACGATTGTGCGAAACAAAGTCGGATGATCTGCATGACGCCGGCAACAGGTATGGTGTAATACGATTATGCGAAACAATAGTTCGGGCCAGGAGAACCTGACGGGGACTCAAGATGGTGGGCATAAAAAAACCCTCACTGAATAAACAATGAGGGTCACACAACTAAACAGAAATTAACACACTAAACCATGTCGTACATGAAAGTTCCCATAAACCAAAATAGAAACCATATGAACAAAAATATTAAAGTTGCACCAACCACACCTTCGATAAAATCTTTTGGGTCTTCTTGGTATGATTCTTTTAAAGCATTATATATCTCTTTCATCTTAATATGAGTTATCGTTATATGAATTGTACGTATTGAAATTACGTTGTGGTCTTTGTTGACGATATTCATCACGAGGAATACGTGGTCTTTGTTGATATCTTGGAACGTAATTGTTTTGAATACCTTCATCTAATGATGTCGATGTCCAATCGATTTCATTTTGTTTGGTATTAGACCAATAAATGTTGTAGATAGTTTCCATAGATTCTTCCACTAAAATGTAGTTTCCATTTGTGTAATAGATTTTAGTCAATACACCACCAGTAGTTTGTGCTGATTCAACATTCGTAACATTAGAAAAATTCACCAGTACGGGATTACCTTGTTTTGTCAATTTGATAATACTCATTGTTTAAAAAATTTAAGTTATTAATTATTACGATGTAAAATTACTCATAAAATATTACACCACCAAATATATTTCAATTTTTTTTAGAATATTTTCACCACCATCTGTGCACCGTAACTGCACACATACATTGTTTCGCACATGCGGAGCAATAAAAATTTATGGATGTGGGTGGAATTCTTCAGAAAAAGAAAAACCCCCGATTAGTTCGAGGGTTCATCTTCATCAATTTCATCATACTTCCAATCCATTTTTTCAAATACTTTTTCAATCTTCACATACAATTCCTCACGAACTTTTTCATCTTTGATAGAATTGAACATACTATCGAACACAAGTATTGAACTTGGGTCACAATAAAAACTATCTTTCTCTTTAACGATTACAACATTGTAACCATCAACATCATACCAATTACCCATTCTTCTTACTTTCATACTATTTCTTTTTAAGAATTTTTAATTTATTATCTCTAACATTTTTTTCAAAGTTAAGGTGCCACACTTTATTAACATATTCATCCTTCCACGAAATACCAAAATGCTCTTTAAACATTTTTAAACATATTTCTCTATGAACTCCTCTAACAGATTCTGGGTCTAACTTACCTTTAGGGAAAGTTATTAAAAATGGAATAACATCTTTGTATATTACTAACTCTTTTTCCATATTAGATTAGGTTTAAATCTTTTAACATTTTCTTTACTGACTTTTCACCCCCACGATGACTTGTGGTTGTTGACTCATTCTCACAATCAAAAATAATATTGTACTCACCCTCTTCAAATAAATCGTAATAGTCCAACCACAATTTACCCTTTTCATCTTCACACACATACAAAAGTATTTTACAATCACCACCATCAAAGATTAAAGAATTCTCACTCCAACCCGTATCAGTTCCTAATTCAACATCAATTTCAAACTTCTCTAATTGTTCTTTTACTTTCTCAAAAAGGTTTAATAAATTTTTATTCATATCATTTTAATTTAGAAAACAAATATACGAATAATTTTTAAACACACAAATTTTTATTTAATTTTTTTTCACCAATGCATTTGCGATTGTTGCAGGAAAGATTTGTCTCGCACACACATGCGAAACAATAAGATCATGATCAGTG
>JACCDO010488692.1_pt1 | contig 13380 bp, 13 predicted proteins | sample 7446101 | NCBI WGS metagenome assembly JACCDO01 (sample SAMN15323440, study PRJNA562643) | freshwater metagenome | isolation source: river surface water | place: USA:Blue River Watershed | collected 2017-08-16
AATGAAATTTAAGATTGTTTATATCACAAATATCATGAATAAACATTATATTATCATTTCTATTTTTTGAAACATTTATAACATGAATATTCTTATAATTAAAATAATTAATACATATATTTAAAAGGCTCATTGATTGATTATCACCAGTACAACAAACTAATATAGTTTGTTGATTTGTAATATTATGATTTTTACAATAACTTTCAAAATGATTATATAAATTATCATTTACAGATATAGAAGATTCTTCAAAATTCTTTGAAATTTTATATACATATGTTCCTATTATAGTTAAACATACTAAATATAGCGGTATAACCCACAGCATTAATATAAAAATATAGATTTCTTTATATTAATTTAATTAATTTTATTCAAAGAAATTATATTCATTTATTTTATCAATAAAATTACAATCATAATTACTCATAATAATAACATAAGTATTTTGAATTGTTTTATTTTTAAATAAATAAAAATTATGATCCATATAAGTAAAATTATCTTTTGAAATCATTCTTAAACCTCTAAAATATTTACTTGATCTAATTTTATTCATAATATCAAAATCATTATATTTAATAATATTATTATTATTTTCAACCATATGAGTTGACATATATTCTTTTCCAATATTATCCCAAATTGGAATTGTTATAATAAATGTTAGTTTTTCAGTAGTATTTTCTAAATGTGTAAACAGTTTATTAATACCATTTGTAATTATATCATATTGATATGGTGGATTAAATGAAAAAGTTCCTTTAATTGGTGTTAAATTAAAAAAATTACCAATTGATCCAAAATATTTTTCAACATCATAATATAAAGAACAATAATACTTAGATGTAGTATTTATAGCTGATGCAAAACATTCAACTGATAATTGAAAATCATCTTCCATTTTTTTATAAATTGATGGTAATACAGCTAATTGATTATTATTCGAACTTAATAATTGATATCTAAATAATATAATCCATAAAATAATATCTTTTAATTCTTCTGGACCATTATAATTTGAACTCATAAAATCATATTGTTCTACTGGTATCATAATATTATTTATGATATTAACTAATTTTTTACAAATATATATTGAATCTTTTATATTTAATAAATTTAAATTATAAAATTTAATTTTTTTATTATTTCTTTCATGTAAAACAATTTCTTTTGTAACTGATACAACATTTATATTACTACTTGAATTATTAAATCTATTTAATACATTCTCATATGCTTCATGAAGATCAACTATTATATTATTTATTTTAATATTTATATTTTGAATATTATGTAATGAACTATAATCAAGTAATGTTCTTTCTATTATAAAATCATTATCTAAATAATTTGTGGGAAAAAATGGATCATCATTAGTAGATGAAGAATTTTGGTATAAAGTAAAAAACCAACTAGATAACATATTTGTAATTGTTCTTGTATAATTTTTTTTATGGGAAAAAATTTTTTCTCCTAAATTTTTTAAACATGATTTAATAAAATTTTTTAATAAATCACAATATAATTCACCCCTATATAATTCTTTATTTATACTAATTTCATTTGAATTTAATTCTTCATATATTAATTCAAAATAATCATTTTTAATTTTCATTATTAATTAAATTAACAACTATTATTTAAAGTAATTCTCTAATATCTATATTTTTAATATTAATAGATGCTAGATATTTTCCTGCTTTTTTGATCATATCACCTTGAAGATGAAGTGACTCAAATTTTTTGCCTTGAAATTCAACTTCTTTAATTGATCCTCCACAACCAAATGTTTTTTTCATTTTTTCTAACATTGTTTTCGCATCTGGTATATTTGTAATTTTATCTAGACCAATAATATATGTATTTTTTTTCTTACCACTACTTTGACCAAAAACAATAACTTTGTCATTTGTTAGTAGTGATTCATTTGTTTGATTAAACTGATTAAAATCAACTTCATTTAATGGAGTATCTTCATTTAATGGAGTTTGTTCATTTAATGAAGTATCTTCATTATCACTCTCATTATCTGAGTTATTAGAGAAAAATTTATTATAATTGGATTCACTCGGAAATGCCATAATAATAATAATATTATTATCTATTTAAGCTTAAATTATCAATTTTTATTTGTGAAAGATTTAGTTTTCAAAGAAAACTAAATCTTACACAAATAAGTTTGGATTGGAATGAATAGAAATATCTTAGATATTTCTATACTCCAATCAATTTTTATGAGTATAGAAAAATTGATATTTTTTCTTTATTATGGTTGTATAATAAATATTGTATCCTTTATGTTTCCTATTGGTCATACTGTGAATAACACTCGTACTCTTGTTCCTATTGTGCCAAACAATTACAGTGTCTGTGAACATTGTAGTCTTAGCTTTCTCTTTATGTCTGCAGAGTTGGAAATCCATCAAAAAAACTGTGTAGGGCCTAAAGATCTGTGGTCAAAATACTTTATGAACAAGGGTGTTGTTTACCTTAAAACAAAGCAATCTGTCATTAATAATGATGAGATTAATATCCCTTCACCCCAAGAGATGACCAAAGAAGTAACAAAAGCGATGACTTATGTTACTCCACCACAAGCAATGACCAAAGATGTAGCAAAAGCCAAGACTTATGTTACCTCTTTTCTTGGTTTTTCACCTATCAATCAAGCAAAACCAGTCTCAACCGAAAACCCTAGTCACTCCAAACGGCCAATCACTCCAACAGAACCAGTATTAATCATTGATCCCAATGTGCGTATGGTTTCAGTCAATCTCTCAGACTTGGTGGTTGAAATGGAACCCTCAGTTGCCAGCACAAATCCTACGAAATATCCAGTTGCTCTTCCAAAGCCCCCGTTTAGCTCTCAAATGAAGAAAACTGCAAAATCAACAAAGAAAACAACTGGGCATGAAAAGTGGAAATCCTTGTTGGAAGTAGCTTCTAGTGAGTTAGATAGTTTTTAATTTAAAAATACATTTCATTTATTATTTATTATGAGTATCAATATAAATAATACAAATGATTTAAATTATCGTTATAAAATGAATAAATTAATTACTAGACAAACTGGTCGAGGTGGTAACTGTCATACAGTTTTAGAAAATTTAGAAACTATATGTAATCAATTAAATACAATGCCTGAGATAATCTTATCTTATATTGGCAATGTATTAGGTTGTCAAATAGTTCAATCAACTAATAGTTTAAAAGGACATTATACTACTGAAAAAATTCAAGAAATTATTTTTTCTTTTATTAATTTTGCAACATTATGTCAAAAATGTAATATTCCAGAATTAACACCAGATGTAAGTAAAAATAATAAAGATTATAAATTAAATATGATGTGTTCAGCATGTGGATATATGTATGAATTAATTGGAAATAATAAAAATAATAATAAATTAGTTGATACTATAATAAAATATTATTCAACTAATTCATTTAAACCCACAAAGGGTAACATGGTTGTTAATAAAACAAATATGGATTTTAATCCATTTTAAACTTTTTAATATAAATGGCTAATATTTTAAATTCTTTTTCCTGTTCTTTTGTATAATATTGATAATAAATAGAACAGCCTTCATCAATTGATTTAATTTTCGGTAAGGTTCTTTTTAATCCTTCCAGTGATAAATATTCTTCAAATGAATTATATTTAACTATTTTTAAAATTTTAACTTTAACATTTTTGTCTCCATTCACAAATTTGATAGTTTCTCCTTTTTGTAATGTTGAGAAAACACCTTTATTTAATCTACCTTCTATTTTTTTCTGTCCATTTTTTATATATGAAAACCAAGGTTCACTTACGTTGATTTCTTTCATTATTATAAATTATATTAATTTATATTAATTTAAAATATCAATATTTATTTAACAAAAAATCTCAGATTTTAGTTAAATAATTTTAATCGAGAATGATATGTTTTTTCCAATAAAAAAACATATCGCTCGATCAATATTTATGCAATCATAGGTGCTTTAATAGCTGGATGAGAATTATAATTTTCTAATTTATAATCAGTATAATTACTATTTTCTACTTCTTCTAACGTTTTAAAATCAGGAATTATTAATTTAGGTAGATCAAAGCATTCTTTAGATAATTGTTCTTTAACTGCATCAATATGAGATTCATAAATATGACAATCACCTAATGTAATATGAACATTATCTGGAGTCATATTTACTAATTTTGCAACTATATATAATAATAAAGTAGTTGATGCAATATTAAAAGGTAAACCTAAAAATAAATCTGCACTACGCTGATACATTTTAATTGATAATTTTGATTCGTTAATCTTATCAACATAAAATTGTATAATTAATGAATGACAAGGATATAAAACACCTTGATCAACCATAGCTGGATTAAAATCAGTCATAATTAAACGGCGACTATTTGGATCATTTTTAAGAGTTTCAATTATATTTTTTAATTGATCAATAGAATCATTTGAATTCATTTCATTACATTCATATGGTTTTCCAAAAAATCTCCATTGATAACCATACATTGGTCCCATCATACCTTCTGGATAATTTAATCCCATTTTATCTAAAAATTCTCTAGTAGTATTACCTTTCCAAATATTAATACCTTTTTCCATTAATTTATTAGTATCTGTTTCACCACGAATAAAAAATAATAATTCTTCAACTATACCTTTTAGAAACATTTTTTTAGTAGTTAATAATGGAAAATTATTTGTTACATTAAAAACTAATTCTTTACCAAATAACGATAATGTATTTGCATTTCTAGTAGGTCTTAATTTACCGTTTATTAATGTATCTTTTAATAATTCTAAGTATGAATACTCTATATTATTAATTCTTTTTAATACTCTAAATATAACTGCATTATTTTCTTGAGAAATTATTTCTTTAGTAATAATTTCATAACAAGGTAGACTAATTTTAATATCGCAATCATAATTACCTTCAATTTGACTATGATATATTAAATTTAAATCTGTATGATTTAGAGCAATTTTATAAATTAATCCACCACCAATTACCCAAATTCTAGATGGATCTTTACCAACTATAGAATATGCAATTTCCAGTGCTTTATCAAATTCATTAACATTAATATAATTTTCATTAATTTCTGTAGTTATTACTATATTAATTCTATTTTTTAAATAACCATTTTTTAATGATTTCATTGTATTATGTCCCATAATTACAATTTTAGTTAATATATTAGATTCAGTTAATGATTTAAATAATTTTAAATCTAATGAATTTGTCCAAGGAATAGTATTATTTTTACCAATACCATTATTTTCATCTGTTGCTAAAATAATATTAAACATTATAATATTTAATATTATATTTTTAAAATGAATTTAAAATTCTAATATTCCAAAAACTACAACTATTAATAAAATAATCATAATTATTTTATATGTTTTATAACGTTCTGGATTTTTTTTAACTTTATTAAAAAAATCTTCTTTTTTTTCAATAGTATTATTCATTAATTCTATTTTTTGTGTAGGCTCGGATATTTGTATAATTTGTTCATTTTTATTTTCACTTGGTTGTTCTAAAATCATATTTTCATTTTTTGGTTTTCCATATTGTTCATTATTAAAAGCAGCTAATATTCCAGTAACAATACTATCTTTATCATTTTTTAAAGGAAATATAACTGAACCAAATGTATGATTATCAACAACTAGATTAACAGGACATGCTGATAAAGTTGACATATAATAAAACTTAGAAAATTGTAAATTTAACCTTTGGTTTAATTATAGTGATGGAAAATCATTTTCATTAAATTTAAAATTATTATTAAATCTATTTTTATTTGGTGGTGGTAATCTGGGATTAAATTTTCTCTTTTCATATTTTTTTGGTTCAATTTGAAATTTTTTAATTTCAGGAATTGATTTTTTAATAGTATTATTTTTATTAGTTTCTTGTTTAACAATATCATTCCACATAGTTGTTTCTTTTTTTATAGTTAAATTTCTAATTTCTTCCATATCATATTCTTCTTCCTCTTCTTCACTACTAATAGGCATATCTCTATTTGGTTGTGCAAGCTCTTGCACAGTTTCATCTTCATCATCAGACCATTCATTCATTATTAATAATTATATTCTTTATTCTTTTAATTAAAATCTATAGTCTTTATGATTTTTTGCCCAATCAAATCTATCTAATAAAGCTTTATTAAATAATTTATCTTCTGGTATATTATATTTTTGAATAAAAGCAAATATTATACGTGGATCAATATAATTATTTTTAGATGTTCCTAGTGAAACATTTTTCATTTTAACTTTTGTTTCTTTTTTAAGTTTTAATGTTATTATTTTTGCATTATAAACATTAATTTTATCTTTATCCTTACTTTTTGCTTTTTTATTTTTATATTTTTTAATTAATTCATCTATTTTTTTAACAGCATTGTCAATATCACTTGATACATTTTTTTGATGATTACATAATAATGCAACTGCTGTATTTGCTTGATTAAATATTGACATTAAATAATTTATTCTTTCATTTTCTGGCATTTTTTCTAATGTATTAGTATTTACTTTATCTAATTCTTTTTGAAATAATATTGATGCATTATATGTTCTCCATACTTTTGCTGTTAAACCTTCCATCATATTATTCAAATAGTTATTTAATGTTGATGAATTTATTTTATCAAATAAATCATCTTTTTTATGTTTATCTTTTATAAAATCTTTTATATTATTATAACAAACAGAATCAATTTTAACTTTTCTACAATATCTAACTGAATCTTTTCCTAAAAAATCTAATTTTATAATATTATCTTCATAAATAGTTATATGTTCTACTCTTAGAGATGTTACTCCAACTGTATCTGCTTTTTCTTTTAAATCTTTTGCTCCTCCTACTCTAAGAGCTAAATTATCTATTAAATATAAAGCAGTTGCTAATTGTTTTGAGGTCATACTGTTTGATTTCATATCTTCATAATAAGAAGCTCTAATTGTATTTATTTTCTTTTTTAATTGTCTAGCTAAATCAAATTTTTCTTGATCACTTTTTGATTTAAATATAGAATCCATAGAAGTAAATATATATTTATTTTTTCCACTAATATTATCAACCCAAGTTGCTAACCAAACTACTTCATTATTATGTATTACTTTATTCCATGTTCCATGAGGTACATTTGGTTTAGGTATAGTAGCATCTTTACTTAAATTAATAACAACATCTTCTGGATTTATTCTTTTTTTTATACATCCTAATTTAGGGTGATCGCCTCTACCTAAAAAAATACCTGGTGGTTCAATTTTATAATTACCTACTTTAACCTGTCCGCCATTTATAATACATGTTTTATATGGTTCTTCTATTTTTTCAGCATCTTCTTTTATTTTTTCTTTTTGTTCTTTGCTCATATTTAATTTATGTTCTTTAATTTTATCTAAATATTTTTTTATATCTACTAGATTAACTTCATTCATATTGGTAAAAGATTTAGCAATATGACTTGGTAAAGTTTTACGCCAATCATGTAAGAAATTTTTATTAAAACGATTATTTTTAACATAATCAGTATCAATATAACGTGCATATAAAGTAATATATTCTTCAGCTAAATTAGTTAATTGATATTTTTTATTATTAATTATTATTGGTATATTATGTTGTTCATATAATGGAGCAAACATAGGTCCATTATGATATAATGTATCCCATTGTTTATCTCCGCCACCGTATAATATATAACTCATTATTATTCATTATAAAAAAAATCGTAGATTAAATTAAATCTAAGATTTATTTTATCTTGTTAAAACTCTATTTAATTCTGGATCAATTTTTCTACCTCCTTTTAATTCACAATCAAAACATTCTGTTCCATGTCTATATTTACTAGATTGATCACATGAGAAACATTTTGATCTTGTGTCTGATTTTGAATAATCATACCAATATGACGGAACAAATTGTGTTGGTTCTTGAATAGTAGTTGTTGTTTCAAAAGGCTCTTTTTTAGTTGTTTTTATTGCAACTATAATTATAATTATTATTAATATAATTAGAATAGTATTCATATAATTATATTTAGAAATAAAATAATATTATTTAAAAACAATCTATTGTTTTTTTCCAGGCTTTACTAGCTTTGTAACTTGTTTCACAACAGGAGCTGTATCTTCAGATGGCTTAGTCTTATTAAATTCAGTTTCTCTAACTGAAAATGGAATTAATCCTTTTTCAGTTAGATGAGTTAATCTAACATAATTATTAAATTCAATTACTTTTGCATTAAATTGTTTTGTTAATGTAATTTTATTTTCGGGAGTTAATTCAATTTTAAAACCATTTTCATCTAAACCGGTTTCTAATTGTTTTTTAATAGATAATGCATCTTCTTTCATTTTTGCTTTTTTCTCCACAAATAAACTAGGAGAATCACAAGAACATTTACCTGTCATCATATCATCAATACATACTAAATATTTCTTATCATGTACTCCAAATTTGCAATTATTATAACCACAACAAACATCACGAATATGAATAACTTTTTCTTTGGAAAGAGATAAAAATTGTTTACACATATGAAGAGTTCTTTCAAGAGGCCACACATCATCTTCATTTTCAAGATAAAATCCTGGAACTTGTTTTTTATCATTATAGCCTTCTATAAAATTAGCAGTATGACGTTTTTGATTAAATTCTTTAATAATTTTTCGATGATAACAAGTAATATCATACCAAAATTCAAGTAATTCTACAAAACCAATTTTTTCAATTGTAATAATTTTTTGACGATATTCTATTTTCTTAACCAAATCTAGGCCTGATTTAATAACATTAATAATATGAATATACATTTTATAAAGATCAATTGAACTCTTATCACGTAAATACCATTTACGATAATATTCAAGTTCATGTAATTCATCCAAATTATGGGCTTTTGTGCAATCTTTACCAAATTTGCATTTACTGCAGCCAATAATCTGATAACCTTGAATATTTAGTAATTCTCCATAAGCAGACATACATAAAATTGTTTTGGGTTCCTTATAATAGTCATCGCTTTTGCCAGATGCCATTCCTAATTATTATATTATATTGAATTAATTCAATAAAAATTCAATTTTTCTCATAATAAATAGAACCGATGGTTCTATTTATTATTAGAAAGTTAATAAGGAATGTCAGAGTTTTTACTATGTAAAAACTCTTACACCTTATCAATTTTTATTAATCTGTGTAGCCATTATTTTCCTAAAGGAAAATAATTGCTTCAGATCAATTCAATCATAGATTAATTTGTGATATTTAAAAAATCGATTTAAAGTTTTTTAATATAATAATTGTAATGTCAGTTGCTATAGGTATCGATCTTGGAACAACCTACTCTTGTGTAGGTGTTTATCAAAATGGTAAAGTAGAAATTATTGCTAATGATCAAGGTAATCGTACTACTCCTTCTTATGTAAGTTTTAATGAAACAGAACGTCTAATTGGTGATGCTGCTAAATCAATGGCTGCTCTAAATCCATCTAATACAATTTATGATGTTAAACGTTTAATTGGTCGTGATTTTAATGATAAAACTCTTCAAGAAGATATGAAGAGTCTTCCTTATAAAATTGTAAATAGTGATGGTAAACCAAAAGTTCAAGTTGATTATAAAGGAGAAACTAAATTATTTACTCCTGAAGAAATTTCAGCTATGATTTTAACTAAAATGAAAGATACAGCTGAAGCTTATCTTGGTGCTACAGTTAAAGATGCAGTTATTACAGTTCCTGCTTATTTTAATGATGCTCAACGTCAAGCAACTAAAGATGCTGGTGCTATTGCAGGTTTAAATGTTCTTCGTATTATTAATGAACCAACTGCAGCGGCAATTGCATATGGTCTTGATAAGAATCATAAAGAAGAAAAACATGTATTAATTCTTGATTGCGGCGGAGGCACACACGATATTTCCGTATTAACAATTGATGATGGTGTATTTGAAGTAAAGGGCACTGGTGGTGATACTCATCTCGGTGGTTCTGATATTGATAATTATTTAGTTCAATTTCTTGGAGAAGAATTTAATAGAAAGAATAAGAAGAATGTTTTTGAAAATAAAAAAGCAGTCAGTCGTCTTAAGGCTGCAGCTGAGCGTGCGAAGAGAACTCTTTCATCTTCATCAACGGCATCTATTGAGATTGATGCTCTCTTAGATGGTGTTGATTTTTACATGACATTAACTCGTGCTAAATTAGAAAGCTTATGCTCATCTTTCTTTAAACGTTGTCTTGATCCTCTTGATACTGTTTTAGCTGATTCTAAATTAGGTAAGAAAGATATTCATGATGTTGTTTTAGTTGGTGGTACAACTCGTGTTCCTAAACTTCAAGAAATGTTATCAGCATATTTTGGTGGTAAAGAATTATGCCGTAGTATTAATCCAGATGAAGCTGTCGCATATGGTGCAGCTGTTCAAGCAGCGATTTTATCTGGTGTCAAGGATAGTGTTACAGATGGTATTATTCTTCTTGATGTAACACCACTTTCACTTGGTGTTGAAACTGCTGGTGGTATGATGACAGTTATTATTCCACGTGGATCAACTGTTCCTCATAAGAAATCTCAAACTTTTAGCACAGCAAGTGATAACCAACCAGGTGTAACAATTCAAGTATATGAAGGTGAACGTCCAATGACTTCTCATAATAATAAACTCGGTGAATTTACTCTTAGTGGTATTCCTCCAATGCCTCGTGGTATGCCTCAGATTGAAATAACTTATGAACTTGATGCTAATAATATTTTAAGTGTTTCTGCTGTTGAAAAGAGCACTGGTAAATCACAAAAGATTACAATTACAAATGAATCAAGTCGTTTAAGCAAAGAAGACATTGATCGTATGGTTGCTGATGCTGAGAAATTTAAAGATGAAGATAATAAGATGAAAGCTAAAATTGAGGCTAAAAATAAATTAGAAAGTTATTGTTTATCAGTTCGTAGCACAATGTTAGAAGATGCTAAGATGAAGGAGGCTCTTGGTTCTAATGCTGAACAAGTTGAATCGACTATTAAATCATGCCTTGAATGGATGGAAGGTGATCATACAGTTGAGGAATATGAAACAAAACAAAAAGAAGTTGAAAGTGTATTAATGCCTTTAATCCAACAAGCTTATCAAAAGAATGCTCCTGCGCCACAAGAACAAACACCACCAGAAACTAAATCATCTGGTGTAGATGTTGATTAAAAATTAAATAATTAAATTATTAATATATTTTTCTAAAATATATTAATAATATGGGATATAAAGCATTAAATGTCCTATCAAATTATATATATTTAATTTTAGGTATATATTTATTAACTCAAAAACAATATTTCTTCGGTGTAGGTTTTATAATTATGTGGTTTGTATCACATAAACATCATGAAAATATAAAAAATAATTTTTGGACTAATGTAGATTCATATGTTGCTTTATTTGGATTTATAGTTGTATTATATAAATGTTTTGATAAAATACATTGCATTAAAAATTTATTATATTTAGTATTAGTATTATGTTTTTATTTAATAGCAAGTATGAATTGGTATAAAAATAATATAAATATGTATAATTTATGGCATAGTTTATGGCATATAGTTTCTGGTTTGTTTATTGCTTATATTATTTTAATATAATTATATTATATAATTTTCTATTATATAATATAATGAGTTTATCTAATGGACAATTACTTGTTCCTAATTATTCGCTTACATATTCTAATGGAAGACTATATGTAAAACTTGTTCAAACAAAAAAAACATTAATATCTAATAAGATTAATGGTATAAAATATTCTTTATTTTATAAACAGGGAACTAGATATATTGGAATATCTTCAGGTATTTTATATTTAAAGTATTATTGGGATAATGATCTTATTTATGGTATACCTACTTATCCAATAAATGCTACTTTTAAATTTGAAATTTCTTTTACTGATTTATATGATAAATCAGGGACTATTTCAATAAAAAGTATTATTACACAAGAACCATCGTCGTTTGTACCAGCAACTTCAATAATTATTACAATACCTGCACCAAAGATTGTTACAACAGCTGCACCAGTTACAACTACAACTGCTACACCTATTATATTTAAAGGATCTGGTGAAACTTTAACAACTGATATGATTGTTGGTTATTCAACAAACAATTCAATTTCAACAACAGCTGCACCAGTTACAACTACAACAGCTATACCTATTATATTTAAAGGATCTGGTGAAACTTTAACAACTGATATGATTGTTGGTTATTCAACAAACAATTCAATTTCAACAACAGCTGCACCTATTATATTTAAAGGATCTGGTGAAACTTTAACAACTGATATGATTGTTGGTTATTCAACAAACAATTCAATTTCAACAACAGCTGCACAAGTTAAAACTACTTCTGTACCTATTGAAATAACAGTTATTCCACTTCAAACAATAAAATCTATAACTACATCTTCAGAAAATAAAATCAAAGAAACAACAACTGTTATTCAAACTACTCAAATAAATAATTTAACAATTATTCCAAATTATTCATTAGTTTATTCATATGAACCTAGAATACTTGAAATTTTCTTTAAAGACTCAAAAACAGAACTACTTTCTAAAAATGTTACAAGTATAAATACAAATATTGTAATTGATAATCAACAAATTACAGATATTATAATCTCACTTGATGATTTTGAAAGTGATACAATTCAATTAGCAATAAAAATAGATAATAAATATTTAGTAAATATAAATAGTAAAATTGATGTAAATATTAGCTTTCAAAATAATTCAAATAATACAACAGTTAATAATAAAATATTAACAGTAGAAGATCCAAGTGTATTTATACCATTTGATTTAAAATTACCTGATACATTTAAAAAAGAAACAACTGCTGCTCCAGTTGGAACTACTATGAGAGAAACAACAGCTGCTCCATTTACAACTTCAGTTAGAGAAACAACTGCTGTTCCAGTAACAACTTCAGTTGGAACTACTATGAGAGAAACAACTGCTGTTCCAGTTAGAACTATGAGAGAAACAACTGCTGCTCCAGTTAGAACTACAATGAGAGAAACAACTGCTGCTCCATTTACAACTTCAGTTGGAACTACTATGAGAGAAACAACAGCTGCTTCAGTTAGAGAAACAACAGCTGCTCCATTTATAACTTCAGTTAGAGAAACAACTGCTGCTCCATTTACAACTTCAGTTAGAGAAACAACTGCTGCTCCAATTGGAACTACTATGAGAGAAACAACTGCTGCTCTAGTTGGAACTATGAGAGAAACAACTGCTGTTCCAGTTAGAACTATGAGAGAAA
>JACCDO010824070.1_pt1 | contig 13380 bp, 9 predicted proteins | sample 7446101 | NCBI WGS metagenome assembly JACCDO01 (sample SAMN15323440, study PRJNA562643) | freshwater metagenome | isolation source: river surface water | place: USA:Blue River Watershed | collected 2017-08-16
ATCCAAATGCTATACATATTCTAGAACAAAATTTAGATAAAGTTAAATGGATAGATTTATCTGGTAATCCAAATGCTATACATATTTTAGAAAAAAATATCAAAAAAATTTATTGGTGGAATTTATCCGAAAATATAAATATATTTGAATAAATTTTATATAAAATTTTATTTTTTTTTAAAATTGATATAAAAAATAAATTATATATTAAGACATTAATAAATTAAACTATTATGAATGATAATACCAATAATAACATTGATAACATTGATAACATTGATAACATTGATAACATTGATAACATTGATAACATTGATAATAATTATTATAATGTATCAATAGTGGATGTTGGTGAATGGTATAAAAATGAATTATTTAAATTAATACATAAAGAAGAAAAAACTGAACAAGAAGAAATATTTTTAAGAAATTTATTACTTACTACATACGATTATTCATCAAATATTAATTCACATAATAAATATTTAAAAAGTATTGATTTAATTACAAATCAAGATTATATAAAATTTGGAGTATTTATTATAATAATATATCTAAATGTATTATTAGTAATAAGTATCAATAAATAAAAAAAATATGTATATGAATAATAAAATATGTATATATGAATGAATTTTTGTTTTTTTAACGATTTAATCTTCTATAACTGGTTTATAATACTCTTTCCAATTAATTTTAGTTAAAATATTTTCTAAAATAATAATAGCATTTGGATTTTTATATAATTCATCCCAATCAATTTTATCTAAATTTTGTTTTAAAATATAAACAGCTTTTGGATTTGATGATAATTTTTTCCAATCTTCTTCATTTAAACTTTTTAATAATTTATCTGATAATTCTTGATTTTTAGTTATTTCTTCCCAATCGACTTTATCTAAATTATTTTGTAAAATATAAAAAGCATTGAAATTAGAAGATAATTTTTTCCAATCATCTTTACTTAAATTTTCTATTATTTTATCAATAACTTTTATATTTTTTAATTTTAATATATGAGAATTGCTTTTATTTTGATATAAATCAATACAATCTATTTTTTCTAAAAATAATTTATTAGAATCATCTAAATTTATAGATATTTCATTATCATAATTTTTGTCTAAGATTAATATATGAGAAGCGGCTGAATTTTTAGAAAATTCTTCCAAATCAACTTTATCTAAATTTTGTTGTAAAAGATCAATAGCAATTGGATTTCTGGATAATTCTTTCCAATTAATTTTAGATAAAGCTATAATTAACAAATTTAACATATTTTCACATTCTACATACTTATTTATTATATTTTTAGAAATTTTATTAAATGGATCAATAGATGTTAAATTAAAATCATCTAAAATATATTTTAAATCTTTTTTAAGATTTTTTATATCATAATCAGATTTAAAAAATCTATTAAATGGTTTAATAGATTTAATATCAACACAATCTAGTTTTTCTAAAAGTAATTCATGAGAATCATCTAAATTTATAGATATTTCATTATTATATTTTTTATCTAAAGTTAATATATGAGAAGCAGATGAATTTTTAGAAAATTCTTCATAATCAACTTTATCTAAATTTTGTTGTAAAAGATCAATAGCAATTGGATTTCTGGATAATTCTTTCCAATTAATTTTAGATAAAGCTATAATTAACAAATTTAATATATCTTCACATTCTATAAAACGATTTAATATATCTTTATTAATTTTATTAAATGAATTAATAGATATTAAATTAAAATCATTTAAAATATATCTTAAATCTTTTTTTATATTTTTTATATCATAATCAGATTTAAAAAATCTATTAAATGGTTTAATAGATTTTAAATTTAAAAGCTCTTCACTTGAAATAGATATATCCATGATTATATGATATGATATAATTATATCACAATAACTTATATTTTTAAGAAATTTATTATAATAAGTATCAATAAATAAAAAAAATATGTATATATGAATAATAAAATATGTATATATGAATGAATTTTTTTTAGATATTAGAATCGGATGATGATATAAATTGATTATTTTTTTTTTGATTTTTTAAATATTAGAAACAAATGATAATATTTAATTAATTTGTATTATAATATTCATTCCAGTTAATTTTTTTTAAAATAAGTTTAAAAATATATTTAGCATTTGGATTCTTAGATAATTCTTCCCAATCAACTTTATCTAAATTATCTTCTAAAATAGATGTAGCATCTGGATTAGAAGATAATTTCTTCCAATCATCTTCATTTAATTTTTTTGATAATTTATTCAAAACTTCTCTATTTTCTTTAAATAAAACTCCCCAATGAACTTTATCTAAATTATTTTCTAAAATAGATAAAGCATTTGGATTTAATGATAAATTTTTCCAATTAACTTTATCTAAATTTTTTTCTAAAATAGCGATAGCATCTGGATTTTTAGATAAATCTGACCAATCAGCTATATCGAACTGTTCTAAAAATTTATCAATAATTTTTATATTTTTAAATAGATTATCAAATTTATTATTAGCATTAATAGTTTTATATCTTTTATATATATTACTATAATGACCATTTGGATTTTTAGAAAATTGTTTCCAATCAATTTTATCTAAATTTTCTTCTAAAAAATCAAGAGCAAGTGGATTTCTAGATAATTCTGACCAATCAATTTTAGACAAACATGTAGATAATTTTTCTAAAAATTGTTCATGATTTAGTCTAAAAAATGATTTATATGGAAAATCCAAGAATGGTTCAAATCTTGTTAAATTATAACTATCTATAATATATTCTAAATCATAGTTAATATTATTATAATCATACGATTCTGTAAAAAATATATTAAATGGTTTAATAGATTTAATATCAGTAATATCCATTATATAAAAATTATATAAAAAATTATTCAAATATACAATAACAATTTATATATATATAAAATTATATCAGAATAACTTATTTTTTTGTTCAATATAAAATTGATATAATAATAAATATATTTTTCAATCATCTTTACTTAAATTTACTAATATTTTATCAATAACTTTTATATCTTTTAAATCATATGATGATTTTTTAAGCAATATGTTAGAATACATTATATATTTATATATAATGTAATTTAAATATACAATATTTTTTTTGAATATTTAAATAGTATAAAATTGATATAATAATAAATATATATACTCTAATTGTCTTTAATTAATATAATGTCTTCTATATTCTTTGATAATGATAATAAATCATTAACTGTTTTAATTTCTACTTTAGTACTAACTAAATTGGAAGTATCAAATTTAATAGAAAAATGTGAAGAAATTAGTATTAATTCAATTACTGAACAAATTATTAGACTTAATTATAATAATGGTTATTTTAAATCTAAAAAAATTAATCATAATGAAATAAATGTTAATATTTTATGTGGAATGGATATTGTATCTTATAAAAAAATTAATGTATCTATTAATTCATACTATAAAGAATTTACTACAATGATTACTGAAACAAATTTTGAAGAATGTGATGATAATAATGTTGTTGATAATATTGTTTTAAATCATAAATTAAGTTATAATTTAAAAAATTATCCTGATTGGAATCTAAATATAAATTTGATTAAAAAAATAACAAACCCTCAAGAATTTAGCACTCGCTTACAAGAATATAAAAATAATTTATTAAAAGATTATAAAGATATTAAAACTGAATTAGAAGAATCATCTTATGATATGATACAAATTATATTACAATTTAATTCAAAAACTTTATATACTGAAAAAATTAATGAAATTATTCAATATGTATATAAATTAGTATCTATGGATAATGTTGATGTATATCAAAATATGATATATTCGTTGGCTAATGATATTTATAGAAATCATGTTATTATTAGTAGATTTAAACAAAAATCAGGGTTTAAACAATTAATATCAAATGCTGTTGAATTAAGTAGAACTATTTATTTTAAAGAAATATTACCAATTATTGATACATTTTATATAACTGATAAAATAGATGGAACTCGTGCTATTTTAAAAATAGTTGAATATAAAAAAAGATCTGGAAGAAATAAAGGACTTTTAGGTACTGATATTATAGTAATATCAAATGAAATTAAATATATTCAAAAATATAATGAAGCTATTAATCCAAAATGGATAGATGTATCTAAAACTATTTTAGATACTGAACTGATAATAGAAGATGAAAAGTATATATTTAATGTGTTTGATGTTATAATGATTAATAATAAAAAAGTATCCAATCTTCCATTTAAATTAAGATTTAAAGAATTTAAATTAGTTGATAATATACTTAATCATTATAATCTAGGAAAAACTAAAGAATTTATTAAATTAACAAAAAATGATTATAAAGAACAAATTGAATCATTTTATAAAAAATCTTTAGAAAGTAATTATGAAATAGATGGTATTATATTTACACCTGAAGGTATTTATTATAAAGATGTAAAACAAGAAAAAACTTCTTACAAAGATCGTAGTTTAATTATTAATACTGAATATTATAATACAATTTCTTATAAATGGAAACCCGTAGAACAATCAACAATAGATTTTTATATGATGTATATTGAACCTGAACAAGCTAAAAAATTACGTAAAAATGCTGGTATGATAACTAATACATCTGAACATCTATACGCTTTATGCTCTGGAGTTGATATAATAACGTTTAATAAATTAAATTTATCATTCTTTGAAGGTTATAAAGCTCCTGAATCAGAAAATTCGTATCAATATTTTCCAATACAATTTTCACCATATGATAATCCATTTATTTATCTATGGTCATCATCGGATAATACTTTAAATAATAGAGTAGGTGAATTTAAATTTGTAGATAAAAATGGACATTTATTAACTAAACCTGAACTTATAAGAATGAGAGATGATAGATCTAATGATATTAAAAAGGGTGAATATTTTGGAAATGCTCTTAAATATGCTGAACTTATATGGCATTCTATAAAACATCCATTAACTTTTGAAATGCTTGGATCATCAAATGAGGATATAACTGGATATTTTGCTTCTAATAGTGGTGATGATTTCTTTGCTCAAAGAGCATTTAATTCATATGTTAAAACTGAATTAGTTAAAAATTATTTAAATACACCTTCTATAATAGATTTAATGTCTGGTAAGGGTCAAGATTTAGCAAGAGTTATCAATTTAGGATTTAATGAAATTACTTTAGTTGATCGTGATATTGATGCTTTATATGAGTTATTACAACGTAAATATAATTTAAGATTGAAAACAAAAGATTCAAGTGCTACAATTCATATTAGAGAAATTGATTTTGAAAATGCTTATGAAGATATTATTGATAAGATTGATTTACAAATAAATATAGAATCTGCTATGTGTAATTTTGGTATTCATTATTTATGTCATGATAAAACTGAACATAATAAAAATTTACCTATTAATGATTTATTTAGATTAGTTAATTATGTATTAAAATCTAAAGGAAGATTTTTAATTACTTGCTTTAATGGTTTAGAAATATTTAATCTATTAAAAGATAAAGAACAATGGATGAGTCAAAATAAAAAATATTCTATTAAAAAAGCTTATTCTTCTAATACATTTACTGACTTAAATCAAGCAATAGATATATTACTACCTTTTAGTAATAATAATTATTATCGTGAATATTTAGTAAATTTTAAATTTATTGAATCTGTTGCTAATAAAAATGGATTTACTTTAATAGAAAACAAAAGCTTTTCTACAATGTTAAAAGAATTTAAGAAAAGTAATATAAAAATATATAATGATTTAACTGAAGAGGATATAGATTATGTAAGTCTATACTCTTATATGATTTTAGAAAAAAATTAATACTATTATATAAATATCCATTATATGTTTTATTTTTTTATAAAATTGATATTTTTTATTTCATAAAATAGAATATGTTAAATATTTTAAATAAATATAATGATACTATTTATGAGAATAATGATTACTACATAAATGTTATTTATATAATTAATATCTATAATTATGTTAATTATAATAAATGTGATAATAAGATAAATTCAAAAAAATTTATCAAATTATATAAGTTAAAAAATATTATCACTTCTATTCGTAAATATAAGATATTTAATAATAATATTTTTAACTTTATAATAAAAACTGTAAATTATAAAGTTAAAAAAATATATGTTTGTATTAATGAATTATTAATTAATAGATTTAAATTCATTGATACTTATTATAATAATCTTATTAATTATATTAATGATAATTTGTTATTATCTAATAATAAACCATTATCTGATTCTGTAAAATTAGATAGTGATGATAAAATGAATAGTTCAGGAAATGATGAACAGAGTTATTCTATTGATATATCTATAAGTATATCATCAACAAATTATTCATATAAAAAACTATCTTTAATAAATTTTAATGAATTATGTCATGAAATTTAAAAAAATTAAACTATATGTAATCTTGTATGAAATATTATAAAAAATAATTTTCAAATATCTAATAATTGTTAAAAATATTGTTCATATATAATATTATATTTTTTTGTAAAATTGATAGTTCATATCCATAATATAGTAATATATAAAAGAATAATAATAATGTCTTTAAATGTTATTCAAGATCAAAGAGAACTTATCCCAATTATAGAAAGTATTTTAAATAAAAATTCAGTTGTTGGAGCAACATTAAATAGTTTTAATCATTTTGTAGAAGTTGGTATTGTTCAAATTGCTAAAGATGTTTTTGAAATGTCTTTTGAACTTGACGCAAAAGATACTACTGAAAGAGATCCAACTATTATTAAATATTCTTTAGATATTACTATTGATTCAATTAGAGTCGCAAAACCTGTAAAATATGATTATGCTACACAACAAACATTACCTTTATTTCCAAATGAAGCATTACTAAAAGACTTAACTTATTGTTCTGGTGTTTATATTGATGCTACTATGATTGCTAAAGCTTATCATCGCAACGGTGTTATTTCAACTGAGAAATTAACTATACCAAATATGATGATTTGTAAATTACCTACAATGGTTAATAGTAAATTATGTAATATGTATAATAGATCAAGTGAATCTTTAATTCAATTACAAGAAGATCCATCGGATCTTGGTGGTTATTTTGTTATTAAGGGTAATCAATATATTATTATCAATATGGAAAGTATGAAATATAATGAAAGTCGTGAATTTGTTAATGATCATAAACATGAAGTATGTCGTGCTGATATTATTAGTAAGCCCGGTGATGCTTTTGAAAATAGTTATAATTTAATTTTAAAATTATTAGACAATGGTTCAATTGTAATTAATATGAGTATGGCTGGATTTAAAGAAATTGATATTCCATTCTTCATATTTTTCAGAGCCTTAGGTGTTTTATCTGCTAAATCTATTATTGAATATATTACATACTCACATAATGAAAATGATGTTCTTACTAAACAAATGCTAAATATTTTAAAAAAAAGTTTTACTAATATGTATCCTGATATTAATAGTGTATTTAAAAATGAAATTATTAAAAAAGTATCAAACTCAAATATGAATGTATCAGTAAATAATATATTAAATCAAGATGATATCCTTAGATTATTAACAAGATGTATTAAATATTATGATTCTTATAAATCTAAATTGAAATCATCTGCTGATAAACAAACTGAAGATGAGATTAATATAGAACGGTTTCTTATGTCTAAATTATTACAGAATCTTGATCTAAAATTTCTACCACATATTGGTTCAAATGAAGCTTCAAGAGTAAAAAAAGCTGCTTATCTTGGTCATATGATTCATAGAATGTTATTAGTTCATCTTGGAGCTCTACCCTCAACGGATAGAGATTCTTATAAGAATAAACGGATTAATGATGCTGGTATGTCTTATTCAAGAGTATTTAAAACACAATTCAATTTTATAGTTGTTCAAAAACTTAAACGTCAATTTATGAAAGATTTTAAAAATAATTCATTTACTGATATTAATTTACAATCATTATTTAAAAGTGCTGTTAAACCTGAAGATTTTGAAAAAGCTTTAATGAATGCTATTGTATCAGGTGATAAAACATTAACTGTAAATAAACTTACATTTAAGAATCGTTTATCATCACAACAATTACATCATAAAAATAAGTTAAATGTTATTACAACACTTAAAAGCATTGATACTCCTAATAAGGGTAATAGTGCTAAATCATCTGAAAGAGCTATTTCATTAAGACAAGTTCATCCAACGGGTACTGGTTATATATGTGGTATTACATCTGCTGATACTGGTGTTAAAGTTGGTATGAGTAAGCAGTTAAGCGTTAGTGCTGATATATCAGCTGCTGCTTCTAGTGAAGTTTTAAAACATTTAGTATTGGAAGATAATCAATTAATTAAAATTAATGAATTATTTTATGATATGACTCGTATTTCAAAAGAAAATTTACATAAAGTATTTATTAATGGTGATTGGATTGGATGTGTTAAAGATTTTAAAGAATTTCTTAAAAGATATCGTATAAAGAGACGTAAAGGTGAAATTCATTATCTTACAACTGTATCACATCATATAACATCAAATGAAATACAATTTTGGGTTGATTCAGGGCGTTTAGTTAGACCTTTATTGATTGTTCAAAATAATACGGATGATGAAAATTATGCTCATAATAATTTTCATCAATGGATAGATTTTACAAAAGAACATGTTAATCAAATTAAATCAGGTAAGATTGATATTGATGATTTGGTTAGAGATGGTATTGTAGAGTATTTATCACCTGAAGAACAAGAAAATTCTTATATAGCTTTTGAGTATGATCATTTTAGAAAACATGAAAGAGATCCTTTACATAGATTTACTCATGTTGATATTCCTCAGAGTATTATTGGATTAGTAGCTCTTACAAGTGTATTTGCTAATCATAATCAAGCAGCTCGTATTGTGTTTCAAACAAATCAAGTTAAACAAACTAATAGTTGGCCATTAAAAAATTGGTGTCATGCTGCTCATAAAGATTTATATATTCAAGCATATACAGAAGATCCATTAGTATCAACTGTAGCTTATAAATATATTCCTCCAATGGGTACAAATGCTATTGTAGCTATTAGTATCTATGGTGGTTATAATCAAGAAGATTCACTTATTATTAATAAAGCATCAGTAGATAGAGGTATGTTTGATGCTGTTCATATGACATTTGATAAAATAGAATGTGAGCAAAGTGAAATTATTTGTAAGCCTGATCCATTAACAACCGCTGATATTAAAAGTTATACTAATTATGAAAAATTAGTTAATGGAATTATTCCAGAAGGTACTTTTGTAGAAGAAGGTGATTGTTTAGTAGGTAAAATTGCTAAACTTCCAAAAAGTGATGTAAAAGATCCAAATATTATTTATACTGATAGAAGCATGATTTACAAAAAGAAAGAACCTGCTTATATATGGAAAGTTATACAAGCTTCTAACAATGATGATAAAGAAATTGTAAAAATTGTATTTAAAACATATCGTCAGACTGAATTAGGATGTAAATTTTGCGTACCTGAAACTAATGAAGTTCTTACAGATAAAGGATGGAAAATGTTTAAAGAATTAAACGGAACTGAAAAAATTTGTTCTTTAATAGATAATAAATATATAGAATATGTTGATCCAATTGGTATTTATCATTTTGATCATGATGGAGCTATGATTTCAATTAATAGCACACATTTAAGTATGACAGTCACTCCAGAACATAAATTATATATCCGACGTAATAATAAATCTGAATATGAATCAATAGAAGCCAAGGATATATATAAAAAAACAAGATTTACATTCAAGAAAAATGGGATTAAGCGAGGTAATGATATTGAAACAATTATATTAGGAGATTCTATATTTTCTATGGATGGATATTTAAAATTACTTGGATTTTGGATTGCTGATGGATGTTTAGATAAAAATTGGAAAAATTCAATTGATATTGGTTTTACTAAACCACGGAAATTAGATTTCTTTAATGAAATTTGTAATGATTTAGAAGTTAAATCATATATTAGTGGAGTACATCATAGAATAGTAAATAAAGATCTATATGATTCATTAGTTCCATTAAACGTAGGAGCAATTAATAAATTTCTTCCAGAATTTGTATGGGATTTAAATAAAAGACAATCAAAAATTTTACTTGATGCGCTTATAATGGGTGATGGTACTGTAAGTAACGAACATATGAGATATTTTACATCTAGTAAACAATTAGCTGATAATGTTGCTAGATTAGCATTTCACAGTGGATATAGTGCTACTATTAAAACTAGTTCAAAAGCTGGATCAGAATATAATATTAAAGGAAAAACTGGAATATCTAATGCGGATTGTCTTCGAGTACAAATTAATAGAAGTTATAATTATCCAGTAATCAATCATAGTGGATTTAATCCAAAACAATCAAAAATTATTCAATATAAAGGAATTGTGTCTTGTGTGGAAGTACCAAGTCATGTATTTTACATGAGAGAAAATGGAATTGCTCATTGGACAGCAAATTCGAATAGAGCAGGTTTAAACTTTTGGCCTGTAAGAGGTAGCTCGATAAAAAGAGTCTTACTACCTAGTGAAGCTAGATGTATGTTATAGTTGCTTTAAAAGCAACTATGTCTAGTGGAGCGAGACGATTAAACTGCGGGAACGACTTAAAGCTTATGATACCGTTTTATTATCGAAAGATTTTATAAACACTATGGGTAGCGCCCATAGGTATGGTAATAACTCATAAGATGGAACAATAGTTAATCTGCAGCAAATACGTTAAGGTAATTTATTATTAATTACTATACGGAATGTTCAACGACTATAATGCGTCGGTTTCTTATAAAACAATATAAGAGGCTTAATGGATAGTCTAACCCCCTATGAAAGTAGGAATAACTGTAGGGATTAACACTCTCGAATGTTATTGATATTAGAATTTTTAAAATTCTAATTGAGGTATAAAGTCGCAAAAGGGCTGTACGGGATTTCTATATAATGCTGCTGATATGCCAGCAACAAAAAATGGAATAATTCCAGATATTATATTTAATCCATTATCATTAATTACAAGAATGACAACAGGTGTTATATTTGAAGGAATGCTTTCTAAACTCAGTGCTCATATAGGAGCAAACACTGAAGCAACAATGTTTAAGAAAGTTGATACTGATAATATCGCTGATATGTTAGAATCTTATGGATTTAACAGAAATGGAACAGAGAGGTTATATAATGGAATGACAGGTCAGTATATGGATTGTGAAATTTTCATTGGACCAATATATTATCAAACTTTACAAAAATATACAATTGATACAATAGCAAGTAATTCATGGAGTCCAACTGATGCTCTTACAAGATTAGCATTACAAGGTAAATCAATTAATGGTGGTGTAAGATTAGGGTCTATGGAAACTAGTTGTATGAGTGTTTCAAGTATTAATTTCTTAAATGAAAAAATGACTAAACATGCTGATGGAATTGATATTTATGTATGTAATAATTGTGGTAATAGAGCATTTGTAAATGAAGAACAACAAATTTATAAATGTTTAGAATGTTTGGATAGAGCAAGAATATATAAAGTTAAATCAACACATACAAGTAGTTTATTCTTTAATGAATTACAAGCAATGTCAGTTGGAACAAAAATACATTTAAAACCACCAGTTTATGAAAAATTAGAATTACTATAAATTTATATTGATTACAATTACATAATAAATTTAATATCTATTTAATATTTTTTTAAGTTTTTTTAATATTCATTTAAATTTTTAACTAATATAAATAAAAAATTATTAAAATGGATAAAAATATATTTTATGAAAATTTTAATAAATTAACTGATGATGATAATAGAATAGAATATATGATATTTATTAAAGATTTGAACTTTTCTTATGAAAATAATATTGAACCATCTATTATAAGAAATTTTTATAATGGAAAATGTTGTCCAATTTATATAGCTGAATTATTTAAATATTGTTATGATAATACTTTTATTTTATGTAAAGAAATATCTAATATACATAAAAAAATGATAACAATTAGTGATTTGTTATACTTAGACTTTACAACTAATTATGAAAATACAAATCGTATTCATGATTTATATAACGCATTTTTAAATCAAAATATATATCATTCTGATTTCTATAAAAATAATTTAAATAAAAAATCATTAAAAAGAAAATTAAATGAAACTGATATCAATTAAATTAATATTGAATTTAATTATAAATAATATATAAATATAAAATAATGTATAATTACGCTTATAATAAAATAGATATTGAATATGTTAAACATATTTTAGATCTTGAAGAAAGAAGAAGAAATGATAATTGTATCAAAAGATTAATAGATAGAATAAGAAATAGAAATAGAAATTATCATAATGTAGGATTATTTCATTTTGAAATAGAAGATTTAATTAAAAAAAATAAATAGTTTTTAATTTACTATAAAAGTATCGTAAATAATATTACTACCACGTTCTTCATATGCTTTAATTCTTTCTTTATGTTGTTTTTTTATTGGAAATTTCATATCAATTATATCAATTATTTTTCTTTCTATGGTTTGATCAGACCCTAATCTAAATATTCTATTAATAATTTGTTTCATATTAGATCTTCTTGGTGTAGTTAATACTAAACAATCCATTTTTTTTATAGAAACTCCAGTTGAACTATATTGATAAGTAGTAAATATAATATTTGATATAGTATTGGCTATTTCAATAGTTTCATCTTTGGATCCTCCATATAATATAATTTTTTTATCACTTTCAGGTAATTCCATATTAATCGGTATATCAATATTTATATTGATAATCATATCGTATAATTGTTCTAAATGTGATCTTCTATCGCTAAATACAAATACATAATGTCCATTTTTTGCTAAATTAAGTATATTTTCAATTATTAAATTATTTCTATTAGAATCATTTATTAAACATTCTATAATTGATTGATAATCTATCATACCATCAGTTCTAATTTTAAATTTAACATTATCATCATGAGCATGATATTTTATTAGAGTTGCTGTTGAAGTAAAAGAATCTTGAGTTATTGAATAACTTTCTATTTTTTCAGCATCTAATATTGGACCTAACCATGATAAATGGACTTCGTCTAATTTATCTTCTCTTATATCAGGTGTAGCACTTAAACCTAATGTAAATCTTGATTGTATTTTTTTAAAAGCTTTTCTAAATTCTTTTGATACGTACATCTGTGATTCATCAAAAATTGTTAATCCAATTGTTGAAAATAAATCATTTACATTCATTTTTATA
>JACCDO010652367.1_pt1 | contig 13379 bp, 8 predicted proteins | sample 7446101 | NCBI WGS metagenome assembly JACCDO01 (sample SAMN15323440, study PRJNA562643) | freshwater metagenome | isolation source: river surface water | place: USA:Blue River Watershed | collected 2017-08-16
CACTAAACCTTCGATATCCACAGCGACAAAAGCAACGGCTTCACATTCAATCAATTGTTTTTTGAGTTCATCCATATCTGCTTGTCTTGCTGGCTCATAGGTATGTTGTTCTAACATATCAATGGCATGTGCATATTGATGAAAGCGTTCTAAAGTCAAAGGATGTATTCTTGTGCCAATACGATCTGCCGCAAAATGGGTCAGTGAAAAACCCACTGTTTTTTCAAAGAGTTCAGCATTGGCTTGATCAATGATATCGAGATCATCTAGATGGGGTTCTCTACCAAGTTTAAGGAATTTCTCCCCTGCCAAACGATATTCATCCCCAAGTTCACCATGTTCTTTAATAAAAATATCAGCTTCACCTGGAACAGTAAGGATTTCACTCAAAGAACTGCCTTCTAGGGCATCTAGGTCTTTTTTGAGAATACTGACTGGTGGTGCCCAGGTAGGTGCTTTACAAGCGCTCATTCTCTCGATGAGATTTTCACCATATCCGCCAGCTTGATCCAATAGCAATTCCAAAGAGCGATCGATGATCTTAAATACTTCTTTGACTTCTTTGGGTTTCATCCCACGATTCATACGATATCTTAGGGTTTTTTCACCAGCAACATAGACCATATAACCTTGATAGAATCTCTGATTAATCATGTGATTTGTGATTTCTGCATTGGGTAGATCAAATGCAAAAGCATCACCAAATGCTCTAGGCTTCAATACCAATCTAGGCCATCTTTCACTTAAAATCTTCAGTTCTTCCTTGAGTAATCTTTCAAAAGGTTGAATTTGTTCAAGGAGTTTGAGATGGAGCGCGCCTCTGAGTGCACTTGCAGCATGAGAAGGTCCGGGGCAAGGATCTTCCCATCGAGAAAGCACATAACCCACTTGTGCACGTTTAGCACCTACCACAAGATCAGGGGCATCTGTATGACCGTGTTCATCGAGTAGGGTAAATGATGTATGCCAAAAAATAGGACCAGAGAGACCAAAACCGCTTTGTACTTCATCAAAAATCAAGGGTACACCGTATGCTTTGGTCAAAGCTCTTAAACCATTGAAGAAACGAGAAGTAGGGGAAACATCGCCACCTTCACATTGATAAGGCTCAATCACACAAGCCAAAACATCACCTTTGATGATTTCTTCTTCCAAGGCTTTGAGACAATCCACTTCTTCATTCAGTAAGGCATCATTTTGATCCCCTTTGAGCACATCCCTTGATTGATGGGGTTGAGCCCAACATGCTTGCCAATTCTCTGGGCAAGCTGGGTCTGCATAAGGATCTTGGGGAATGGGTCTCTTGAGGAATACTGATTCATATCCATTGATTTGATATACAGCTCTCTTTGCCTTGCTCCAAGTGCTATAAAGCGCAAGTAATGTTCTACCATGGAAAGCGCCTTCAAAAGTCAGGATTCTCTTCCCACCAGTACCATGTTTCTTTGCCAAGAAGAATGCTTTTTCGTTGGCTTCTGCGCCCCCATTGACCCAAGATACATATTTGAGTTTGGGGTTTACTTTTTCAAGCATATAAGAAGCAAAACACTCAAAAGCTTCAGCACCAAGTTCACCAGGTAGAGGATATTGGGTTAAGAGATCATCAAAAGAACCATCATCATAAGCTCTTTGAATTTCATCGGGTCTAAAACCCCCAGCCAAAGAAGCGATTTGACTGGCAGCATCGATGATTTGTAAGGGTTGATCATCCACTGATCTTAAGAAAGGTCCTTGAGATCTTGCGAGATCAGCCACTAAGGGTTTTTTCTCTCTGGGTAAGAAATTTCCACCATAAAAACGCTCTAAAAATGCTTTGCTTCTGGGCATTGCATCACTTACTGGGACATTGATTTGTCGATCTGGACGAGTCAAGAATCTCTCTGGATCGAGTGCCAAGAGCTTTTCACCAAAAGCAATCAATAGATCTTCTTGGGTTTCAATGGAATCTTTACTGTAAAGATCAAAGTGTAAACCATGTAGATCAGCACTTAAACCCAAAGAACGTGCCAAATCCAAGAGTTTTTGGGCACCTAATTCAAAACCACCTACTCTGACTTTCACTTGACCCCATGGCAAAGTCACTTGATCTGGTAAAATATCCAACCAAAAACCAAAGCGTTCTGCCACTTCTTCCAAACGATGTTGTCTTTCTAAACGATCCAAAGGATCAGCATTTAATTGTAGATCTAAAGTAGGATAAGCAGTGATTTGTCCATGGTTAAGAGACATCAAAGATACAGGATAAGTGGATAATCTAGGACCTTCAGAACCAGCTGCCTGCCAATTTCCGCTCTTGCCTACACCACCAAAGGGCAGAAGACCAGAAGCTCCATTGGTGCTACGATTCCAGTTGATCACCCCAGATTTTACTCGATCATAAAAATCTTCCATTGCTTCTTTACGGGCAGTAAAGATACTTGCACTCAAACCATAAGTATTTTGCGCTGCCCAATCCATCGCTGCTTCTTCATTTTCAACCACTTGGAAAGAAAGATGGGGCCCAAAAAGCTCTTCATCCAAATAAGCTTCCTTACCACTGACTTCATACATACTGGGTGTCACATAAGCCCCCCCAGCCAAAGCTTCTGATTCTACGAGTACTTTGGCACCTTGGCTTTTGGCTTGGGTCAATAAACTAAAGAATTTATCTCTTGCTTGTTGAGAAGCCAATGGTCCCATAAAACTTTGATTTTGTGTGGGATTTGAAGGTCTGATTTTCTTTAGGGCAACCAGTAAACGATCTCTTAGATCATGGGCAATCCCTTGGGTCACAATCACTCTTGAAGTGGCTGTACATCTTTGACCCGAAGATAATAATGCACCCAGCAAAATCTCTCTTACCGCTTGATCTAAATTCGCATCATCTAAAACAACTGCAGGATTTTTACCACCGAGTTCTAAACATACTTTTTTATAAGGTTGATCAAATGTTGCTTTTCTAATCTTTGTCCCAGTGTCATAACTCCCTGTAAAAATAATACCAGATAAACCGCGATGTTCTACAAGTTCTGCGCCTGTTTTCCCTAAACCATGAATCAGATTAAACACACCAGCAGGAAAATCTGCTGCTTGGAATAATTCAGCATAACATTGTCCAGACAAAGGGGTGAGTTCTGAAGGTTTGGTCACAATGGTATTCCCTGTAATCAATGCTGGAATAATATGTGTATTGATTAAGTGCACAGGGAAATTAAAAGGTCCAATCACTGCAATCACACCAAGGGCATGAAATCTCTGTTCTCCAGGAGCACCGGGGGCTGCTGAAGATAATACATGGGATAGCTGTTTTATGGTATTTTCTATTTTATCTTTGATTGAAGCGGCTTCAAGTCTAGATTCTGCAATGGGTTTACCCATTTCTGCAGTAATGGCTTGAGCGATTCTTTCTTGAAATTCTGGTACTTTTTGGGCTACTTTTTGCAAAGCATGAATACGATGTTCTAACCCACCTCTTCTCCAAGAAGACAAAGCATTTTGGGCTGCTTGTACAGCTTGATCTACTGCATTTTCCCGGCTAAAAGCTGATACCACCACTTCATAATTTTTGGCTGGATTTTTAGATGAGAAATATTCCCTAGGGTGATCTACATGGAATTGATGATTGATAAAATCACCTAAAAATTTTTGAGGCTGATGAGACATGAGCTTCCTTAGTCTGACTGATTTGAGAATCTAGTGTTTATGATTGTGATATAGTTTAGCAATGTGAATTTTTAATACAAATAGATATTTCTTTTTTTTCATTCAAATCTGGCTGATAACATGCATTTCACTTGAAGTATTTTGTACCTTGATACGATTGATTTTGAGATTAAAAAAAAATTTTGATTTAAAACTAGTCAATTCTAATATTGTGCCTAAAATAAACTTCCAAAAAGCCTTGAGCCTTATACAAAGCTTAAGCAAAGCTCAATGTAAGCCCAAAAACATAAACATAACGAAAATGGAGTAGCAGTAATGCAAGATGTAAGAGTGATTAATGACTTGGTTCGCAATGAAAGTGAATTCTTAGAAGATGTATTAAGTGAAGTAGATAAGGTGATTGTTGGGCAAAGAGCAATGGTAGAAAAAGCGTTACTTGCTTTGATTTCTGGTGGTCATATTCTCTTAGAAGGTGTCCCTGGTCTTGCCAAAACTTTGACAGTGAATACTTTGGCCAATGTAATTCAAGCGCAATTTCAAAGAATACAATTCACCCCAGATCTTTTGCCAGCAGATTTGATTGGTACTTTGATTTATAACCAACAAACAGGTGAATTTGTCCCCAAAAAAGGGCCTATTTTCTCTCAAATCATTTTGGCTGATGAAATCAATCGTGCACCAGCAAAAGTACAAAGTGCTCTGCTAGAAGCAATGCAAGAAAAACAAGTCACAATCGGGGATAAAACCTATGGATTACAAGATCCTTTTATCGTGATGGCAACCCAAAATCCCATAGATCAAGAAGGTACTTATCCTTTACCAGAAGCTCAATTAGATCGTTTTATGATGTTGATTAAAGTGGGTTACCCTACCAGAGCTGAAGAGAGAACCATTATGGAAAGACAACTCTCAGCCAACCCACCCAAGCTTAAATCGATCATTACCCCAGAAATCATCAAGAAAACCCGAGCCACAGTATCTGAAATCTACTTAGATGAAAAGGTGAAGAACTATATCTTGGATATTATTTTTGCGACCCGTGAGCCAGACAAAGTCAAGGGATTAGAGAATTTCAGCAGTTATATACAATTTGGTGCAAGTCCTAGAGCGAGTATTTGGTTGGCAAGAGCAGCCAAAGCCCATGCCTTTATGAAGCGTAGGGGTTATGTGATTCCAGAAGATATTAAAGCTTTGGCCCCAGATATCCTAAGACATCGTATTATTCCTTCTTATGAAGCAGAAGCTGATGATATTACCAGCGATCATTTGATCGAGAGAATCTTGGAAGCAGTGGAGGTTCCTTGATGAATGAGCAATCCAAAGAGCTGATTGCTGAAATCCGCAAGATCGAGATCTATACCAAAAGATTGGTCAATCAGCAAATGGCGGGTCAATACCATTCTGTGTTTAAAGGAAGGGGGATGTCCTTTGATGAAGTCAGGATTTATTCTCCAGGTGATGATCCCAGAACCATAGATTGGAATGTGACAGCCAGAACAGGGACACCGCATGTAAAGGTGTATACAGAAGAGAGAGAACTTACCGTGATGCTTGTCATGGATATGAGTGGTAATATGGCTTTTGGGACCAAAAATGATCTCAAGAATAGAGTAGCTGCTAAACTCGCTGCCATGGTGGCATTATCTGCGATCAAAAACGGAGATCGAGTGGGGTTAATTTGTTTTGCAGATGGGGTCAGTCAATATGTGCCACCCAAGAAAGGGAAGTTACATGTTCTTAGGATTATCGATGAGATTTTGCGGTTTAAAGGAGATCGGAAAATGGCAAATATTGGTGAAGCATTGGAGTTTACCAATAGGGTGATGAAAAGAAAATCAGTGGTTTTTATGATTTCTGATTTTTTGGCAGATGATTTCGATAAAGCCTTGAATCTCACAGCCCAAAGACATGATTTTATTCCCTTAGTGCTCACTGATCCAGCAGAAGAGAAAATGCAAAGTTGTGGCTTAATGGCGATTGAAGATCTAGCAACAGCTGAAATTTCTTTTTTTGATTTTGGGACTCAAGGTGCCAAATTGTATGAAGAAGCGCAAAAGAAAAGAAAACAAAGATTAGAAACGCTATTTAAGAGATCGGGTTTAAGCCATATTGCTGTCAGCACAGATGCCAAAGACTATGCGACACCTTTGATGAACTATTTTAGAATTAGAGCAAAGCGTGCTTAGATCAGGATTGATGATGTTAAAAAGAAGTTTTTCCTTATTGATTTTGCTCGTTGTCAGCTTAAATCATGTTGTTCAAGCGCAAGATGCACAAGTACCAAAGCCCCCAGCTGAAGAAAAGCCTTTGCCTCCTATTGATCCTCCAGAGTATAAGTTGGTTTGCGATCCTAATCCTGCACAGGTTTTAGACCCTGTCAAATGTGTTTTAAGCATTTATCATGTGCCAGAGATCAATGTAAAACTGAGTGCAGATGCAACAGTAGAACAAGGGGAAGCCACTTTACCTTTGAAGCAAGAAGATGGTAGATTATTAACCACTCGGTCTTTTGTGGTGAAAGCCACAGACTTAAATAAAGCGCTTAGAATTAAAAATCTAAAAATCATTTGGGAAGCAGTCAAAGGGCAAAAAGGAGAAATCCCTATCCCTACCTATAAGATCAATATTAAACCCCTGCTGACAAGTATTAATCAGCCTAAAATTAGGGATTTTAATACACCGAGTGGTAGGGTAAATCAAGAGGTCAGTGCCGAGCAAAAACAACAATTCTGGCAAAAACATGGTCCTATTCCCTTAGAGAGATTTAATTGGGAGCTTGTGATTTTCTTGGGTGCGATTGTTGTGATCTTGGTAGGACTATTGATCGGTTGGATTTTGAGAAAATGGAAAGAAGCCAGAGATCGAGAGATCAAACCCTTTGTGGATTTAAGGCCTGCTCATATCATTGCTGTTGAAGCTTTAGATCTATTGAAAAATGATGAAAAAGCCAGAAATCAATATAAGCTCTATTACCAAAAACTATCTGAAATTATCAGGGCCTATATGGAAAGGCGTTATGGATTTGGTGCATTAGAAATGACAAGTGATGAGATTAGATCTGCTTTAAATCAAGAGATGATTTTAAATCAGCATCGTTTATATATCGATGATTTCTTGACGGATACGGATTTAATTAAATTTGCGGGTTTAACACCATCAGAACATGCATTAGATCAGATTCTCAAAAGCGCATATCACCTCGTTGAACTAACCAAACAAGAAGAAATGCCTGAAGAAAAAGCTGAAGAAATCGTGCAAGATCAAGGCAAAAATCAAAAGAATAAAAAGAAAAGAGGGAAAAAATGATTGTATTTGATTATCCCTTAAATATTCAACTGCTTTGGGGTGCATTATTGATTTTGTTTCTCTTTGTCGCTGTCTATGCATGGAAAAAAAGATTTAATATTGCTACTTTTGCTTTTCCAGCCCATCGTTTGCAAGGCGTAGCACGAAATTGGCGCACAAAGATTGTGCATCTCCCTTATTTCTTGAGAATCCTTGCTGTATTATCCTTGGTTTTTTCTTTGGCTAGACCTCAATTGCCCCAAGAAGAAAGTGCTGCAGTAGAAGGGATTGACATTGTTGTTGCATTGGATCTATCGGGTTCTATGGCGACAATTGACATTAGCGATAAGGATTTAATACAACTACAAAATCAAGGCAAAGAACCTGATAATCGATTTAAGATTGCGACACAAGTGCTCAAAGATTTTATTCAATCTAGAAAATATGATCGTGTCAGTTTGGTGGTTTTTGGGAAGGAAAGCTTTTTGCAATTTCCTTTAACCCTAGATTATAGCGTCATGTTGAAAATCTTAGATGAATTACAGTTGGGTGATATCGATGGCAATGGGACGGCGATTGGTAATGCCCTTGGGATGTCATTATCTAGGATTAAAGATAGCGAAGCAAAAAGCAAGTTGATTATCTTGATCACAGATGGTGAAGACAATGGGAGTAAGATTGCACCCATGGAAGTTGCCAAAGATCTAGCCAAGAAACAAATCCCTGTATTTACCATTTTGGTGGGCTCAAATGATCAATCCAGACAGCCTACCGGTATGGTAGATGCGTTCTCTGGTGCTCAAATCTATCAAAAAGTAGATACTCCAGTAAACTCCGAACTATTAGAAAAAATTGCCCAAGAAACCAAAGCAAAATTCTATCATGCCAGTGATAAAAAACAACTCAGTAAAGACTTCCAAGAGATTTTGGATAACTTTGAAAAAACAAGGTTAGTGGATTATGCTGTGGCTCAAAGAACAGAGCTCTTTCCATATTTTTTAAGCTTTGCTTTGATTTGCTTATTTTTGGAACTCATCATCAGCCAAATTGTAATTAGGAGGTTTCCATAATGCGTTGGGCCTATGCTTCTCAAATAAGCACCATTTTTATGGCTGTGTTTTTGACAATGATCTTTGCGATCGCTTGTTTTCTCTATGCACAATGGAGAAGGAAGAAAATTTTTGATCGTCTTGGGGATGAAAAGTTAATCGCCAAAATGACCCAATCTCTATCCTTGGATAAGAGATATTTCAAGCAATTTCTCTTTACTTTGTCCTTAATCATCGCTGTTTTATCAAGTTTTAGACCTCAGTTTGGGCGTAATTCAGAGATTCAAGAACAAAGTGGTATTGATATTGCTGTTGCCTTTGATATCAGTAAATCAATGTTAGCCAAAGATGTTCAACCTTCTCGGTTGGAACTCGCCAAACAACAGATTATCGCTTTAACCAATGGTTTATCTGGGCATAGAATGGCTTTGATTCCCTTTGCAGGGATTGCTTTTACCCAATCTCCATTAACAGCAGATAAAAGCGCTTTTAGGTTGTATATGAAGGGTTTAAATCCTCAAGATATGCCAGTGGGGGGGACAAATTTGGGGATGGCAATTCGTGAATCGATGAGCCGATTGACCAGTAAAGAAGACAGAGGCGATAAAATCAGCCGTAGTCGAGTGATTCTCTTGGTGACTGATGGTGAAGATGCGACGGCTGATCTGGGTGAAGATGCCAAAAAAGCGGCTCAAGAAGCCAAAGAAGCTGGGATTTTGATCTATGCAATTGCTGTGGGGAGTAAAGTAGGAGAACCTATTCCGATCATCGGTCAAAACGGCAATCATATTGGTTATCAAAAAGATAAAAATGGTAAACCGATTTATAGTAAATTGAATATTGAACTTTTAGAGGAGTTGTCAAAGATCACTGATCCAGAAAACCAAACAGTAAAGGTATTTTTATTGGAAAATGCCACAGAAGTTGTCTCCAAATTAGAGGATGCTTTTGCTAAACTACAAAGAACTACCTTTGAAAATACCATTCGACATCGTTATGGAGAAAAATACTTTTGGTTTGTCATTCCTTTGATTTTCATTCTCCTATTAGAGCTATTGATATCCGATAGAAAGAGAAACCATGGCAATGCATAATATAAAATCCAGATCATCATTATTATTAACTTCATTATTCTTGTTTGCTTTTAATCCTTTGATGTGTACTGATCGGCATCTACAAAAAATACAAGATTTGGCTTTGAGCGATAAGATCGATGAAAGTAGTAATGAAATCAGTAAGATGGACAAGGATCAAGCGGAAGTTCATCTCACAAGGGCATATCTGTTTTATCAGCAAAAAAAATATGAAGATGCTAAAAATTCTCTAGATCAAGTTTTTAGGCATATTTCAGATGCAGAAGTTTTGAGAAGAGAAAAAGAAAATCATCTAATCATCAAGCAAAGATACCATTTTCTCAAAGGTTTGGTATTGAGTGCACTTGATAAACATAGCGATGCTTTGGTGGAATTTACTCAAAGCTTGAAATTCAATCCCAAAGATGAAGATGCGAGATGGAATTATGAATATTCTTGGTATAAAGTAAATCCACCTTGTGTACAAAGAGAAGATGATCACGAACCCGATAATCAAAGAGAAGGTGCACCTGCATATCCAAGCGAAAAAGAGAAACAAGAAAACCGCATACTTTGTGTTTCTCAAGAAGATTGGTATGGTGTTGAACTTCAAAAAGGGAGTATTTTATTTGTATCTGTGACAGCTGAAGTGCCCACAAATCAAGATGAAGAAGTTTTTAGGGATTTAAGTCTTGCATTATATCGCCCTTTACCCGGTGCCCTAGCTTATCCCAAAAACGATCCTAATCAGCCTCAACCTCAGCCTCAAGTTCAAATCCCATTAAATACAACAGCCCAAGTACAAGATGAACCCATTCAAATCTTCAATGAACAACTGAGTTTTGCGCAAAATAAAAAAACCATCAAAATCTTAGAAAAGAATATAGATCAAGATGGGATTTGGACTTTTCAAATTCGGGGTAATGGCAATGCAGAGTTGAAATATCAAGTCAATGTGTGGATCGATTTCCCTTGTCCCCAAGGAGAAGATCAGTTTGAACCCAATGATGAAGCCTTACAAGCCAAAGATTTGGCTGATGGCGAACATGGACCACTTAAAGCGTGTATGAAAAATGTAGATTGGTTTAAAGTTTCAGTACCAGCCAATGAGAAAAGACAGTTAAGTGCTGGTTTTGAAGGGGATCCCACTAAATTAGAAATGTTGATTTATAATGAATCTGGAGATCAATTGCTTGGTTCAGGGAATGCGCTAGAAAACGGTGTTGCTGTTTTATTACCACTGCCAAGCACTGAAGAACCACCAAAATCCACTGATCCTAGTCAAGCACCTACCCCTACTGATCCTAGTCAAGCAGCAGCGACCGATGCTACACCAGCCCCTCCTACACAGTATTTGGTGAAAATCCAAAGTGTAGATGTAGATCTTCGATATCAATTGAAGTTAGCGCCACCAGAAGGGGATCAGAATCAAGATCAGCAGAATCAGCAAGATCAGAAGGATCAGCAAGATCAGCAACAACAAGATCAGCAACAACAAGATCAGCAGAATCAGCAGAATCAGCAACAACAAGAACCTCAACAAATGAATTTAGAACAACTTATGGATTCTCTGAATGAAAACGATCAAAATCCTCAACTGCAAAAAGCCCTACAAAACCTCCAAAACATCCCAGCAATGGAAGATTATTAGAGGAGTAGCCTAATGAGAGTTAATCTCTTCCAAAAGTTGAGTGAACTGATGATCATGCTTGTCTTCATGCAGACATCATTATTTGCCCAAGATGTCACTTTAAGCTTAGATGTGGCACAAAAAGAAATATCGATTCAAGAAAGCATCTATGCCAACTTAACACTCAGTGGAAACTTCTCAACCACGCCACCCATACAAGATATCAATTGGGAAGAACAAGGTTGGAGTGTGAGCAGTCGAAGTCAATCCACATCCATGAGCATTGTCAATGGGCAAAGAGACATCACAATCAGTTATCGTTATCGAATTAAACCTTTGAAAGCTGGTGTGCTCAAACTAGGTCCATTTACATCTCAAGTGAATGGTGTCCAAATTCAATCCAATGAATTAAGCATTACTGTCAATGAAGGTGCACCCAAAGTTGCTCCAGCAGAAAGAGGTGTGAATCAAATCGCATTTATGCGTTGGGAAATCGATGAAAGTGAATTATACCTTGGTCAAGCAGTGACTGCCAAATTAATGGTTTATGTCAATCAACAAATCAGACTGACATATTTCAAACCTTCAGAAATCAATCTAGAAGGTTTTTGGACTCAAACCTTAGATGATCCAAATACAAGGAGTCCTTATGTGCGTATCAATGGGATGAATTATCAACAACAAGAAGCGGCAAGTTACATACTCTTCCCCTTAAAAGAAGGAGAACTCGCGTTACCTCAAATTCAAGCTGAAATGAGGATATCCACGATGAGTTTCTTTGCAGAAGAAAATGATATCACCAGAATTGCTGAAAGCAAACCCATTAAAGTCAAACCCTTGCCTGAAAACCCACCCAAGACTTTCAAGGGATTAACCGTAGGTAAAGTCACATTACAAGCGGCTGTTGACCGAAATCGTTTAAATGCTGATGAAAGTTTTCAATATACCTTGACCACACAAATTGAAGGGTTATTAGCCAATACCCCCCCATTTGAAATGCCAGACATTGAAGGCTTTAAGATATTTCCACCTTCGGAAAAAACGCAAACTCGAATTCAAAATCAAAAACTCATTTCTGTGCGCCAACAAGTTTGGTTGATCAAACCCAGTAAAGGCGGAAATCTCAAATTCCCACCCATAGAAATTTCCTATTTTGATCCCAAGACTGCACAATATCAAACAGCAGTCACTCGAAATTTTGATATAGAAGTTGCTGGTACGCCCGTTGCTCAAACAGCCAATACAGTGGCCCAAAAATCCATATCTCAAAATTCTGCAAGTGAAGATCAAGCCAAAAATACAATAACAACAGCATTTAAAAGTATTAAAACACAGTTGAGTGCGCCAGTTACGCCCAAAGAACATTCAAGGTTATTATCATTGATCATTGCGCTTTTAGGACCGTTGTTTTTATTGGGTTCTCTTGTCACTCAAAGGATCAACCAATGGCATGAAAAGAACCCTCATCTCAAGAAATCCAAAAACGCCTATAAAAATGCCCTAGAAAAGTTAAATCTCTATGAGAGTCAAGGTGAATCAAATGCTGATAAAATATCTGTTTCAGCGATACTCTTCCAGTATCTAGAAGATAAATATCAAAGCAAACTCAAAGGATCTACTTATGATAAGTTCCATGATATTTTGGCCCCCTTTCTCTCCAAAGATTTAATCACTTGTGTCATTCAAATGGTAGAAGCAGAGGATTTTAGAAGGTACTCTAGTGAAAAAGTATCAAATGATCTCTTATTGAAGCAATCTCAGGAACTCAAAGCATTATTAAACAAAATCGAGGGGGCAAAATGAGAGTTTATTTGATCTTACTGCTATGTTTCATGCCATTTTTCCTATACGCAACACCACAAGAACCTAGTGGTCCAATAAAGAGTGATTTTGATTTGGCAAATGAAGCTTTTTGGCAAGGGCAATATCAAAAGGCAATCGACTTGTATCGCTCAGCACTCAAACATCAATCTCAAGTGCCAGAACTACATTATAATTTGGCAATGGCTTACGCTTCTCAATCTCAATGGGGCTATGCGATTTTTGAATTTGAACAAGCTTGGGATTTAGATAAAAATCCAGATACAAAGCATCATCTGATTGAAGCGAGAACCAAGGCGATTGATTTTGCAATGAAAAATAATCCTGGACAAAGGATGATTTTAGCTGATGAAGATGATATTCAAACTTCGTTTCTGGATGTATTGCCTAGCTTGGAGCTCTTTGGGGCATTCTTGTTTTCACTGAGTGCGATCTTGCTATGGCGATCGATGCAACAACCTAAACAACAAGCTGTATTGCGTTTGGCTGCGTTTATTGTGTTTTTGATTTCTGTTTTATTTGGGGCCATTGAGTGGAGTCGGGCGCAAATCGATCAGCATCAATATGCCGTGGTGTTTCAACATCAAACGCAGTTACAAAAGGGACCTGGGGGGCAGTATGAAACTGAAGCATTGCTGAGTGCTGGGTTGAAATGCACGATTCAAGGGGAGAAAGGGCATTGGTTTAGGGTGTTGTTGTCTAATGGGCTTGAGGGGTGGATTGATCGGGGGCATTTGGGGGTGATTGGGCGTTTTTCTGGGGATTGAGTTGTTTAAAAATGCTTTGATATTTGACAATTTAATCATTTTTATTTATACTTGTATTTACTTTTTTGAATGATATTAAAATATTGATTCTTTGTTATTGTATAAAGATATC
>JACCDO012327963.1_pt1 | contig 13379 bp, 5 predicted proteins | sample 7446101 | NCBI WGS metagenome assembly JACCDO01 (sample SAMN15323440, study PRJNA562643) | freshwater metagenome | isolation source: river surface water | place: USA:Blue River Watershed | collected 2017-08-16
AGAGAGAGAGAAGAAAGAAAAGAAGCAATTGAAGGTCTATAACTAAGTGTATAATTATGTTTAGGGTTTTTCGTTCCAAGACGAAAGACATACCAGTTCCCGAGGCCCAGCCTAGTGAAGAAGAAGACGCTGAAGAGAGGAATAACGTAAAAGATCAAGGTCATGGACCGTGGAAACGTCATTGGTCTCGAGAAAGGCGCTGTCACTATTGGGAACACTCTATGAATGATACGGTGATGTGGAGTGAGCCCAACTACACTGTAGAAAACGAACCGGAAGAAAAAGCGGAGCCTGAGAACGACAGTGATCAGGATGACGAAGCGAGTCGCGATGAAAGCGCCGTAAAGAAGGAAAAAAAGTGGATAAAGTACAATAAAGATGACCCACCTAGTGTAGAAGTTTTAGTTTTTCCAATTCGTTTCCCTCCTAAGTCCCAGTTAAGATTATTACGTGCGCATGATGTAGATGCGCTCGAAGTGGAACCGATGGCTTTAAATGCAAGTACCACACATAGCACGTCTCATTCCACGCGTAAGCAAATGCTGCTAACGCGACCTCTTTGGGAAAAAAGATATTCCTCTCGGCACGCAAGACTGTATTGGCGAAACACTGCCGATGGCTCTGTGACATGGGAGGAACCTCCTCTAGAACTTACAGATGCAGTCCTAACTAAATCTCTATCATCAGCTTCAATAGGAGATGGTTCTGATGCCGAAGATAGTTCCGTGGCAGAACCTTCCGAGGGGGATAAAGACGAAGAAGTGAGTGATAGTGACCGCAGCTCGTCAAGCTCCGCCTCAAAATCATCCTCTCAGAAGAGTGAATCACCTGCAGGGTCGGACGAAGATGAGGGCGAGAGCTCCGAATCAGATGGTGATGAAGCAAGCAAGGCGAGCAGTAAAAGTGCCACAGAATCGGACGAAGAAGATGCCAGTCAAAGCGCCAGTAGCAAGAGCGGTAGTGACAGCGCCAGCCAGAGTCCTAGTGAGCGTAGTAGCAATAGCGACGAATCTGCGTCGAAATCAGCTACAGAGTCAGATTCCGGATCAGGCTCAGAAAAGGACTCCGACAGCCCTTCATCCTCCAACAATTCCACACCAGAGAAACCTGTTAAATCGAAGAAATAATTTGTTTGGATCAGAATATGATCAGAAAAAAATGTTTTTTTCTTTAGAATTAATATTTCACATTCGTGTCTATTCATGTAAATAAAATGATACATAGTATATAATAACTAATGTGTTGCTTGATAGGCTTTGCACTCAGCATTTGCGTTTACACACACTTCATACTCAGCATTGGCTTTTTTCCAGCATTTAGACGCCGCCTTGATGCCCATATCGATGACCCTAGCGGCGTACGCTATCTTTCTCGTAGTAGTCACCCGACGTCCTCGGCTATCACGACAAAGACATTCACACCGCAGCTCTACAATACCTGGCTTGTTTTGTTCCTGTGTGGAGAAAACAGATGCGTGAATGACTGCAAGTCCCTCACGTGCACAATGCGCTCTGCAAACGGCCCCGGAAGGGTCTTGAGCAGGAGTGGTTAAATCAGTATTCTTAAAAGGCAATTCAGCAAAGCTAATAAGCACGCTAGCGTCTTGTGCGCTCAGTCCTAACAAATACAAATTAAGCAGCGTTGCACAAGCCCACTCGTCCATAGAGTCTATCATGCTACAAGCTGCCTCGAGATTGCGAGCATGCGCTAAGTGTGCTCCGGGACTATCTTTGAAGGAACTACCGAGTCGTAAAAGAGCCGAGACACACGAAGGCATCTGATCTTCTAACAATTGACGCTCTGCGCTTGCATGAGGGGCCTGAATCCACTGCTGCAATAGACGCGCCACCATTGCGACAGACATAGAACCGACAGGAGTCGTCACGGCTGCAGCGACTACAAAGTTTTCAGCAGTTTCAACATCGCAACACAGCACGCGCTTAAGACGAGCAAAGACTATAGATGCACCTTCAGCTTCAAGTATATCGATCATTTGAATACGCTGCAGAATGGGCAACACTTGCTCTGTGCAAAGAACCGCAGTGGCGGATTCCAACACAATGCCCTCAGCATACGGCCCTGACGCCATCAATTGGCAGGCCTTGTCCCAATTGTCGCTTACTGAGCTATAAACTAAATTGGCCTTGGCAAAGGCCTTCAGGTTGTTCTGAGGACTTACCACTAACGCTTGTAGAGCGCTGCGGATTCGCGCGTAATCACCGGAACATAGGTCAGCGGGATTGTAGGGACTGAGCGCTTTAGGATCCCAAAGAATGTCGCCATTTAGCACACCCCCACGATTAAGGATTGCTCTTTTGGTGCATTGCATTAGACTATATCGTCCAAATTGACGTTTAACACTTCTTGTCGCAGGTACGAAGGGACTTGTGCTTTGAATACCAGATTTAACTTTAATATCAAACGCCCAATATTTTTCATAATTCTCTTTGTGCGCTATTGTACGCAACTGATTGTCAGAAAAAGCAAGTGGCGAGATAACATGTTCACTAGGTTCACTTAAAACAGATGCATCGCGCAATAACTGCACAGAGACAGCTGTGTGTTCTGTCGGCAACCGTAATGGAAGACGTTTACGACTATGAGGACGTATACTCTCTATTGCTGCAGCAATTTCGTCAACAAATTCGGAAGGAACTAGCACGTTACTATAGTTTACTATATACTCAGCATCAGCAGCAAACAAGGGTGTAACAACGAGCTCTTGATAAGCGGCATCTAATTGACTGTGCTGATTTCTTTGAGCAATACATTCTCCGCTGCATTTTCTAAATCTTAAAAGCATTCCTTGCAAAGAATCTGTGAGACCAATATAGCGGCACACAAGATGCTGTCCACCTTCGGCCAAAAAACTCCATTCTGAGGCCAACCAAAGCTTGGAATCATACACTTTGTGTGAATCAGATATGAGCCTCTGATCCATAACTTTTAAAGCACTAGATTATCTGCAATCCATCATTATAATTATATACACGCAATCCTACAACATTTCCAAAGTAAAGTTTTAAGGAAGGACTTTATTATAGCTTTAGACAGCTCAAAGTCAACATTCTTTGAAAGGTTATTGTGTGGAAACATCTGCTTACCTTGCCTAAAACGATGGAGCAACAAGTAACAAGTATGGCCTTTAAAAGGCTTCGTAAAGAACTTGAACAATTAGCCAACATGTCTGACCCCTTCATTCAATTATCCTGTGTAGGAGAGGAAGACATGAGATACTGGATCGCAGTCATCCGCGGACCCCCTAGTTCATGCTATGGTAAGTTCTGCCCTCATCATCTAGCATTACATAGCTACTGCATTCTTATTTGTGTGCTTTTTTAAAGGTGAATGTACGTTAACAAATCACATCAATAACCTCAACTCTGATTTTTGATCTAGATGGCTATGTTTTTGACATAGAAATTATCGTACCTAGCGACTACCCCATCTCGCCTCCTGCTATTCGATTCCTTACAAAAATATTTCATCCAAATATATCTTTCAGCTCGGGTGAGGTTTGTATTGACATTTTAAAGAAAGATTGGACTCCGGCTTGGAGTTTACAATCGGCATGTAGAGCTATATTAAGTATACTTAGTGAGCCTAATCCAGACTCGCCACTTAACTGCGATGCTGGTAACATGCTGCGATCGGGCGATTTTATAGCTTTTGAAAGCATTTGCTTGTTTTATTGCAAGGAATACTCGACTCCTGTCCCCAGGAACTTGCTTACGTGAATGGTTGAAAAATTATCTTCCATGTCAATTCTACCGAGTAGTCTGCTAAAGGATTGTTTATTAGTAATTTTATGTGTAGCTTATATGTGTAGATTAATGTCCAAGTACTCAAATCCAGTGTAATCCACGAAAATGATTAAAATGATATCTTCTTTTAAGTTAAAAATCAACGCATCCTATTGAATTCTATTAAAAACTAACTAAAAGGTAGACCTAAGAGCTCCACTGCGTCCACATAGTCTGGCTTCAAGAGCTGAGCGTACGCCAAACCAGAGAAGCTTTCCATGCAAAGGAACACAGTTTAACGGGCTCTCATTCTCATCTTTCGTCGCTTGCGTCTGAGGCGTCTCATGCGCTTCTTTCTCCACTTGGCACGCATACCACCATCAACACCAACGTTCAAGACGACAGTGTCGGAGTCGAAGATGCAGCCGTTCAGGGAGCCAGCGACCAAGGTCTCACCGTTGAACGTGATACGTTGAACGGAGGCCGGAAGGAACTCAACATCCTCGATAGCGGACTTGAGATCTGTCAAAGTGGCATTCTCGGGGAGGGTGACCGCGAAGGTCTCCTCAATACTGCGGACAAAAATCTGCATTGTGAATCTGTCTTCTGTTGCTACAACGCGATCAAACGGAGCACTAAAATACATAGTTTTAAAAAGTATCACACACAGACAGAGATTAAGGCCAGGTTAGTACAGTGATTTGAAGGATAACGCTTGAAAATATAAAAGATGTGACAGAAATAGCTAACTCGCCAGTCACCATCTAGTTTACATGAAAAACAGCTTTGTGCCATAAGCTATTTACAACAACTCGCGAAGATTAAGTTTGAATAACACTACTCCACAGCATGCATCTCACGCTACTCCCAATTTTTTACTTACATTAGCAGAGGACTTAGAGTGCGGAAGTCTCTGGTACGTTTTTTCCGTTGTCCAAACGAACGCACGACGTTCGAAGTACCGTCGTACGTCTTCTTTAGTTTGAGCATGATCTTGCAGAGAATTTATGATAAGACTTTGATAAAAATCGTAGAAATTAGTGCAAAAAACGTTTATTTGATTTTAAAATTAAAAGTTTTTGACGATAAATTTGAATTTTACCTTCTGATTTTGTCTCGAATCAGGAACATCGCTCTAGCCCCCTGCACGGCTTCAAATTAGTAAGAGTTCTATCAAGATAAGATTTAGGTTTAACATGAACGTAGCACGTTTAAACTTTTGTCTTTCCCACGAAGATCCTAATATTATTAGGAAAGGATTGAATGCCTTCACAGAGCAGATACTGGAAGAGCATGACGCAGGCAATCACTTTGGCTACAATGGAAGAGGGATGAGCTTATTTAAAGAATCAAATATGATCGCAACTGACAATGCAAATACAGACATCGTTATGCCAGAAAAAGTTGTCGGAATACTTGAAACTTATATCCGCAGTAGTCCTAAATTAGAACAGTTCTTTATTGTATGGGAACTGACACAAGTGCACTCTGAAGATCGTGATCTGAGCACTGCACTGATTCAGTGTATAGCTGTAATTATACATTGTACTAGTCGCAGCAAACCGTCATTTTGCACTGTCCTTACAAATCGTATTTTATTTGAGCGACATCGCGCTCTGCAATCCCAATTGACCAGTGGGCACTTGAGTCTGGTACATGCTACCATAGGCTTATTAATCAGCTTAGCAAGATCAAGCCAAAGCAATTGCAGAGATGTTTACCAAAAATTCGTTTCACAACATCTTTCGATGCTTTCCACATTATCGCAGCGAGGCAAGGCGGTAGTGTGGCCGCCCGCGGCAGAGCCATCGTCGGAATCCAACCAAAGCTCTACAGGAAAAGGGTCAAGTCTTAGCACCGATAGTCGCTATCTGCTAATGGTGCTTGCATATGCCATGCTGCGCTGTGAAGACGCAGAGGTGGTGGCGGGTTGTATAGCAACAGACTCACTGCTGCGTAAGATAGTACACTCTTTGCACAGGGACACGCATGAGACCGCAGCTGCCACTCTGCGTATGTTGCATGCATTATTATTAGCTCCAGGTGCTCCTCTGATGCAAGCTCGTGTGCCAGTCATTGATTTGTCTGTCCAGAAAGTGCTACTTGATTTATACACGACGAATAACGGGCTTATTCTGCCTGCGCATGCGCTCTTGACTTCTTTTGTCGAGGCGCTATCCGGCCAACCCAACCGAAGCAGCTTAAACACTGGCAATAACAATAGTGCCAATACGAGCAACAATAATAATCTGAACGTGCTAGAGAAGTTTGTGGGTTTACTGGACGCAGCGTCTATTCCAAAACATGCCGAATTGCAAAAACTGGCCCTGACGAGGCGACCGGAGCTCCTCCGTGTAGCAGTGGGCACTGTAAGCACATCGTGGGAACCAGAAGTGTCACATAAATTTGTTCGCATCATTGCTCATTTGTGTCGGTTAGTAACCGCTCTGAATCCTTTATTATTAACACGCATTCTGCAAACTGCCAAGCTGCCGCGGCGCACTCCTAACGTCGAGAGACCCGTATCGAAAGATAGTTGGATCGCCGAATCTCCGCAATATACATCGCTAGCAGTACTTGCTAGTGAAGTGCAGATAAGTCGGATGGCCGAGAAGGAAAGCGAAGCAGCAGAAGCTGCAGCGGCGCGAGCAGTGGCAGAGGTTCTCGCTCATCTCTTTCCGAAAGCACTTGGCAAAAAAGACTTGTCCAAAATGCTGTCGCACTCCAACGACTACATTCAAAGACTAGGTCTGTTGTATGTTCGTGGGGTGTTGGCAATGCTACGTAAGGCTATGATGGCTCTGTCCCCCTCCTTTCGCACCCCAGTCTTGGAGGCTGCCGTGAGTGCAGCTCTGGCGGAGCGCCTTCCTGACATGGTTTTCATGTTGCATGTGCGACAAAGGTATTTGCAGCAAGTGCCACAAGAAATTTCTAGTTCTGAAAACGATGCTACAGTTTCTGGTGCAAAGAAAAAGCAAAGCAAAGACAAGGGAAAGAATTCTAGTGCCATCAGTCCTGACGTGGAGCGAGCGAAATACCTACTTTCCATTACTCATGATGTGCTCGGCATCTACGCAGATATCGCTCCCAGTGTCGTTCGAGCTGGTAGTGCAGAGATTTTCAAACTTATGGTTGATGCAATGACGTGGGATGTGAATGTAAACTCGCAACAAGTCCTAGCCCAATTGCCAATTTCCACAACGCATATTGAGGCACTGCAGTGTGCGATCGCGTTAATGCACAGAGCTACTGAACTGAAATGTTTCCGCTGGTTTGGCAGTTCTGAAGATCTGGGTAGAAATGCATTGACGCTTTTGCAAACAGGTCGTTGGAGTGCAGGAAAGCCTACGTCGCTCGCCCGGCTACTGCTCCTTGCGTGCTGTGCTGACTCTCAACCTGCCCTGGGTGCCGTGTCGAAAGCGGCGCAAGCATTACTTCAACTCGTTCTTGCAAGTAGTGGATATTTTCCTTCAATATTAGAAGCGGAGTCATTGGTCTGGGCTCGTGCTGCTCGCCCTGATGGGTATACTGTCGAAGTGTTGGATTTCTTGTTGCGTGCAGGTGTGCACTGGGGCACTGCCATAGCCATCCACTCCTCCAGTGCAACAAGCGCTATAGAAGGGATGAATACTTCTGTTATGTTAAATACTGCTATTGCTCTATCTTCCAGTGCTTTTGCGGCATGTGGAACAGCTAGCGTGCTTCATATAACTGCCAAACCGCCATCCACTGTAACGGAGCCGTTAGGGAAGGCATTAGAGCATGTGTGTTTGCAAGTGGCACAGACCATGGTGGGTGCCTCATTCAAGCGCTACGGACGCATTTTGGGTTCACTGGCAAATCATTGGGGCCAAAGTTGGAGCCCTGTTAAGAATATTCAGGAGTTTTTGGCTGCATGCAGCGGTGAGGGACATGTGCAGCTCACATCGACGACGGATGTGATCATGAGCGATTATATCACGCCTTCTGGATTGTACAGACTCGCAGAAAATGTTCGCAAGTCCATCGTAGAGTTGCCAAATCATGCTGTGTATGACTGTTGGTTCCTCGTTGCGTTGTTAGTTGTGCAGCATCAACCGACAAGTGCTGGGCTGCAGTGGGTTGCGGCTCAAGCGCGGAGGCTCATTGCACAGTCACACGAACATATTTGTCAACAGCAGTTATTAGCACAACAATGCCGTCATTTACTTTTACTTCTAGCGCCCTTATTGCCGCCTAGAAATAGAGGTGCAACTGCTTTAACGTCGGGCGAAACCAGCGTTGTTGGGAAGAAGCGCAAAGCAGGGAACAGTGCAGTGTTAGATGCAAAGGTTGTGCGACGCGGTCGTAGTAGTAGCAAGACTAGTGTGGATGATAATTCTGCAGGTGAAGACGAGAACACACATATCTCTGTCAGGGCTCAGGCGTGCTCGTCGGAAGTGTCGACTTCCGCACGCGAGACTGCTGCAGTTTTGTTTGGTCTACACGCGAAGTGCGAGTGGAAGCTGGCGCAAGCCTCATGTGAGATTGGGCGAACAGTTTTTTCAGATGCAGTACTACTTACTTCAACATCGCCTTGCGATCGAAGCCAGGACATTGCAGTGCTATCCGTCTGTGCTGCAGCGGGCGCCGCCGCTCATAGCACCCGTCAAACCCCGCAGTACTTAAACTCCCTTTTGCAAGCAACCCTACCTGCATCTGCCGATATAGTAGCTGCAATGGAAGCCGAGCCGGCGCTATTAATGCTTGGTCTACTTCTCCACAATTCTGCAGCACAAGGCGATATGCGATCAGCCGTTTCGGATAATTCGTCTGTGCGTGTTATCGAAGATGCCAGCGCACAGCTGCTTGCCCGGCGAGGTTGTTTTTCTGCTTTACAGCATCTTGGTGCTGATATTGTGCGCTTATTCCGAAGTCTTTCTCCCAGCATTGTATCCAATTTGTACAAGAGCAGCCCACAGGTGGCGACAACTTTGTTGGCGGAGTTTGATAAATCAGGCGTAATGACATGGATGTGCGATCCACTGGCCTCACTTACTCCTGATGCTCTGCAAGCACTTCTCTTGCCACCAGAAATTCTCAAAAGTGATATGCTACACGCTTGGGATGCGACGCCACTAAGTGCTGCTCGTTTGACATCGTTTGCAGCAAGAACAGCTTGTAGGCATGAATTTGCGGAGTTGTGGGATTCTAGCACTGCTAAAAGATCCTCAAAAGCTGTTAAACGTGCTATGCCTGAGCATAATCCCGCATTATTCCTCATATATTTGGCGACCCTTCCCTTAACGGTTGCTCAGGATGCACTGTTAACATGGGAGGGTGCATCTAGTGTTGCTGCGACTGCTATGTCAGTACCTGCACTACATTCTCAAGCATCACGCCCGCTGTCAGTATGTTCTGCTCAATACGCGACTGTGTTGATGCAAGCTTTACTGGCTGGCGCGGCACAGGCGAGCGTATCTGTTCACCTTCCGACAAATCTCATCTCAGCGGTACTAGCCTCATCAGTTGGCTGCTCTAGCTCAGATCAAGACGGAAGTGCTTTTTATTGTTCTCCTTTTGTTGAAAATGTATTAGCTTTGTTAGCGCAAAGTGCAGCCGGTGTCCGCGAACAAGCTATGGTGGGCCCTTTACCTCTACTCGTCTTGCGAGGAGCTCTGCTCTTTAATAACGCATCTAGTGGTGGCACAAAAGCTGCGGCACAGAGTGCTGATAAGTGGTGTGCTTTGTGGTCAGCACTGCTTGGAACGCAAGAAGAAGCTATCATTCGTATATTATCTGAGGAAGACATTGTTGATGCCGCTGCCGCTGCCCAGGCAATTGCACATATAACATTGCTGCTGGAACTTTATGCTGAAGTTCTTCAAGAAGATACTCCAGATAGTGCTCATGAACTAGCCGCAAGTTTGAGAGAGGAATCTGTACCCGCGGTATCCGTAGTGTCTGGTGTTCTAAAATTGGCTTATGCGCACATGGATAAAACAACGGTGTTACACGCTGCAACAGCACTGACCCGCGCACTCTTTTCCTCGAACTTAATGAATGAGAGCAGTCAACGGCGATGTGCGCGGACATTACTGCTAACTGTTACTGAGCATCCACAAGCAATTACACTGACCGCACGAGTAGCCGTTCAAGAACTAATTCTGGTGCTTGCTAATGCCAACGTGCCTACGTCAGAGGAGGTTGCAACTTCAACTGGAGACAAAATTGTCGACGAAGAAGTGACACAAGCAATGATGCCTTTACTTGAAGCTATGGCGGTGCAGTATCGTGGTACTTTGTCGTATTCTGATCGCCTTACTTCTCGTATTGTGACTGTCTTTTCAGCGGCCAAGATTTGCCCTACGTTGCTCTCCATGATCAAGATCTCTTGGGAAACATCAGCGGCAGCTAATACCAATACCGCGAAGTCACAAAAGCCAGTTTTATTTATACAAAGCACCCACTTGTCAGCAACACTGACTCGGTTCCCGCATGGACGCACATTTATTCCTCAACCTTTCCTTATTGAAGGACAAGCAGCAATTCACCGCTATTTGCAAAGCACACATCACGTTTTGCAAGAAGCATGCTCAGGCTGGAGTCAAGCGCAGGTCCCTATAGAGTTACCTGTGGACATGGTACGTGACGATGTGAAAGATGACGCCTACGAGGGCACCGATGATGAAGCTTCCAGCGGATCTGACCATGATCCGGATGCGACTGGTGCCAATGACGAAGGTGATACGCCTGCGGCAAGGGATGTAGATCTCTCTGATGAAGAGAGCGGTGATAGTGCCAGCGAAATTAGCGATACTGGCGGAGCTGACTTTGTAGAGGAAGAAGAGGCAGATACCTTACGCGACCAACATGCCAGCCTGGAAGCTGTAGGGTTGGACACGTATGGTGAAGACTCAGGACTCGCCTTGGTGTACGACCCTGCCTTCTGGTTGCCTGCCTTACATGTAGCAATCACAATTGCTGAGCCATCAGTGCGGCGATTAGCAAATACAGGTGTGTTGGCCGTTAACTTGGCTGCACTATGCTGTACATGTCCCATGCTCCGCTCCTGCGCCATGGCCAACCTCGCACGTGTGACAGAACTGGCCCAGAAGCAGACACCAAAAGTTGACATCAGCTTTCGAGAGCGTCCCCAAGTGCTGCAATTGTTAGTATTTGCGCGAAATTCTTTAGTTGCTCCATCAGTCAATGCACTGCCCCTCACGAGCGGTACCGCTAGTAGCAACATTCCAAGTATGCCTTTCATGTCAGCATGCTTTCTTGCTCGTGCCTCTCAAATAGTTATGCAAGTAGGACACGAGTTGTATGCTTTCATTGGTCGGTATTTATTGAGTCGCCCATTTTGCGATCACAAGGATATACCTTTGTATGACATGCTTGTGAATGGAGGAGCTGGGGAGGGGCGTCTGACTGCATTGCGCAGCTTGCGCGATGGTCTTGTGAGCCGAATAGACCATCTTTGTTTATGTCGCAAAAATGCCTACCAACGTCTTCTTGTGTCGTTCGTACCGTTGGGCCATGGGGACCCTCGCATGGGACACGTGCTGTTGGACATTTTGGAGCGAGCTCTCGTTCTGCCACAGGGTAGCCGGTATTTGTTGCAACGATCAGGATTGCTTCTATGGCTGCGCCAGATGGCATCAGCTCTAGCTGCAAGAGGAAGTAGTGATGCTGGTCCTAATCCTGGTGCGGAAATGGGAGTCATCCCAAATTCTCACGGTAGTCGGATCTCGACATCTCCAAAATTACAGCCGCGCATTCTTCAGCTCCTCCGTCGTTCCATTGCTTCCATTTTGTTACTCCAGGACCGTATGGATATCACTGGGTTAGTTGTAGAGGTATCTTCTTGCGTAGTTATGCTGGTCACTGACATAGCTCTGGCGGGCTGCGGAACTTCGGCTGCCAACAGCGCAGCACGCCCTTCGCGCGAATCGCTGCGCCAGTTAGTACTCCTTATGTGGGATGTTAGTGTCTTATGCGCGGTATGTCCACAGCGCGCTAGTTTGCCGGCATTATGGGATGCTTCCTTACTCAAGCTGGTAACAGATGCTGTCAAGACGTCTGCGGTATTGTCAGCTGAAGCAACCGAACTGCAAGTGACAGTGGCTCTGCTCCCCGGAGTAGCAGGATGCTACGGCGATGCGAAAGTTGGACAAGATACTGCTGCTACCTTCCAGGCCGCCGAAGGCTTGCTCGATATTTTGACACGTGGCTCTCCGTCAAGTGCGATGACAGTGCTGCGTGTGCAGGGTGAGGTGCAGCCGAGTGCAATTCGTGACTCAGCTACAAATGCAAATACCTTATCTCGATCTATGTTGCACTTATCAGAAAGTGAAGTATATAGTTGTATTGGTGTAAAAGTCTTGCAGAAGGAACAGGAGATCTTGCACGTGCTAACGAGCGACCATGTGCTTGCGGCGCGCACTTTTTCAGAGGATCGCAAATGGCAACAACTGACTGAAGTAGATCCTGTGGCCACTGCGCTACCAGGTGCAGCCGCTGCATGCGATCAACATGCATATGGAATATTCCTGCGCTGTCGTGCTGTTTGTGCCCTTGTACACACACTTCAGCGTGCCGCACCAGGGCAGTCATCTTGCATGCCTTACGCACGATGGGCACTGGCCGCTCATGCGAGATTGTTAGGTAATAGCTCCCAACATATTGCTTCGGACACAGCATCTGTCAGTGCATTGCGTCAGTTATGTACCGCTGCTGCAGGCTGCCCGATCATGTTGACCTCGCCTCAAATCGTACAATGCTGCCGCTCATCGCTGGCGCTGTTGGCGGGCTCGGCCATTCGCGGCGAGTTGAACGAGGTATCAGAGCATGGACCCTTAGAAGATGCTGTATCTGAGCTTGGAGCGACATCTGGTGCGATTGAATTGCAGGGACCAACCGCCAATTCTGTCACGGAATTGGCCGAGGCGGTGCTTGCCCTAGCCTCAAGACTGGTGACGCAAGCGGACGCCATGCCACTGCAGTCTCGGATAGTGCCTGCGCTGGCGAAGAACCCCGCATGGCAAGAGCTGGTGCCGCTCTTGATGACTGTAAAGTCAATCCACTCTGGAGATAAGTTTTCAGATATTAGCAAAAGTCAGCCTGCGGAGCTTAATATGGGTGCAGAGTGGACCGTCTCAGAGCAGGAGGTACGCACGCGCGGGTTCTTGTACGATACCGCACCTTGGCGACGTGGGCGTCTTATTGTTGCAGCAAAAGTCTCGAAAAGCAAAGTAGATAAATGAATTGAGTCGAGCGAGTTTCTAGTTCGGAATGAGCACGAACATCCTCAATTGTGTTGATGATGCATATGATTTAAGTTATAATATATATAAAGAGAAAATGTTCGTAGTCGCTAATATTTTACATATTTAAACTTAAAAGAAAGCCCCTTTTCACTTTAACAAATACTATTATACACTAGCAAATTCAATAAATTTTTCATTGAGTTGAATTCGGTATTGGACACAGCGTTTGAATAGCAGTTCCAACTTGTCACACAAATCGTTAATATCGTGTGCGCCTATCAGTATATTGTCATGAACTGGCAGTAGCCATTCAGTGCAATCAAGGAATAGCCTGCGGCAGCGCATTACTCATGGCAACAGCGCTCACCATATTCCATGATTACACTGAATGGCTACTGCCAGTTCA
>JACCDO011655022.1_pt1 | contig 13377 bp, 11 predicted proteins | sample 7446101 | NCBI WGS metagenome assembly JACCDO01 (sample SAMN15323440, study PRJNA562643) | freshwater metagenome | isolation source: river surface water | place: USA:Blue River Watershed | collected 2017-08-16
AAAATCTTGAAAAAATACCAAACAGACACCGTTCGTTATCGTGCAAGTTATAATTATTATGTAACTAAGCCTGAAACTATGATTCAAATTTATGATAATGCCATTAAGAATATTGAAGAAATGAGGAAAAATAGTCAAAAATCCCTGAAAAAATGATATTCAGGGATTTTCAAGAGGATTAAAACTCCCAAATTAAGCCTAAACCTGGTGTTACATTGGCTGTTGCATCGCTCAAAATTAGGGGAATTGCATTCGAACCGTTGGGATTTAAAATCTTCCCGTCGGTAGTTGCAAATCCTGAGTTATCGCTAGTTCGCTCAAATGTATAAGTTGGAAATGATGGATTTTTGGCTAACAATGCGTTCTGTATATCAAAATAGATGTCAAAGCTTTGTTTTTTAAGGTTTATCTTTTTATCAATTCTTAAATCAAACTGACTGAAATTCTTCAATCTTAAAGTATTGAGTCTAGAAAAATCTAAAATACCTACACCTAAAGTAGCATAATTACGTCTTGATGTTTCCAAATCGAAAGGAGTGTAAGGAGCTCCGCCATAAAATCTGAATTTGCCGCCTAATTCCCATCCTTTTTTGAATTTTTTACCCACTTGTAGTGCTAATAAATGTCTGCTATCCCAAGCAGAAGCAACCAATACTCCATTTTTACCAGAAAATTGACTCCAAAATAGGGTATAAGAAAAAACTGCAAAGAAGTTATTAGATAATTTTTGTTGTGCAAAAAATTCTAACCCATAAGCTTCTCCTTTACCCGAGCTTTCAATTTTTTCGTTACCGATAGCTCCGTATTCTCCTCCCTGATTTGCCAAAGAAATTCCATCTTTTGCAGAGACAGCATAATTGTTATATTTCTTATAGAAACCTTCTAATGTTAGTCTGGAAGACGCTCTTGGAATAAATTCTAATCCAGCAACATAGTGAGTAGTTTTGAGGTATTTATTATCTTTATTTACTAAATCTCCCTCATTATTTCTGAAACCTAAAACAGTATAAATGGGTAGTTTATAATAAGTTCCGGCAGAAGTGTTGATACGCCATTTCGGGTGAATGTTATAACTTATCGAGGCTCTCGGACTCAAAGTGCGGAGGGGATTCATTCCTTGGTTTGTAAAACTATTCATATCCGAACGAATTCCTCCTGAAATATTCAGTTTTTCGCTCATAAACTTACGAGATACTTGTGCAAAAGCCCCAAATTTAAAAAAGTCAATAGCTGTATTGAATTTGAACGATAGCTCTGGTTGAATAACATTACCATCAGTATCCTTCAATTCTCGTCGGAGAATATTCGACGTATTAGCGTTATATTTTACGAATTGACTGCTCAGTCCATAAGAATATTCCCATTGATTTTTAAACTTGTTTACGTCTAGCCTAAGTTTATTTTCGATTTCTTGTGATTTTGTATCGAGTGTTTTAAATCCCTTGGCATCTTTTTTCCCATCCTCATACTTGTCTAATGAATTATCAAACATATTTCTGCTTAGAGAAATATTCATATATCCATTCTCTAATAGATGTTTTAACGAGAAACCTACCGTATAATTCCATTGATTGATGTAAGGGAAAGCTCTTAAAATATATTCTTTACTTGGCGAAGTTTCTTTAGGAACTCCGAAGTAAAACTGATCGATTGCACCTAATCCAATAGCAGTGAGGCTTGTTTTTTTATTTATTTGATGACTGATTTTGTATTGAAAATCCCAATAATTTGGTCGAATTGGCAAATCGATGAGCTGGAATAAATATTGTAAGTAAGAGCGTCTGGCAGAAGCCATGTAGGTTGTTTTTGGAGAAATAGGTCCTTCAAGCGTAGCGGCTGCTTCACTCGAGCTCAATCTGAAATTTCCCTGAAAATGTTCTTTATTTCCATCTCTTTGCTTGAATTGTAAAACAGAAGAGAGGGCATTGTCATACTTTGCATGAAAACTGCTGGAGTTTAGCGTTGCTTCCTCAATAAACGAAACATTTAGAATTCCAGTTGGTCCACCTGCACTGCCTTGAGTAGAAAAGTGATTGATGACTGGTACTTCTATTCCGTCAAGATAATAGACATTTTCGTTTGGAGCACCTCCACGTATGATAATATCATTACGGAATGCACCTCCTCCACTCGTTCCTCCTACTCCAGGTAGAACTTGAATTACTTGCGAAATATCAAAGTTTCCTCCTGGATTATTTTTTATTTCTTCGGTAGAAAGTCTCTGAATAGAGTTTGGACTTTCGGCATTAGCTACAGAAATGGAGCGATTGACTACTACTTTTACCTCATTTAAGAGTTTACTTTCTTCTTCCATTACGAAGTTAATGATATTACTATTTCCTGAGGATACAACAACATTATATTTATAAATAGTCTGATAACCTATATAAGTAGCTTTGAGATTATAGCTTCCAGTAGGAATTCCTGTGATTTTATAATTCCCATCTGCATCGCTTAAAATAGCTTTTGAGGTATTTTCAAGTTGAATACTGACACCTACCAAAGGCTCTTGTGTTTTTCTGTCTTTTATATTTCCTTGAATTGACCCTGTGGATTGGGCAAATAATGTTCCTTGAAATAAAAATAGTAATAAAAATAATTTGGATTTCATGTTGATGATTCTGTAAAAAAAGAACAATAAGCGAGATAAAAATATGATATCTTTTTAAACTGCTATTATTGAAATTTGTTTATATCTCCAACAAAAAAGACTTCCATTTGGAAGTCTTTTTTGTTGGTTTGATATTTTATGTTATGCTTGTAAAAATGTCAATAATTGATTTAAGCTATGTTCCGAAACTTTACCCTGCTGTCTAATTTGGCGTGGATCTTTCAATACGATTCCATTTCGCTCGTATGTTGGTGTAGAGGTCAACATTGGATTTCGGTATCCTTCCCGCATGAATTTATTAATCATGTTTCTAATTTGTTCTTCTTTATTAATTTTAGGAGTTACCGGTGTTACTGGTTCTAGATTGAGAATCGAGTTTAATTCATTTTCCACTTCCTCAATTACGTGTTTTATCGCCCGATCTTTACCTATTGGAATAGTTTTAGGTTCAGGCTCTGGTTCGGCTAAGTCAAAACCTGCTGCAACGATAGTGACCCTTACTTTATCTCCCAGATTTTCATCAACTGCAAATCCATGCTTGAATAGCTTAGCTTTAATTTGAATTCTTTCGTTAATGTACTCTGTTACGGTTGTTTGGTCAGAAAGTTTGATTTTATTTTTAGGACTATAAGCGATACTTAATAAAATTCTTTGAGCCCCACTTATGTCATTACTTTCTAGTAAAGGTGAAGAGAGTGCAAGCATAATTGCTTTTTTTACTCTTTCATCTCCTTCTGCTTCCGCTGTTCCCATAACCGCCTGTCCTGCACCACCTAATACTTTTTTTACATCAGCAAAGTCGAGGTTGATGACACCAGTTCGTGTAATAAATTCAGCAATACTTTTCACTCCGTTAGCGAGAACATCATCAGCTTTGGCATAAGCTTCTTCGATATCCATGTCCCCAAATTGTTCTTCCAAACGTTGGTTTTTAATAATTAAGACAGTATCGCAATGTTGCTTCAACTCTTCTATCCCTACTTTTGCTTGTTCAATCTTATCTAGTCCTTCAAAAGGAAAAGGATCAGTAACAACAGCAATAGTCAAGAGTCCCATTTCTCGAGCAATTTGTGCAATAACCGGTGCTGCTCCTGTACCAGTACCTCCACCCATTCCAGCAGTAATGAAGACCATTTCTGTGGGTTCTTTGAGCAATTCTCGAATAGAAGCCTCACTTTCTTGGGCTGCTTTTTTACCTATTAATGGCTCTGTGCCAGCCCCTAATCCTTTGGTTAATTCTACCCCTATTTGAAGACGTTTCATTGAAGGGTCAGAAAATTCAAGGGCTTGTTGGTCTGTGTTACAAATGACCAAACCAATGTCATTTACTCCTAATGTGTGCATGTGCTTGACTGCATTACAGCCGGCACCACCCACTCCAATAACTTTTATGATATTCCTAAACTTATTTTTAGGAAGTATTTCGTAATCAGGCTCTAGCTTCATAAGTTTATATTTTTTCTATTAAAAGGAAAGTTGTAATCACACGTATATCATGAAAAAAAGAAATTGGGTATTAATTTTCTAGCTAATAATCAAAATTTATTGGGAAATAATTTAGTGATTTGATACACTATACTTACCATTTCAAAGGTAAAATTTTTTTTCAAAAAAACATTAAACTTATAGGAAATTATCTTTCTAAACCCCACTCATCGCCTAAATCTTTACCAGAATTCATTTGTTGTTTAAGCCAACCCCATAAACCAATTCCCCCCACGGGACCCGATCCCGGATCTGTGGGTATAGGGGGGATTGGGTCAGATTTGTAAGTATCGCCAAAAATTACATCATCGGATACTCTTTCATCTAATTTTACAAACCCCGAAAGTAATAGCCCTACTACGGTACTATATTTTGGATTTTTTATATTTGCTATTTCTGTGTTTTTTATGTTTCGTAGCGTTCTACCTACACGGATATTCATTTTATTTGATACATGATAGAAAACCTCTTGAATCATTTGAATATTGGCAGTTCCTCCTGTCAATATAATTCCCGAAATCAATTGCCCTTCATAGCCTGAGTGAATAATTTCTGCCATAACCATTGCTGCAATTTCTTTCAGCCTTTCTTCAATGATAATACTGACATCTTTAGCGACTACGTCTTTATCAGGAAGCCCATCAACGCCATTGATTTTAATAATATCAAAATCAGATAATTCATGAGTAGGCACTGCCCCTATAATGATTTTCAAATTCTCAGCATCTGTAGGTAATATTTGAAAAGCCTTTACCAAATCGTTAGTAATACTTTTTCCTGCAAACGGAATAACGGAAATATGTCTTAACCCATATTCGTGGAAAATAGCTACCTCAGTAGTTTCACCTCCTATATTTACCACTGCAACCCCCGTTTTTTTGTCATTTTCACTCAATACTGCCAAACTATCAGCGATGGGAGAGAAAAGCGTTTTGACAACTTTTAAAGGTGTTTTTTTTCTGTTATCTTGTACTTTTGCCCCTACTCTTGTTATAGTTGATTGTAAAGCTGTATATGGCTCACTTGGGGTTGATATTAAGAAAAAATTACCACCTAATTTAATACCAAAACGACCAATTGGATTTTCGGGTACAGCATCTCTATCCACTACGAATTCTTGAGGAAAAGTGTGTATAATGATGTTTCCGACAGTAGGACTATATGATTTACGTATGTCTATTGCTAACTGGATTATTTCAACTTCGGTGATAGTTGTTCTGCTATCGTTGCGGGTTAAAAAGTTTTGATGACTTTTGCCTTCTACATTTTCACCTGAAATATTAACGATTACGTTCTCAATATTGATATTGGCACTATCAGATAATCTATTGAGGATATTATCAATATCGTTGGCAGTAAGATCGAGATTTACGACACTTCCTTTCGTAACACGCCCATTTTTGGTAGGCTCTTCCACCATAGCGAGAATAGTAACCTCCCCGTTATCATTAGCAATACCCGCCACAGCACATATTTTCGTACTTCCAATATCAATTCCTACAATTATACCTTTGTTCATTTGACTAATATTTATTGCGTGGGGTCAATGAAACGCCCTACTTACAGACTATTTGTCCATTATATTTTACACTTATATTTGAAAATTCATCCCAGCCTTTAACTGGTAATATTTGTTTATAAAAAATCTTTAACCGATTAAGTCGATTGCTAATGTTACTAGCATCACCGAACTCGATTAAATGTTTCCCAAATAAGGGAACAATCGTGATATTTCCAGCGGAATTAATCTCAAGTTGAGAAAATTGCGATTTTAAAAACGAATCTTCGTTGATTTGATTGATAAAACGGAGAAATTTTTCGTGTTTTGTCGCTCGCAAATTATTTAATCCCTTGAAAAAATCCCCCGAAAGTAATAAAATTCTAGCTGAATATCTATCAGATAAAGGAAAAAAAGTTCCTTCACTCGACAAATAACACCCTTTTTCCAATATTCTGGCTACTGGAATATATTGTTCTATATCAACATTCAGTACACCTTCTACTCCTCTATAAACTTGACAAGATTTTATTTGTTTATTCTGAAGCAATCTTTGTTCCAATTGCCTAAGGTTAATTTTTTCAAATAATTTGCCAATTAACGGCTCCGAACCTCGTTTAGTCAAGGCAAACTCTACATCTTTTTGATTGATGAAATAGTAATTTTCAGCATTTTTTATGTTAATTTCTACTTTTTTACATCTATCGGATAAAAAATAATCGCTGAGCTGATAAAAAGTAAAAAGTAATAGCGGAAGAACAATGATTCCCAATATAATTTTACTTGTAGCTTTCCAATTAATCTTACTCATTGTTGTTATTAATTAAAATATTAGCATTTAGACAAGCCGCTCAAATAATCATTTTTATTTTCTAAAATTTTGAATTCATCGCCAAACCGAGGTTCTAAGTCATTTTTACATAGATTTTTCAGCTTCTCTATATTCGTACTCCAATGATAACCATCGAAAAAAGAAAGCCCTTTATGGTCTCTGATTTTATACAAAGCCCCCGATTTATAGGCAGTTCCCAAATAGACATAATCGTAATTATTATCTTTTGCCCACCTGATTGTTCGCCACATCATCCATTTTCCCAATGAGTGTGATTTCATGTATTCGGTGTCGAAGAATGCAAACCAATAATGAAGTATTTTATTTTCGAGAACAGCATATACAAATCCAATCAATTTGCCCGCCATCGTAAAACGAAAAATATGACTTCCTATTTCACGAGATAAAATATATTCCCAACGCTCCTTAGTCATATTATCATCTCCAATGCGTTGACTAATATAATTTTGACATAATTCTGCAAATTCAGCATTATTTATATCAAAATTTGCTTTTGGTATAACATCTAATTGAATATTTAGAGGCTCAACCAATCTGCTCACACGCCTATTTTCAGAGGTATCATCGAAATTTTTTAATTCTACTCTTAAACTTCGGGCAAGGTAGAAAATGTCGGCATTGACATCAATGCTTCCTGTGTAAGGAAGAAATCCTTTTTCGTATATTTCAGGAAGCTCTGATTGGGCTTCTTTCATGCAATAAATCGCATAATTGAAAGTATAGGTAGAATAATCTACGGTATTTTCTGAATAAAAAATTTTCATGATTATCGACCAATAATATTTAATACCTCTTGAGCTATTTCTTGGCTTGCATGTGGCTTTGCAAGTTTTTGAATGTTGGCACTCAATTTGTCCATTTCTTTTTTATCTTCTGACAACGTTAAAATTGCCTCGATTAATTTTTCTCTGGCTTCTCCGTCTTTGACGAGCAGAGCCGCTCCTTCATTGACCAAACTCAAAGCATTTTGGGTTTGGTGGTCTTCGGCTGCGGTTGGCAGTGGAACTAAAATTGAAGGTTTGGCGGTCAGGCATAGCTCAGAAACAGATAAAGCACCAGCTCTTGAGATAACTAAATCAGCTGCCGCATACGCAAAGTCCATTTCATAGATAAAATCAGATACATAAATTCTCTTGGATTGAATGGCTTCAACGCCAGCTTTTGCTTTATCAATGAATAATTTTCCTGTTTGCCAAATGATTTGCAAATCGTTTTTTATTAAATCATTTAATCCTGCCAAAATAGCCTCGTTGATGGTTCTTGCCCCTTGGCTTCCTCCAATAATTAGAAGAGTTTTGTACGCTGGATTTAAGCCAAAATGACGAAAAGCATCCTCTCTTTTAGATTTGGTCTCTAATATATCATTTCGTACCGGATTGCCAGTCATCACTAATTTTTCGCTTGGGAAAAATTTATCCATACTCGGATATGCCACACAGATTTTTTTTGCCTTTTTGGCTACAAATTTATTCGTGACTCCCGCAAATGAGTTTTGCTCTTGTATTAGCGTAGGAATGCCCAACATATTTGCCATAATCAAGGTTGGACCACTGGCATAGCCCCCCACTCCAATCGCAATATCTGGCTTAAAATCTCTGACAAGTTTATAGGTTTTGAAAAGGCTTTTGAGTAGCTTAAATGGTAATCCCAGATTTGCTAAAATATTTGAGCGGTTAATTCCAGCAATGGGTAAACCGACAATTTTATATCCCGCTTTAGGGACTTTCTCCATCTCCATTTTTCCTTCTGCCCCTACAAAAAGAATCTCATTAGAAGGATTGATTTTCTTCAATTCATTGGCAATGGCAACTGCCGGGTAAATATGACCTCCTGTTCCTCCGCCACTTATTATAATTTTTGACATGTTGTTTCTTAGTGATTAATCGGCAAAAATAATTAATTTTATTGAAATCGATTCATGAAATTAACGTGCTTGTTCATATTTATCTCTTGTGATACTTAAAACAATCCCAATAGCAAGTGCTGTAAATAAAATAGAAGTTCCACCTTTGCTCATCAATGGTAAAGTTTGCCCCGTAACAGGTCCTAAACCAACATTAATCATGATATGGATAAATGCTTGGAACACAATACTGAAAATTAGACCAACCGAAAGTAATCCACCAAATGCTCTATCTGTATTTCGAATATTGATAAGACCTCTGTAAAATAACCATAAATAGAGTAATACAGTCGTTATTCCACCTAGCATTCCATATTCTTCTACAAGTATGGCATAAATATAGTCTGAAAAAGCTTCAGGAAGATAATTTCTTTGTAGGCTATTGCCTGGACCAATTCCAAGAATACCTCCTCTTGCTACGGCAATCAATGCTTGTTCTCTTTGGAAATTATCGTCTCGGTCCGCATTACCAATAATGTTATCCCCATCTAAGTCCAAACCAGAGAATGCTTCGACTCGTTCTACCACAACAGTTCCTCTTCCAATATCATAATTGTATTTTTTGGCAATAACCCCACCTATAACAGATAATAATAGGACAGCTGTACCACCAAGCGTAGTATAAATTATATATTTGCTAGGTACTCTACCAATCCACATAATGACTAAACACGTAACGCCTAAAATTACTGCCGTAGAGAAATTAGAAAAAGCAATCATTCCGCATAGCCCTACACACCAGCCAATTATTTTGTAGAATTCTTTAGGAGTATATTCAATATTTTGACGACGAGCCAACATGGCAGAAAGGTGTGTAATTAGAATAATTCTTACCAAATCAGATGTTTGGAATGAGACTATCCCAAATATACTAATCCATCGAGAAGCTCCTCCCACGGTAGTTCCAAAAAAATAGGTAATGACAAGCAGAGGTGCTGTGCCTATGATGAGAATATTCGAAATTCGGGCATAAATGGTGTAGTCTATTCTATGTACTAGCCAAATCAAAAATATTCCAGCAAAAAGTAGTGTGGCATGTGAAATTAAATAGTGTTCATTTGTTAAATTGTGCTTGTAAGCTAAAGCCGAGGTAGAGCTATATACTACCAAAGTACTTGCTAAAGATAATACAATTACTATGAACCAAATTTGCCAATCTCCTCTAAATTTGTCTTTTAACCACGCTTCCATGATTTATAATTGTTTATTGTAGGTAATTAGGAAAAACAAAAAATATAATACTAACAGAAGGTTTTTGGGTTTTTTAGCTTGTTTTGTGTTTAATGAGTTTGGTCATCAAAAATCAAAACTGCAAGCCTAATATTTCTTCATTAAGGTATTTTCTATGCAAAAATAATAAGAAAAAATTTAGCATATATTTTTCTTCTGTTTAATGTCGGATAATTTATAAATCATTCCATTTCAAATAATGTCCGAATATGTGCCAAAAGCCGTTGAGCTACTGCTTGAATATCTATCATTTCACCTAATTCTTGTGCCATCGACGTTACTGCCTTATCGTCAATGCCACATGGAACAATATTAGAAAAATAATCCAAGTTAGTATTTACATTCAGGGCAAGGCCATGCATGGTTACCCAACGACTAGATTTTACTCCCATCGCACATATTTTTCTTGGATTTTTTTGTTCAATCGTATCTAGCCAAACTCCTGTCAGCCCGTCAATTCTACCAGCTTCTATTCCAAAATCAGCTAGTGTCAGTATCACAGATTCTTCCAACAAACGCATATAGCGGTGTATGTCTGTAAAGAAATTTTCCAAATCCAATATTGGATAGACAACCAATTGCCCAGGACCATGATAGGTGATATCACCTCCACGATTTATCTTATAAAATTTAGCAGATTTTCCTTCTAATTGACTTTCATCTAATAGTAAATGCTCGGCTTTACCACTTTTACCAAGCGTAAATACATGAGGATGCTGACAAAATAACAAATAATTGGACGTAAGCTGCTGTTGAGTGCTTTCTTTACCCCTATTTTGTACTTTTACAGCGATTGTTTCTGCAAAAAGTTTTTCTTGATAATCCCATCCTTGTTGGTAATCAATCAAGCCTAAGTCAATAAACTCTACTTTTTTATTGATAATATTATTCATCTGTTCGTAACTTGCGGATATTTTATGCAAAAGTAATTATTCATATTTGATAATCGAAAAATAAAATGATATACCCAATAGTAGCTTATGGTGACCCCGTGCTGAGAAAAGAGGCAAGAGATATTGAAAAAAACGAAATAGATGTCAAAAAATTGGCTGAAGATATGTTCGAAACAATGTATGCTGCATCGGGTGTAGGTTTAGCTGCTCCTCAAATTGGCATGGATATCCGTTTTTTTGTGGTGGATGGACGACCAATTAATGAAGGGGCAGAATCTGATGACGAGATAGACACATCATTGATTGATTTTAAAAAAGTATTCATCAATGCCGAAATTTTGGAGGAAGATGGTGAAGAATGGTCTTATGAGGAAGGGTGCTTGAGTATTCCTGGAGTTCGTGCAGAAGTGTATCGTCCCGAATATGTCACCATTCGTTATTTTGATACTGATTGGGTAGAACATACGGAAACTTATGGGGGTTTGGCTGCCCGTATTATCCAGCACGAATATGATCATATCGATGGAATTTTATTCACAGATCATCTAAATACTGTGAAAAAGCAAATGCTCAAGAAAAAATTGGTCAATATCAGCAAAGGAGATGTCTCAACAGATTATAGAATGAGATTCCCTAAATAACCTTTGTTCGATAAAATCAAAAACGATGAAACAAGATTTAAAAATAACTTTGGTGCAAATCAATCTTCATTGGGAAAACCCAACAGCAAATTTGGCAATGTTGGAGGAAAAAATATGGACGATTGCGGAATCTACAGATTTGATTGTTTTGCCTGAAATGTTTAATTCTGGCTTCACAATGAATGCTTCTCATGTGGCAGAACCGATGAATTTGACTACTACTCGTTGGATGAAACAAATGGCAGCACAAACGGGGGCAATAATCACTGGGAGCATTATTATTTCTGAAAATAATCGTTTTTTTAATCGTTTGCTATGGGTTTCGCCAGATGGCTCTGTAGATTATTATGATAAACGCCATTTATTTAGAATGGCAAATGAGCATCAGGTTTTTTCGGAAGGAAGTAAAAAATTGATAAAAACAGTCAAAGGCTGGAATATTTGTCCTTTGATTTGTTATGATTTGAGGTTTCCAGTTTGGAGTAGAAATATAAATTTAGCGTATGATTTATTGATTTATGTCGCTAATTGGCCTAAAATTCGAATGTATCCTTGGGATTCTTTGTTGGTGGCTCGTGCCATCGAAAATCAATCTTATGTAGTCGCCGTGAATCGTGTAGGAGAAGATGGTAATCAATATCCTCACTCGGGAAATTCTTCGGTGATAGACTTTATGGGGAATGTGTTGTTCAAAGCAATCGACGAGGAAATTATTCATCATCAAGTGCTTGAAAAACAGGCACTTGATGAATTTAGAGCTAAATTCCCTGCATACTTAGATGCGGACAGTTTTTCAATGAATTTCTGAAATCATTTCGAAATAATCTTGGTTTTCATGCGGAATAATTTTTAGTACGTTTGCCAATGTGAGCATGACCAATGTCTTGGAGGCAATTCTCCTTGGTAGCTGAGCAATATTGGCAAATATATCAACAGTAATTTTGTCGTTTTGTGATAAATATTTCATCAAAATCTGCTCTTTCTCACCGTAGTGAAAACGAATATTCAGTGATTTTCTTTCTCCTTTCAATATTTCTCTGACTTCTTTACTAGCTTGTACTGAGCGGTCTTCTACTCTAACATATACTTTTCTGTTTTCAGGAATTCCGTCTAAATCCACAAAGTGAGGTTTTATTGGGCTTTTGTCAATACTGAAAATCAAAACTTCTTTTTCACCTTCCACCCTGATTCTTTCCAAATCATAATCAATAGGGGGATAAATGTATTTGTCGATGGCCTTTTTGAGGATATATTCATCTTCATCAGGGAATTTTAATCCTTTAATACTTTTATCATCAGCTATGCCAATAATTACTTTTCCTCCATCTGTGTTGGCAAAAGCAACTATTTCTCGTACAATTTTTTCAGGATGATTGGTTTTTAGTTTAAATTCGACATATTTATTTTCCCCTTGCCGAACAAGTTCTCGCAGTGCTTTTATATCAACTATCGATCGGGAGGCTTTTGTAAAGTCCAGCATATTCGTCGAATTTTATGATTGTTAATGATGCTATCTATTTTCTGTCACTCATGTTACAACATTGAAACGAGGATAATTTTCAAAATGTTCATGTCTTTGCCTTATGTTTGCAAAAATATTATGCTTTGTTGAAAGAAAACAACTCTTTTTGTACGATTATTCTAAAATTTTCACTTGATTTGTGAAATAAGCCTAATCTTTTATGAAATATTATTTTTCACTTTTATTTATTGTATTCATGAATATTACTGTTGATGCTCAACTAAAATCAATAGGGCAAGTGGTGCAATTCGATTCAGATTTGGAGCAAATTCTCTCAAAAGATACCAAAATCGAGGTTATTGCGGAGGGTTTTGTTTGGTCGGAAGGTCCTGTTTGGGTTAAAAATGGAAATTATTTGTTGTTTTCGGATGTTCCAGCAAATACAATTTATCGTTGGAAAGAAGCGGAGGGGCTAAAAGAGTTTCTAAAGCCATCTGGATATACTGGAATTTTACCATATAGCGACGAACCTGGCAGTAATGGACTAATTATTAATAAAAATGGTGAATTGGTGGCTTGCGAACACGGAGATAGGAGGGTTTCTGCTATGCCTTTGACCAAGGGCGGCAAAAGAACTATTGCAGATAATTTTGAGGGGAAAAGGTTTAATAGTCCCAATGATGTTATTCAAAAATCAAATGGTGATTATTATTTTACCGACCCACCTTATGGATTACCCAATAAAGAAAATGATTTGAGCCGAGAAACACCTCTTTTTGGTGTGTATAGAGTGCATGAAGG